>ENA-OZKH01000206-OZKH01000206.1-human-gut-metagenome-genome-assembly--contig:-NODE-206-length-25550-cov-17.242283_pt1 | contig 25550 bp, 17 predicted proteins | sample MGYA00244180_ERZ653758 | MGnify/ENA primary metagenome ERZ653758 (study PRJEB26926, sample SAMN06165252) | human gut metagenome | biome: ENVO:00009003; feature: ENVO:2100002; material: ENVO:00002003...
AGGTCGGTAAACGAAAGTAGGAAGAAAACTACTTCGTTTTCCTCCTACTCGATTATGTCATAAATTCTGCGGATTATCCACCGAAGTTATCGTACATGATAGAAGACTCTTCTACGCCGAGGCTATCCAGCATAGCGACAACTGCCTTCGACATCGGACCAGGACCACACATGTAGTATTCGATGTCTTCCGGAGCTTCGTGGTCTTTCAAGTAAGTATTCAACATTACCTGATGAACGAATCCTGCTGTATACTTCACGCCAGCTGCATCGGCTGCAGGGTCCGGACGGTCCAAAGCCAGATGGAAGTGGAAGTTCGGGAAGTCTTTTTCCAGTTTCAAGAAGTCGTCCAGATAGAACACTTCGTTCAATGCACGCGCACCATAGAAGTAATGCAATTCACGGTCAGTAGTATGCAATGTACGAGTCATGTGCATAATCTGTGCACGAAGCGGAGCCATACCGGCACCACCACCTACCCAGATCATTTCCTTCTTAGAATCGAAAATCGGGTGGAAGTCTCCGTAAGGACCACTCATCAATACCTTATCACCCGGTTTCAGGGTAAAGATATAAGAAGAAGCGATACCCGGATTTACATCCATGAATCCGCTGCGGTCTGGCTTGAACGGAGGAGTTGCGATACGAACTGTCAACATGAACACGTCACCTTCTGCAGGGTAGTTAGCCATAGAGTAAGCACGGATAGTTTCTTCTTCGTTCTTACATTTCAGACCAAACAAACCGAATTTTTCCCATGCAGGCAAGTATTCAGCACCGATAAGATCTTTGTCGATATCCTTGTTGTAATCCATTTCGAATTTAGGAATCTTAATCTGTGCGTATGAACCCGGGATAAAGTCCATGTGCGCACCCTTAGGCAACTGCACTTTGAACTCTTTGATAAAGGTAGCCACGTTCTTGTTGGAGATAACTGTACATTCGTATTCCTTTACACCCATTACAGATTCAGGAACCTTGATAGCCATATCTCCCTTCACTTTCACCTGACAGCCCAGACGCCAGTGGTCTTTCTGCTGTTTACGGCTGAAGTGGCTCACCTCAGAAGGCAGGATTTCGCCTCCACCTTCTACTACCTGACATTTACACTGTCCGCAAGACCCCTTACCACCACAAGCTGAAGGCAAGAACACTCCGTTTACGGCCAATGTGTTCAGCAATGTAGAGCCAGACTCTACTTCCATATCCTTATCGCCGTTGATAGTCAGTTTCACATTACCGGAAGCAACGAGGAAATTCTTTGCAACCAGCAGGATGACTACCAGCACCAGAATAGTCACGAGGAATACTCCAATGCTTGCTAAAATAAAATTCATATCCATTGTCTTATTCCTTTCCTATTAGATGTTCAAACCAGAGAAACACATAAATGCCATTGCCATCAGACCTACAGTGATGAATGTGATGCCCAAGCCTTTCAGCGGAGCAGGTACGTCAGAGTAAGCCATTTTTTCACGGATAGCAGCCAGACCTACGATAGCCAGCAACCAGCCGATACCTGAACCCAGTGCGTAAGAGATAGAATCCCAGATATCGCCGATGTATTTAGCATCAGACGGGCTCAGAGTGATACGCTGCTGCATGAACAGAGAAGCACCCATGATGGCACAGTTTACAGCAATCAACGGCAGGAAGATACCCAGTGACGCATACAGTGAAGGACTGAAGCGTTCTACAATCATTTCTACCAGCTGAACGATAGCCGCAATTACGGCAATGAAAAGAATGAAGCTCAGGAAGCTCAGGTCAATTCCCAGAATGCCGTCGGCAGCCAGTACCTTCGTCTGCAGAAGGTAGTTCACCGGCAAGGTAACCACCAGCACGAAAGTTACGGCGATACCCAGACCGAGGGCAGTCTTCACGTTCTTCGATACCGCCAGGTATGAACACATACCCAGGAAGAACGCAAATATCATATTGTCCACAAAGATTGAGCGGACCAATAAACTAAAAAAATGTTCCATAATTCTGGATTTTTAATTTCCGTTGTTGGTTAATAATTATTCTTTTTCTTGCAACTCTTTGTGTTTTGCACGCTGATACCAGATCAGGCAAGCTACGATGATCAAAGCCATCGGCGGCATCAACATCAAACCGTTGTTTACATAACCGGCATTCTTTACAGCCTCATAGTTCAGGATGTTGAAGCCCAACAGTGTTCCTGAACCCAGCAATTCACGGAAGAATGCAACGATTACCAGAATCTTGGCATAACCCAGACCGTTACCAATACCATCAAGGCATGATTCCCACGGACCGTTTGACATAGCAAATGCTTCCAGACGTCCCATCAGGATACAGTTGGTAATGATCAAACCTACGTATACAGACAACTGTACGCTCACGTCGTAGGCAAAAGCTTTCAGCAACTCACTTACGATAGTTACCAAAGCAGCTACAACTACCAGCTGTACGATGATACGAATACGGTTAGGCACTGTCTTACGCAACAAAGAAATCACTACGTTAGAAAAAGCAGTAATAATGGTTACAGAAAGACCCATCACGATGGCCGGCTCCAGTTTGGAGGTTACAGCCAGTGCAGAACAGATACCCAACACCTGTACGGTTACCGGGTTGTTCATGCCTATAGGAGTAGAAAATACTTCTCTGTTTTTAGCTGAAAATAAACTTCCCATTTTCGTTCTCCTCCTTATTCTTTAGATGTTAAAAATTTAGCGTAATGTGTCATACATCCTTTCAACATGGCATCTACACCAACTGAAGTGATTGTACCACCAGAGATACCGTCTACCTGGAATTCCGGATTTTCAACTTTTCCGTTCTTTACAACTCCCAGTGCAACGGCTTCACCGTCCATTACATGCTTGTCCTTAAATTCACTCTGGAAATGATCTCCTGCAATTTCTGCTCCCAGACCCGGAGTTTCAGACGCATGAGAGAAGTAAGTTCCGTATACTGTGTTCTTGTCTTCGTTCAAGGCAACATATCCCCAGATAGCACCCCAAAGACCGGCACCGTATACCGGAATTACATATTTAGTCTGTCCTTCGATTTCACATACGAAGATGTGAGCACGACCGTTTTCCTTGAAATCTTTTTCGTAAGAAGTCACGAAAGCGCCTTCATACGGAGTCAGTGTACCGTCTTCAGCTACCACCATATCCGATTTCACCACTTTAGCAAATTCAGCTTCTGCATCCTGCACACCTTTGATGCCCAGTGAAGAAAGAATCTGCTTCTTTGTATCCAGCTCTACGTTCTTTCCCTGCAAGTCGCGCAAAGAAGAGTTCACGAAAGCCAGCAAGAATGCTACGATAACAACCATTACCGAAGCATAAATGATAGTATAAGAGTTACTATTAGTATTCATTGTATTTTCGGTTTTTATTTGTTAGACATAGCACGTTTTGCACGGCGAGAAATGTTATTCTGAACTACTACGTAGTCAATCAGCGGAGCGAAGATGTTCATCAGCAGGATAGCCAACATCATACCTTCAGGATAACCCGGATTCAATACACGGATAATAATTGCCATGGCACCAATCAGGAAGCCATATACAAACTTACCGTTTTCAGTACGTGAAGAAGTTACAGGGTCTGTAGCCATAAATACGGCACCGAAGCAGAAACCACCCAAGCACAAGTGTTCATACCAAGGCATCTTAGCCATTGCAGTGTCCGGACCGATGGTATTGAAAATCCATCCCATTACCGCACCACCTACAAATACTGACAACATTGTCTTCCAGCTTGCCACACCTGACCACAACAGGATAACCGCACCAATCGCAATGGCGATTACGCTGGTTTCACCGATAGAACCCGGAATCAGACCAGTTACCATATCCCAAGAGAAAGCAGGATATGCCATCGCATCAGTTGCAGTAGAAGCCTGTCCAAGTGCTGTAGCAGCAGTCAGACCGTCTACATTGCTTCCCAAGCCAAAGATGCTGTCGCTGGATACCCATACAGTATCACCAGACATTTTGGTCGGATAAGCAAAGAACAAGAATGCACGAGTAATCAATGCAGGGTTAAAGATATTCATACCTGTACCACCGAACACTTCCTTTGCAAACACCACAGAGAAAGCAGTAGCCACGGCCAGCATCCACAACGGACACTCAACCGGCACAATCATCGGAATCAACATACCGGAAACCAGGAAACCTTCCTGAATTTCTTCCTTCTTCCACTGGGCTACCACAAATTCGATACCCAGACCCACAACGTATGATACAATGATTTTCGGCAGTACAGCCAGGAAACCATAACCGAACATTTCAATGAAGCTGCCTTCTACATTTGCAGCATGGAAATGCTGGTAACCCACATTATACATACCGAACAGCAGGGCCGGTATCAGCGCGATCACCACGAACGACATGATACGTTTGCTATCTATCGCATCGTGGATGTGCGTACCTGTCTTCGAAGTAGTGTTCGGAACAAACAGGAATGTTTCAAACCCGTCGAACACAGAACGAAAAGCATGAAATTTGCCTCCCTCTTCAAAGTTAGGCTTTATCTTATCGAGATAATTTCTTAACGCGTTCATTTATTAATAATCGTTTTAGTTAGCATTAACACATTTCACGGCGGAGCATGTCGAGTCCGTCACGAACAATACGCTGCAATTCCATCTTTGAAGAGCAGACAAATTCACACAAGGCAAAGTCTTCTGGAGCTACCTCATAAATACCCAGTGCTTCCATACGGTCAATATCGCCCGCGATGATTGCCTTAATCAGGTATTCCGGCAGAATGTCCATCGGAAGAACATGGTCGTATTCATTCGACATGATCATATGGCGTTCACCACCCTTCACACGTGCATCCAACACATATTCTTTCTTCTTACCCATCATCCAGCTGAAATAAGAACGGCTGGTACTGAAATCATTGAAACGCGGCATAATCCAACCCAGCATTTCGTGTACGTCGCTTCCTTCCGGAATTACAGTCAACTGACTGTGGAAAGCTCCCAGATAACCGTTGGCAGAAATCTGCTTACCGGTCAGCACGTTACCGCTGATGTAGCGCAAAGCCTTGTCTTTTGTCACGTTGTTTTCGAATACACCTGTCAGCAGTGCACCTACTTTCAATTTCACGTATGCAGGTTTGAGTACTTCAGAACCTGTCACTGCTACCGTGCGGGTAAAGTCTACATGACCCGTATTGAACAGACGGCCGATGAAGATAACAGCCTGCGGATCGATAGTCCATACTGTTTCACCCTTGTTTACAGGAGCGATGTGGTTAATCTGTACACCAACGTTACCAGCAGGATGCGGTCCGTCAAATACAGTTACTTCCACGTTCTTCGCCTGCGTCAAAGCCGGTGATTTCTGATTTACACTGATACTCAGGTATGTCTTGGCCATCTTAGCCAATGCATCCAATCCAGTCTGGAAGTTTGCTTCTTCGCCTGAAAGCGCCAGTTCGAATTCTGGAGCCAGCGGGTTTGTGTCGAATGCAGAAACGAAGATAGCACGAGGTGCTACAGTCGGATCAGCCACTACGTCATACGGACGCTGACGGATAAACGCGAACAAACCGGCATTCAGCAGCATTTCCTTTACAGCAGCACCGTCAAGTGCAGCCACGCTCTTCTTGCCGAATTCTTCAAAGTCCTGTTCCGTAGCAGCCTGCACGGTGATGCTCATCACCTTGCGTCTTGCCCCACGTTCCACGCTTGTCACTACGCCGCTTACCGGCGAAACAAATTTCACTTCTGGATGATTCTTGTCTACAAACAAGGGTCCTCCGGCCATCACATATTCCTGTTCCTTCACGACCACTTTCGGAGTCACGCCTGTAAAATCATCGGGACACAGAGTATAGAATCCCGGCTCTTTCACAGCCACCACTTCCGCAGCCGCCTTACCTTTCAGGTTTATGTCCAAGCCTTTACGCAACTTAATTAAATTTGCCATGTTAGGTTATAAAAAATGGTTTTGTATTTTGCGTGCAAAATTAAATAAAAAAGAGGTGAAAAAAGAATATTTGCCCATCGAATTAGAGAAATATTTCTTTATATCGAAAGGCAAATATTAAATAACTATGACAAAATGGCTATTCTGCCATATAGAGAGAGCAAAAATACACTTAATATCCCTTGTGCTGGTGCAGCTGAGGGTTCATGTCAATCACTTTTTCCGGAATCGGGAAGACGGTAGTATAGCCGTTTTCCTCCCCCGGAAGCTGCGGACGACAGCTGTACGAACGGGTAAAAACGCCGAAACGAATCATATCCTGCCGCCTCCAGCCCTCCCAGGCCAGCTCCATCATTCGCTCATCCAGCAAATTTTCCAATGTAGCAGTTCTCGGAGCCATACCTACCCGACTTCTCACTAAATTCAGCTCTGCATCGCCATCTTCCCCATTCCGCACCTTAGCCTCACTTTGCATGAGCAGCACGTCAGCGTAGCGGAACAACACGATGTCATTATCCAGCAATTTTCCGTCCTTAAGCCCCGTCTTATCGACTTCGTATTTTTTCATTCGGGCTCCGGCTGTTTTCTCGTACGGCTTCCCCGACACATCCAGCGCCACGTTCCAAGGCTCATACACCAGTGGAGTAACCCCGTCATCCAGCAGAATCTGATTTCCCTCCAAATCCTTTACCGGCCCGGCAAAATAGCAGTAATCAAAACGGGCATCCACCTGCGGCGTATCATAGCCGAAGGTCTCCAGTACCTCTTTCGTGGCCGACGAGCCATTTTCACCACTCAACCCATACGCCTTGGCATGGTTGTAATGCCGCGAACGGAACAAGTAGATAAACTGGTTGGTGTATAAAGTCTTGCTCATGGGAATGACAAAAATATTTTCCTCCGAGGACTCATTGAACACGGCAAAGTTGGCTGTATAATCCTTTTCCAGGGTATATCCTGCTGCTGTAATCTTCTCACAATAATAGTTCACCGTTTGCCAGGCATTCAGACGTTGTCCCTCCACTTCGAAAAAGATGGATTTCCCGTCCGGACGGCTTCCGTCTGTCCAGTCATCATCGGTATAAACTTCCGCATTCAAGGCTAACTTAGCGAGCAAAAACCACACCACTGGCTGTGTCATTCGCCCGTAATACACTCCCGGCTGATTGCTCCGTTCTTCGCTCAAAAGAGAAGAAGATTCCGCAAGTTCTTTCACGATGAAATTAAACACTTTAGAACGCTTTTCCTGAACAATATCTTCAACTGCCGGATCACTCTTTTCAATCAGTGGAACGCTCCCGAACAAATCCATGATATAATAATAAAACATGGCTCTCAATGCCCGGACTTCAGCCACACAATCTGCCACATTTTCCTTGGGATGTTTTTCAGCAAAATCCTGTATTCTTTCCAAAGATCCATTACACAAAATCACCGTACGATACAGGTATTCCCAGGTGGCATAAATCGCCTCATTGTTCACTCCCCAGCGATGCAAGTACAATCCCTGCCAGAATCCGCCGTCATACCAGTCTCCTCCACGTGTGGGCATGATAGCCTCATCAGTAGTAAACGTATTCAAATCATAGATACCTCGGCCTGTTCCCTGAAGGCCCTGACTGTCGACATAACCGCCCACATAATTATACAACGAAAGCACCCCATTTTTCTGCACGTCCGACAAGGTAGAATAAGCCGTTTCTTCATCCAGACGGTCCTTCGGATTTTCTTCCAGGTAACTGCTGCAAGAAGTCCATGACAGAAGAGAAAACGACGCAAAAAGTATTGAGTATATTCTTTTCATAATAAGCAGATTAAAAGTTAAGACCTAAACTAATCATATAAGTTCTTGAAAGAGGATAAGTACGCTTGTCGTCCACCCCGAAAGTATTGTCCACCAAGGTAGAATTAATCAGTGGAGTCAGCCCCGAATAACCGGATATTGTGCCCAGGTTGTTAATGGTCAGTGCCAGGCGTGCCCCGTGCAAGAAACGCTGTTTTTTAATAGGCACGTTCCAGCCCACAGTCAGGTAATCAAAGTTCACATAATTGCCACTTTCCAACCAGTAATCCGTTGCCGTCAGGTCATGTATATTCCGTGCCGGAGCCTCAGCCAACACATTGTAATCCGGCAAGCTGTTCATGTTCATGTAACTCAGTGCCGTGCCATTATAAATTTTATGCCCGAATGCTCCGTTTATCTGCAACGACACATCAAAACGCTTGTAACGGAAGCTGATGTTGGAACCTAACAAGGTCTTGGGAGTAGCCTGTCCGGCTACATAACGGTCTTCTCCTTCCTCCAAGTTCACGCCTCCTCCATTCAAGTCAGCAATCTTATAGGTATATCCTCCGTTCCCGTCCGAAACCAGTCCTTCACAATGCGGCAGATAGAAAACGCCCAACGGCTGTCCTACAATCTGATACACGATATTATTGTATCCGCCGTGCAGTCCCGCACCATTCAGTCCGGCCAAAGCCGTATATTGCGCCGCACTGATATATTCTCCTTCATACATACCGCTCAGCGACAGCAATTTGTTCCGCTGGAAAGTTACGTTTGCGTTGATATTCAGCTCCATGTCCTTGGTTCGCAAGGGTGTGATACCGATGGAGAGTTCCGTTCCACTATTCCGCATGGATCCCAGATTAGCCAAAAGTTTGTTATAAGCAAACGGAGGTACACTGACATCATACATATACAGCATATCCCTTGTTTTGGAGAGATAATAGTTCACCGACAGCAACAAGCGGTTCCCGTAAAATCCCATGTCCACCCCCGCATTGAAAGTCGACTTGACTTCCCATTTCAAATCCGGATTGACGTTTTTCAGGCTCTCATACGTCACCAAAGGCGAATTTCCCACGGGAGTTACCCCGTTAGGACGCACCAGTGCCATAGTGGTATACGAATCAATCCCTCCCTGATTTCCTGCCAATCCGTATCCCAATCGCAGCTTCAGGTTATCAATCAGGTGAAAACGTCTCATAAACTTCTCACGGGTTATATTCCACGCAGCAGAAACAGAAGGGAATACGCCCCATTTATGATTCCGTCCAAATTTGGAAGATGCATCCGTACGCAAGTTCACCGTCAGCACGTAACGGTCGTCGTACGTATAATTCACACGTCCCAGGAACGACACCAGATGCGGCTCTTCATAATAGGAACCAGTACCTTCCCAAGGACGCAATGCCCCGCCCTGCAAGCTGTGATACCCCAACTCATTGGAAGAAAAATTAGTCGTGGTCGTGTAAAAGCCGTGAAAACGATTCTTTTCCACCTCCCCTAAAGCCAGCACATCCAGAAAGTGAGCCCCCAATTGCTTCTGATACGTCAGCATCAGGTTTCCTAATAAGGCTTCCGACTTCCGGTTTCCCCGGTAAGCCTGTCCGTTGGCCCATACCGTTGTTGGCAGGAACTGGGCATTTTCTGTTGTGCTATAGGTATAAGAACCAAAAAGCACCATCTTCAAATCCTTCAGCAAATTAAAAGTCAGGCGGGCGTGCGAACTGAAATAAGAAGTCTCCTCGCGGTTGTCTACATCCATCCAGGCCAATGGATTTGTAATCTGACTGGCCGTCGTAATCTGGTCCCAGCTCCCGGTTTCCGGATCCGGGAAATCAGGAAAAGTAGGATTAAAAGCGGCTGCCGAATAAAAAGTTTTCTGTAAATCAAACAGCGTACGGTCTCGCTTCATCGAACCAAATAACCCCAATTCACAGTCAATCAGTCCGTCAAGCATCTTCTGCGACATATTCATATTGGCCGTAAACAGTTTCATGCCCTCATTCTGAATCACTCCCTCACGGTTCTAAAAGCCTAACGACACCCTGTAATTGGAAGCCTCACCACCCCCATAAAACGCAATGTTATGATTCTGCTGCAAACCCGTCTGTTCAATGGCTTTCTGGAAATCCGTGTCATATCCCTTATCCAGGATACTCCATCCTCGTTCAGCCGCCAGCTTGCGATACTCTGCTCCCGAAAGCATATCCAACCGGCGATAAGCATGCGACACACCAAAACTACCGTTGTAGTTCACGCGTGTCTTCCCTGCCCGGCCTTTCTTGGTGACAATATTAATGACTCCCGACGCTCCACGTGAACCATACTGCGCCGTTTCCGACGCATCCTTCAAAATCGTAAAAGACTCTATATCGGTGGGATATACCGAGGTCAGCATCGTCAAATCACCCAATACCCCGTCCACGATAATCAGCGGGTCATTTCCACTGGTCAGCGAAGTCGTACCACGCAGGCGGACCGACTCCAGCGCCGCCATTCCATTGTTACTCTTCAAGATGGTAAGTCCCGGCACACGTCCCTGAATGGCTCCCAGCGGATTGGTTATCAACTCACGGTTCATCTGCTTTTCCGTAATCTGTTCCACCGAACCAGAAATATTCTTCAGACTACCACGGGCATACCCGATGTTATAAATTGAATCGGGAGGCAATTCGTCTACATTCTGTCCTTGTACATAAAGCGGGAATCCGGCTCCCATACACCCTAAGAACAACAAGCTGTACAAAGCCTGAGATATTGGCTGCATTTTATCCATAGCATACTTATTTAAGGTCAAAAGGGCGTGAAGATACCCAAACCTCCACGCCCCGTATAATCAGTTCCTTCTTTTCACAAAGAAAAGATATTTCTACCGATAAAGCAAGCCCTGAGCCATGTTATTTCTGCCCGGTCATCATTTTTCTTCCGCAAACATCGGATCCCATGCCGGAAGCTGTATCGGCTTCTGCTTGAAGATGTCCAGCACCTTCTTCGGTACATATTTCGTTTCCAGCACCAGACGGAACATATACTCATTGAACCATTCATCCGTCATAATCAGGTGTCCCTGATAGCCCGATGCAGCTCCCCAACTGTTTTCCACCATCCATTTCTTCGGTTTTCCGTTCGCGTCCAGGTCTACTGCCATCAGTGTCATGGCATGTGCCGACATGCTGGCAAACGTCTGGATACGTTCTTTCTTATCCATTCCGAAAGTCGTACCCATCAACGAACCGAAATCATAATTGTTTACATCCAGCAACCCACGCTTACTGTCCAGCTGTGTCACGTCGCTTGAGAAATACATCCGTGTGCTGTCCTTCAATGACGCAATGGCCATTTCCTTGATTTCCTCTACTGGCAGATTCACATACGTCCAGTTCTTTCCATCGTAACGGTGACGGTCGTATGCAATTTCGTAACACTTGTAATATTCACGTGAAGGATCGTTCATCACCATCACATAATTAGTCAGCAGGTTCGTATCACCGTATTTTTCCAGGAACGACATCGGTGTGTGATGCTCTGTAGCCACCACATTCCCCTTGCTGTCCTTACGTACATAGTCGAACTCAGTCGGTGGCACTCCCAAAGTCAGCACCAGCATACGATACACCGTGCTCAGCATCTCTTCCTTACGGCCTTCAATCGTTGCAGCCTTCTCTCCTTTAGCAGCCATTTCTCTCAGTTCCAGTCCGAATTCCTTCAGCTTCAAGCCAATCAAAGAAGACATGTACGAGGTGTGTTCACTGCTGTATGTTTCCGGCATAGCTTCTTTAGGCACGAGACCGTATTTCGACACGATGTCGGCTACTCCCGTAAAGGTACCTCCGTCGCTCAGTGGATGCTTGAACAACCATTCCACTGCCTGGTCGTTCATCGGTTTACCAGCCGTTTCAATAACTCCCTGCAAGAACAGATTGGATTTTTCCAGCTGGTCCCAGAAGAAAGAATATACCTGCGAGAACTCCAGTCCTGGCAAGTCATAGCGTGCAATGGCCTTGGCACGCATCACGTTCAGTCCCGTAAACAGCCAGCAACGGCCAGACGACTGCTGGTCGGTGATGCCTTTTGATTCCACCTTAATGGAGAAATTCGTATTCAGCGCCTTCTGATTTTCCTGGTTCAATGCCAGTTCCTTGATGCTGGTAACTCCCATGGCATTCCTCAATGCCTTGTCGGCAGCCGTATTCTGATAACTACTCTGAATTTTTTTCAACATATCCGGAGAGATGCCTCCATCCTGAGCCTGTACCGTCAGTCCGAAAGCCAACAGACAAGCAGCCAATGTTACGTGTTTCTGGTTCATTCTATTATGGTTTTAATGAAAATTGTGTCTTAATTCTTTTTTACCGAGCGTACAATCTTAAAGCCGATGCACGCCACGAAGATGCTCATCAACGGACTCAGCAAGTTAAAGAAACTATACGGTAAATACACCAGTGTAGGCACATTCAGTATCGTGGCCTGCGTCATTCCGCATGTGTTCCATGGAATCAGCGGACTGGTCACCGTGACGGCATCTTCCGTTGTTCGGCTTAACAAGCGCGATTCGTATCCGTTCTTCTTATAAATATCCTTGAACATGTTTCCGGTCAGAATAATCGAAATATACTGGTCGGCAGTAGCCAGATTCAGGAACAAACCGGAAGCTACAGTTGCTGCTACCGTACTTGCCAGCTTATGCGTAAAGCGTACGAACATACGCGTAATGCTCCCCAACATGCCACAGGCCGTCATGGCTCCACCCAGACACATGGCACAGAGAATCAGCCATACCGTATCCATCATACCTCCCATTCCACGGGTGGCAATCAGTTCGGTCAATGCAGGAGTAGAAGCCTGCAACGACGTACTTCCTGATAAAGCTAACAAAACTCCTTTATATAAAGCTTCCCCTCCGCTCACTCCGTCACCGGCCACTTCACGGAGTACATCTGTCTGGAAAACCAGCATGCACACCACAGCCAAAGCAGTGGATATGAATAAGGTAATAATAGAAGACACCTTACGGGCAATTAATATTCCTGTCACCACCGGCACCAGCAACACCCAGAAAGTAATATGAAAACGTTCTGCCAGTCCGGTAGTAAACACGGCAATCTGCGAACTGTCTGATGCCTCATGCGAAAATCCGGCTATTGTAAAAATAACCAGTGAAATGACCACCGAAGGCACCGTGGTGTACATCATGTAACGGATATGCGTAAACAGCGGCGTATCTGTCACTGAGGAAGCCAGGATGGTCGTATCCGAAAGCGGAGAAACCTTGTCGCCGAAATATGCACCCGAGATAATCGCTCCGGCAATCCAGCCTTCTTCAAAACCCTGTGCCTTGCCGATACCCATCAAGGCAATACCGATGGTCGCAATGGTGGTCCACGAACTGCCTGTCATGACCGATACCACTGCACAAATCACACAGCACGACACGAGGAAAAATTTCGGATGAATAATCTGTACCCCATAGTAAATCAGCGTAGGTACCACTCCCCCTAACATCCAGGCTGCCGAAAGTGCTCCGATAATCAACAGGATAATCAAAGCCGAACTCACCCCCGCAATGTTGTTGATAATGGCATGTTCAATATCCTTCCAGCTCACCCCATACCGGCTCATACCCAAAGCCGCACACAAAGCCGTAGTCAGCAACAAACAAATCTGGCTACCTCCGCCCAGCGCGTCAGCCCCCAACAGACGAATCGTAAAGAAAAGTAATACCACCAATACCGCTACAGGCAGCAAAGACACCAGCGGAGAAGGAATCTTCATTTTTTGCGTCATTTTTATCCGTTTAAGTCTAATTTCATTACTAAATTAATAACGGCTGCAAATTTCCGAATATTTTTCCAATTTTCCATACAAAATCCATATATATTTACATTTTATGCTACAGAAATGAATAAAAATAGATTTCCAATTCATTTATACCAACCGTAAAAGGGCATCACCCAAAACTTAAAAACTACTAATAACACCCTCAAAGACCCTTTTCTTCGAGGGTTATTTGTACATTTGTCTATAATTTGCATAAATAAAGAATGAGTAAAGCCACGCGCATAAAACAAGCCATACGTATCACGGTCATTTCGACACTGGTATTCTATTTCGGTCTGATTGCTCTGCTGAACCTTCCGGCTGTCCAACACCGCATCAGTACGTATGCTGCCCGTGAACTTACCCGTCTCACCCAGGCCGAAGTCAGCATTGGCAATGTAGACTTAGGGCTTCTGAACCGCGTCGTCATCCAGAACGTGCAGATAAAAGACCGGCAGAAGAAAGACATGCTCGGCATTTCGCGCTTTTCCGTCAAGATTGACATTCCCTCTCTCCTCCGTGGAAAAATCCGCATCAGCAGTGTCCAGTTATTCGGACTGGATGCCCGTCTGAACCGCGCTCATCCCAAGGCTCCCCTGAATTGCCAGTTTCTGATTGACACTTTTGCTTCAAAAGATACGACAAAGAGCGAAAAGTCCATCGACCTGCGTATCAATTCCGTACTTATCCGTCGCGGACAAATCCACTACGATGTGCTGTCGGAATCCAACACGCCCCGCCGGTTCAACCCTCATCACATCGGCATCAGCGAACTTTCGGCAACCATCTCCTTGAAGGCCTTGCAGACCGATTCACTCAACGCACAAATCCGCCGTATGAGTTTCAATGAGCAAAGCGGATTTCAACTGAAAAAATTTGCACTGAAGGTCACAGCTACCTCCAAAGGCATCCATTTGCACGACTTGAACCTGAGTCTTCCGTCCACGACTGTAAACCTCGACACGTTTACCGTAGCGGGAGAACTCACCGCACCCGACTTTATTTCAGACACGCAAACAACCTACATGGGTCGCCTGAATGCCTCGGTCACTCCGGCCGACATTGCCTGCTTTGTCCCTGCACTCCAGCATTTTCAGGACTCCGTACATATCGACCTGGCCTTTCATGGAAGAGGAAAACAGGCTCGATGTACCAATTTCTATCTTTCCAGCCCGCACAAAGCACTGGAAATACATGCAGAAGGCATGCTCGACCACAGCAATCCTTCGCAACCGCCTTATTTTTTTGGTCAAATCACACAGGCTGATGCCGACAAAACAGCCATATCCTGGCTCATACATAATTTGAAAGGTACCGCTGCACCTGTACCCGACATCCTGCAGCGTCTGGGCTTTCTCAAATTTCAGGGTGATGTATCGGGATACCCTTCCCGTATCACTGCACACGGTACCCTGCAAAGCCAACCGGGACAGATTAATGCCAATCTGACCATGCACACCGACACCCTGACCCAGCAAAAAAGTTACTCCGGAAAAGTTTCCACCCATAACTTTGAGCTTGGCAAACTGCTGGCAAAAAAAGAACTGGGTAAAACCTCTTTTGACCTGGAACTGAACGGACTGCAATACCGAAATCATCAGCCAGAATCGCATATTAAAGGAGAAATCTCTTCTTTAGAGTACAATGACTACCAATACCAGCATATTGCACTGAACGGAAATTTCAAGCCGGGCGGTTTCAATGGTCATCTGTCACTCGACGATGAAAACGGTAAAATCAGCGTAGACGGGAATTTCGTGACCCAACAGGCCGTACCCGACTTCAACCTGCGGGTAAAAGTGCGTGATTTTCGTCCCCATAAACTTCAGCTGACGAAAAAATACGAAGATACCGACGTGTCATTGAACCTGACGGCAGACTTTTCTGGACATTCCATCGACGACATTCAGGGAAAAATCAGCCTTGACAGTCTTTCTGTCCGCACGCCCGACGAAGAAGGGAACTACTTCCTTCCCCGCCTGCAGATTGATGCAACACAGCTTACCTCACAGGACAAACAGAAGGAAATACGCATTGACTCCCCATTCCTGACCGGAACCATACAAGGACAATATGCCTACCACACCCTACTGAAGAGCATGGAGAAAGTGATCCGGAAGCATCTTCCATCCCTGTTCCCTGAGGAGAAACCGAAAAAAGGAAGAAAGAAACCCGCAGAGCCGAACAACCAGTTCCGGTTCCAGTTCCGTATGGAAAACAGTGAATTTCTTTCAAAAGTCTTGAACATACCGTTCGAGCTGCAGATGCCGGCTACATTCTCCGGACAACTTAACGACAGTCTCTCACAGATGCGCATCAACGGTTCGATTCCTCAGTTCACATATAAAGGGAAATACTACGAATCGGGCACCCTGTTGTGTGAAAGTCGTTCCGACGAACTGCAGTGTCAGTTACGCGCCGGCACCTTGATGAAAAAAGGAGCCATGTTCAATTTCACTCTCATCACTCGTGCAAAAAACGACAAGCTGCACAGCACCATCTACTGGGGCAATAATACTCAACTTACCTATAGCGGAAAGATTGACGCCATCGCCTCTTTCCGTCAGGACAGTCTGAAAAGGGTACTCCACACCCGTGTGGACATCCAGCCCAGCCAGGTCATTCTGAATGACACCACCTGGAACATCCATCCGGCTACTGTAGACATCGCAAAAGACAGCATCGAAATACACAACTTCCTGTTTGAGCACCGCGACCAGCACTTGAAAATCAACGGACGACTAGGAAAAACAGAAGCTGACTCCTGCATGGTAGACCTGAAGAACATCAGCCTGCTCTACATCATGGACATGATTCAGTTTCATGCCGTACGCTTCGACGGAGGCATCAGCGGAAAAGTCCACCTGCGTCACGTGCTTGAGGACCCGGTAATGGAAGCCCGTCTTGATGTGAAAGATTTCTCCCTCAATCATGCCCCGCTAGGACGCGCCGACATTCTTGGATCATGGGACAAAGAGTTGGGGGGCGTTCGCCTCAATGCTGACATCCGCCGCGACAGTGCCTGCACCACACGGGTAATCGGCTACGTATCGCCCAAGATGAAGGGACTGGATCTCCATATTCAAGCCGGAGGTACCCCACTCTCTTTCCTGCAACCTTTCGTGGAAAATATATTCAGCAATGTCAACGGAAGCGCACATGGCGACGTGCGTCTGTTTGGTCCCTTCTCCCAACTTGATTTGGAAGGAAAAGTCAAGGCGCAGATGCAGATGAAGGTCAACATTCTGAATGCTACTTTCCTGGCTTCGGCCGATTCCGTACACATCGCTTCCGGCTTGTTCCGTTTCCAGAACGTACGCTTGCAGGATACAGAAGGGCATACCGGACTGGCTAACGGTGAGTTACGGCATACCAAATTAAAAAACCTAAGCTACCAGTTCCGCTTCAATACCGACCGCATGCTGGTATTCCACTCTGAAAAGGAAACTCCGGAATTCCCCTTCTACGGTCATATCTATGCCACCGGAAACGTATTTCTCCGGGGAGGCGACGGACAACTGAACGTTGACGGAGAAGTCCGTGCCGACAACCAGACCGAATTTGTCTACGTATTAGGAACGGCAGCTGAGGCTACCAACTCCGGCTTCATCACCTTCGTAGACCGTACTCCACGCCGCAAACAAGCTGCTGTCAAGGCCGAAGTGTACCACCCGCTCAACCAGCCCGACAAGCAGGATGACGATGATACACCTACCGCCATCCACATCAATCTGCAGATAGAACCTGCCGAACGTGCCAACATGAAAATCATCATGGACCCTTCGGCCGGAGACTATATTTCTGCCTACGGAACCGGCAACCTGCGCATCAACTTCTTCAATCAGGGCAACTTCCAAATGTTCGGTAACTACAACATTACTGAAGGAATCTACAAGATGAGTATGCAGAACGTCATCCGAAAAGACTTTACCCTGCAGCCCGGGGGTGTGGTATCCTTCAACGGCGACCCCAAAGCCGCCAACCTGAACGTGCAGGCCGTCTATACGGTGAACTCCGCTTCACTGAACGACCTGATAGCCGACGCTTCTTCTTCACGTGGAAACGTGCGGGTAAACTGTCTGTTGAACCTGAGCGGTAACCTCACATCCCCCAACCTGACCTTCGGGCTTGAACTGCCCACTGTGAGCGAGGAAGACCGCGAACTGGTGCGCAGTCTCACCAGCACTGAAGAACAGATGAACACGCAGATTATCTATCTGCTGGGAGTCGGCAAGTTCTATACCTATGACTATGCCAACAACACCGGGCAGACCGATGCCACCAGTTCATTGGCCTTCAGCACCCTGTCGGGCCAGTTGAACAACATGCTTTCGCAAGTCATCGACAACCAGAACTGGAACGTAGGTACCAACCTCACCACCGGAGAAAAAGGCTGGAGCGATGTAGAAGCCGAAGCCATCCTGTCCGGACGCTTGCTGAACAACCGACTGATAATCAACGGGAACTTCGGTTACCGCGAAAATACCATGCGTAATACAAACTTTGTGGGTGACTTTGAAGCCATCTGGCTGCTCACCAAGAACGGAGAATTCCGTCTGCGCGGATACAACCAGACCAACGACCGCTACTTCACGAAATCCACCCTTACCACTCAGGGCATCGGTATCATGTACAAGAAAGACTTCATGAACTGGAAAGAACTTGTCGACTGGTTCCTCCGCCGCCGGAAAAACCGCAGCAGCAAACAGAAAGAAAAAGAAGACCAGAAATACCTTCCGCAGGAAGCCCTTCCTGCCGCCAGAGAAAAAAGAGAATCAAACGAAAAATAATTATACAAGAATATGGAAAAAACCTATTATCTGCCCGCCGAATGGCACAAACAAAGCTACATACAGCTTACCTGGCCTCATGCCGATACCGACTGGGCCTATATGCTCGATGAAGTGGAAACCTGCTTTGTCCGCCTTGCTACCGAAATAGCCAGCCGCCAGCCCCTGTTGCTCGTGGCTCCCGAATTTCCGGCAGCCTTGGCCGACTTCCCCTATCGTGACCAGATTACTTTTGTGAAATGTCCTACAAACGACACCTGGGCCCGCGACCATGCTTTCATCACCCTGCTGGAGAAACACTCCGACCCGCAGTTGCTCGACTTCTGCTTCAACGGCTGGGGCATGAAGTTTGCTGCCCATAAGGACAACCTCATCAACAGTCATCTGTTCAAGACCGGCGTACTTAACGGCGACTACATCAACTGCCGCAACTTCGTGCTTGAAGGAGGTTCCATTGAAAGCGACGGAGAAGGCACCCTGCTCACCACCTCCCCCTGCCTGTTGGCCCCTAACCGCAACGACACCCTCTCGCGCAAAGACATCGAAGCCTACCTGATGGAACGCTTCAACCTGCGTCAGGTGCTCTGGCTGGACTACGGCTACCTGGCCGGTGACGACACAGATAGCCACGTAGACACCCTGGCCCGTCTCTGTCCCGACCACACCATTACTTACGTGCAATGCCTGGACAAGAACGACGAGCACTACGGCGCCCTCCGCTCCATGGAAGACCAGCTCAAGACCTTCCGTACCCTCGACGGAGACCCCTATCGTCTGCTTCCGCTGCCCATGCCCGAAGCTATCTATGACGAAGACGGCGAACGCCTTCCGGCCACCTACGCCAACTTCCTGATTATGAACGAGGCTGTGCTCTATCCTACCTACGCCCAACCGGAAAACGATGCCCGTGCCGCACAGGTACTGACAGAAGCCTTCCCCGGACGTGAAATCATAGGCGTGGACTGCCGTGCCCTTATCAAACAGCACGGTTCCCTCCATTGCGTCACCATGCAATATCCTGAATCTGTAAAAAACCAAATAGCACAATGAAACGAACTATCCGTGTCGGCATCGTACAACAGGCTTGTACGAACGACCTCAAACTGAATCTTGAAAAGCTGCACCGCAACATCGCTTCCGTGGCACAGGCCGGTGCGCAGTTAGTAGTTCTTCAGGAACTCCATAACACTCCTTATTTCTGCCAGACAGAAGATACCAATCTGTTCGACCTAGCCGAACCCATTCCCGGTCCTTCTACCGGCTTCTACAGTGAGATAGCCGCAGCCTACCACATCGTGCTGGTCACTTCGCTGTTCGAACGCCGTGCGGCCGGATTGTATCACAACACTGCCGTGGTATTCGACACTGACGGAAGCATTGCCGGAAAGTACCGTAAGATGCACATTCCAGATGACCCTGCTTACTATGAGAAGTTCTATTTTACTCCCGGCGACTTAGGATTCGAACCCATTCAGACCTCCATCGGTAAGCTCGGCGTGCAGGTTTGCTGGGACCAGTGGTATCCGGAAGGAGCCCGCATCATGGCCCTGAAAGGTGCTGAACTGTTGATTTACCCTACTGCCATCGGCTGGGAAAGCACCGACACTCAGGAAGAAAAGATGCGCCAGCTAGGGGCATGGGTAACTGTACAGCGCGGTCACGCCGTAGCCAACGGTCTGCCCGTTATCGCCGTAAATCGTGTTGGCCTTGAACCCGACCCTTCCGGCCAGACCAACGGCATCCAGTTCTGGGGCAACAGCTTCGTAGCCGGTCCGCAAGGCGAAATCATCGCCCAGGCCAGCAACCTGAAAGAAGAAAACATGGTGGTAGAAATCGACATGAACCGCAGTGAAAACGTCCGCCGCTGGTGGCCCTTCCTGCGCGACCGCCGCATCGATGAATTTGAGCAGCTCACCCGCCGGTTTATCGACTAACAGGCTGAGTTACAAATAAAGAAAAGGATTATTACCTGTGGGTAGTGGTCCTTTTTTCTGTATTATAAAAAATGTTTTATCCTTGCATTGAATATGCAATAACGTTATCTTTGCAAAAAAGATAAATAATATGGGAAAGTCTACAGATACAAAAGCAAAGAAACAAATTACAAAGCCTGATTCTGTAAAGGTAAACTTTAAAAAGGTTACTAAAAAAGAACACGCCAAATACAGAATACAGGTCTATTCTTACCTCGTTCCCTAATGAAAATCCTACCTCCTTATTATGGTTCCGTATTTATTATGCGGAAAGCTCCAACTTGTAAAGGAATAAAACATTTGAACACCACACCGACGAACGCAATAGCGCATACCTAATGCTTAGAAAAACAGAATTAGACAAAAACACCTTCTCTATAAAAGATATAGAAAACTTTTTTAGAGACATATACATGTTATCATAATCTATCTCTTTCTCATCGTCTATCCCAAAAACTCGGAGTCAGCAGCAGTAGTACGCCGAAGAGCTCCAGACGCCCTATCAGCATCATAAACGACAACAGCCACTTCGCCAAATCGGAAAGTGCACTCCATGAAAATGCTGGTCCGAAGGCACCCAGTCCCGGCCCCACGTTACCGATACTCGACACAGACAATCCGAAAGCCTCTTCCAGCCCGATACCCATACACATCAGCGCCAGCCAGCATAAAAAGATACAGACAAAATAAAAGAACACAAACGTCATTACCGTGGCAAGCGTACGCTGTGACACCGCCATCCGGTTCATCTTTACCGGCAATACCGCTCTGGGATGCATCAGCCGGTGAAACTCGTTTTTCACGTTGCGCAACAAAAGCAGCAGACGCACATTCTTGACACCACCCGCCGTAGAACCGGCACAGCCTCCTGCCACCATCGTATAAATAAGCAGCAGCCACGTGAAAGGAGGCCACATATTATAATCGTCTGTAGCAAAGCCACACGACGTATGAATGGACGCCACCTGGAAAAGCGATTTCCGGAAAGCCTCCTCCAATCCATAATTATTATACCAATACAAGGCCCCGGTAATTATCAGTGTCACCGCTCCGATGGAAATGAGATACAGCCGGAGCTCTCCATCCTTAAACAACTGTCCGCAACGCCCCTTCATACACATGAAATACAGCGAGAAGTTGATACCCGACAGAATCATAAAGATAGCAATCACATATTCTATAAAAGGAGAATTCCAGTAAGCCACACTGGCTTGCTTGGTAGAATACCCTCCGGTAGCCGTCGTAGAAAAAGCATGACATGCGGCATCAAACAAATCCATGCCGCCAATCAGCAGCAATACAATTTCCGCCACAGTCAGCACGAGATATACCGTCCACAGACATTGTGCCATGACGCTGATTTTCGGATGAATCTTGTCGTGCGTCACCCCCGTAGCCTCTGCCGAGAAAAGCACCTGATTGCCCACTCCAAAGATAGGCAGTACGGCAATCGTAAAGAACACGATTCCCAATCCTCCAATCCATTGCGAGAAGCTGCGCCAGAACAGCATACCGTGCGAAAGAGCTTCAATATCATCCAGAATGGTTGCTCCCGTAGTGGTAAACCCCGACATGGTTTCAAAAAACGCATCAGTCACCGAAGGGATACTCCCACTTATATAAAAAGGCAGCATACCGAAACCTGTGAAAAGCAGCCACGTGAACGCCACGATGCAATACCCGTCGCGTCGTGTCACCCGGTTTTCAGCTCCTCTTCCCAACAGAATCAGTCCGCTTCCCACGGCCATATTAATCAATGTCGTGTAAATAAAATAAATATAGTCCTCCTCCCCATAGCACAAGGAAACGCCTGCACATGCCAGAAACATCATTGCCTCCATAAAGAGCAGGATACCCAAGATGCGAAGAATCATCTTTCTGTTAATCAAACTGTTGCCTCGGTTGGCAGTTACATTGACCGCCGTCGATAAAAAATCTTCCATGTAGCTTTATGTGTTTATCTTGCAAACTTACAAAAATTCTCATGAATCACATCGAGAAACACAAGAAATGACACCATAGAAATGATGCCAGACAGAAAAAAGCAAATCCATAAGGCCGTATCCTCCCCCACAGGAACGGGTTCCGAAACCGTGACACTTCCGGGCCGCCGCTTGACGGGTTGTCGGGGTTGGCACCGGTTTTTCAAACTTTCTATATACAGGTGTGGAATAACTCTTAAGACTTGTTCCACACCCCGCGTATATATACTTTATAAAAATGCCTGCCAACCCCGACAACCCGTCAAGATTTCTTCCCTCACTCCTCTCCGGAAGCCTCCGGAAAACGCCCTTGCGTTTCAACTAAAACGTACTTGCGTTTGATTCAAAACGTACTTGTGTTTTAAGTAAAACGCACTTGCGTTTGAATCCGAACGCAAAGGCGTTTTTCAAGAGGTATAAAAAATTGATGAAAAAACAAGAAAATGCGATGCAGTATTTGTCAATTCTGTTCATTTGTTTACTAAAACTGGCTAGAAACTCATTTTGTCGGGATTTCTTTTTGACTTTTCGGTGAAATGGGGTATTTTTGTAAGATAAATAACTATTTACGCTTACCTTGCATACCTTTTTTGTCCATTTAAGATAGAGGGGTATGGGACAGGTAACGGCGAAGCGTATCCTAAATCCACACGATAGAGGTCATGTCCAAATCCATAAAAACAAATTATATATTTAACCTCATAAATACCGTTTCCAGTTTAATTTTTCCTGTAATTACATTTCCATATGCATCTCGGATAATGTTAGCAGAAGGAATCGGACAAGTTAACTTCTACCAATCTATAATTCAATATATATCCTTATTTACATGTTTGGGAATTCCCATGTATGCAATCAGAGAAATTGCGAAAGTACGAGACAATCTATATGCATGTAATAAAACCACACTGGAAATCTTACTTCTCCATTTCTCTCTAACTTTTTTAGGCTATCTTCTTGTCGTCATCCTATGCTTGACAGTGACCGAAATTCAGGTAAATATTCCACTTTTTTTAGTTCTTAGCACAAGTATTCTTTTTACGACAATTGGATGTGAATGGTTCTACCAGGGAATTGAAGATTTTAAATACATTACTATAAGGGGGCTGTTCGTAAAGGTTTCAGCACTTTTTATTCTTTTTATTTGTGTGAAAAGTCCACAAGACATATTATGGTATGGGATATATTGTGTAGTAGGCGTAGTAGGAGGAAATATTTTTAATTTTATACGGCTCAAGAAATATATTTCATTTATCCCTTTTAAACAACTTCATCCTTTAAAACACCTGAAACCAGCCTTACGGATTTTTGTCTTGAATCTTATTATCAGCTTATATGTCAACCTCAATTCAGTAATGCTGGGATTTATTAAAGATACAGAAAGTGTAGGTTTATTTACAGCAGCCACACGACTGTCACAAATGATATTAGGAGTCACTAGTGCACTAGGCACCGTTATGCTTCCAAGACTGACAAACCTGCTTTCCAACCAGCAAAAAGAAGAGTTTAACAGATTGGCTCAAAAAGCTACAGAATTTATTTTTGCAATCTCATTGCCCATCACTGTCGGAACAATTATTCTAGCTCCAGAACTAATCATCTTATTCTGCGGCAGCACATACCACGCAGCAATAACTACCTTACAGCTAATATCTCCTATCATTGTACTGATTAGTCTATCGGGCATTCTGGGTATACAAATATTATATCCGCAGGGAAAAGAAAATATCGTGATTATTTGTACAGCTATTGGAGCCGCATCAAATTTTATACTCAATTTATGCCTGGTACCTTCTCTTTCACAAGATGGCGCGGCCATAGCCACGCTCGTGGCTGAATTTTTAGTCACATTCAGCATGATGCTTATCGGAAGAAGGTACATCCCCATTAACTGGAAATCAAAATCATTTCTTAATTATTGCATAGGAACTGCCATCATGGCATTTGCCATTGTTCCCATCACACTAACAAGCAATACGAATAGTATTATAAGCTTAATTGCATGTATAGCAATCGGCATTATTATCTATGCAATCTATTTAGGGCTTACTAAAGATAAGCTCTACTACACATTCAAAGACTTCCTGACAAAGAAAAGAAGTTGACCCGAAATTCCTTTATAATTAACAACATATTCCTAGTAAAGACATGTATGATTATCTGATAGTCGGCTCAGGCCTATTTGGAGCCACATTTGCCTACAAGGCTTCTAAAGAAGGGAAAAAATGTCTGGTAATTGATAAACGCCCTCATATTGGAGGAAATATTTACTGCGAAAATATAGAAGGTATAAACGTACACAAATATGGCGCACATATCTTTCATACAAACAGTAAAAAGGTATGGGATTTCGTAAATTCCATTGTAGAATTCAACCGATATACCAACAGCCCTGTAGCTAATTATAAGGGGAAGTTATATAACCTTCCTTTTAACATGAACACTTTCTATCAGATGTGGGGCGTTACTACTCCAGAAGCGGCGCATGCCAAAATAGAAGAACAAAAGGCCGAAGCATTACGTAAGATGCAGGAAGACGGAGTTTCAGAACCCCGAAACCTGGAAGAACAGGCCTTGCTTCTTATTGGAAAAGATATCTACGAGAGATTAATTAAAGGGTATACAGAAAAGCAATGGGGGCGTAAATGCACAGAGCTACCATCTTTTATCATCAGACGATTACCAGTAAGGTTTATTTATGACAACAACTATTTTAATGATCGATATCAAGGAATTCCAATAGGGGGATATAACAAACTAATAGATGGATTATTGGAAGGCATTGAAGTTCGAACTAATACTGATTTTTTCAAAGACAGAAAGTATTGGGAAGGCATTGCAAGCAAAATCGTATTTACTGGTAAAATTGATGAATATTACGACTATCAGTTCGGCAAACTAGAATACCGTACAGTCCGTTTTGAAGAAGAGATTCACGATTGCAGCAATCTGCAAGGAAATGCGGTAATTAATTATACCGAAAAAAAAATACCTTATACCCGGATTATTGAGCACAAGCATTTTGAGATGTTCGGAGCAGACATTGAGAAATGCCCTAAAACGGTTATCTCCAAAGAATATTCCACCGAATGGAAAGATGGAATGGAGCCATATTATCCAGTAAACGATGAAAAGAATAATTCTCTTTATAACAAATACAAATCATTAGCAGAAAAAGAAAACAATGTAATATTTGGTGGCAGACTGGCAGAATACAAATATTATGACACTGTCTCTTATACACATCTGACGCTGCCGACGACTCCTTACGTGTAGA
>ENA-OZKH01000227-OZKH01000227.1-human-gut-metagenome-genome-assembly--contig:-NODE-227-length-24393-cov-9.968034_pt1 | contig 24393 bp, 20 predicted proteins | sample MGYA00244180_ERZ653758 | MGnify/ENA primary metagenome ERZ653758 (study PRJEB26926, sample SAMN06165252) | human gut metagenome | biome: ENVO:00009003; feature: ENVO:2100002; material: ENVO:00002003...
TGTCCATCTCCATGTCCGGCAGCGGCAGCCCGCTGAGGTCCAGCTTGAAGCTGGAGGGGTCGATGAGGGTGGAAAGGTCAAAGGAGCCATCTGTCAGGTCAAATGCGCCGCTCAGGTCAAAATGCAGGGCACTGGTATCGAACTGAAAAGCATCCTTGAGGGCATCCGTGTCCACCGAGAACAGGGAGGCGATGTCCAGCACAGTGCCGCCGGCAGCGCCAAAGGGCTCGCCGGTCAGCACGTTCGTGTCCGGGTCGGCCAGCTGCTGGCGCACGATGGTGCTGTCGGCAGCCTGATCGATCACGTGATAGGTCAGCTCATGCAGATAGTCCAGCCCGGTGTACAGGATGGCAGAGGTGGCATCGGCCTTGGGCTGCACAACGCCCACAACGGTCAGCTCCTCGCTGTCGGCCACGACCTGCTGCATATAATCGGCATCGGCTTGCTTGTTCAGCCAGAGCTTGTGTTCGGCATCATAGGTGTAGCAGTCGGCTTTGTTGACCAGCCGGAAGGTCTTGCCGAGAAACTCTTCGTAGGTGTAGGTGCCATAATCATCGGGCAGATCGACCAGCTGGTTGCTGGCGTACTGCTGCAGGATCTTATCCAGCTCTGCCTGATCCCGCATTCCCATGGCGTATAGGGCATAGTCCGAAATGCTGCCGTTGGCGCTCAGCACCAGCACCAGCTCATTGTACTTTTCCGGCCAGCGGCCGGCTTTTACGTCGTACTGATCCTCATATAGGGCAGGGGTCTCGGCCATTTCGCCGAACACATGGGGACTGGATACCGAGGTGAGCAGACTGGATACCGAGGTGTTCTGACCGGCAAGGTCGGTAAAGGTGGTGTCCGGGTTCAGCTTATGCACTGTGCCGTCTGCGTCCTGCCGGTAGATCAGCGGGGAAGCGTTGTAGGTGTATTCCACCGTGGCATTATCCCGGATGGAACAGGCGTCGCTGTCCAGATAAGCCTTCAAAGAGCGCAGATCGTTGCTGGCAGCGCCGATGTTCAGTTGAGACAGCAGCTGTCTCACCGTGACCATGCCCTCCGGCGCGGAGGAGGAGCCGGACGAGACGCTGGTGTAGGTGTCCGGGTCCATCATGCTGGCCAGATCTACGCCGGTGCTGCTGATCTGCAGCGGGTAGGCGGCCAGCGTGGATTTTTCCATGTTGCTGATATAGCGGCTCACACCGTTGGAAAGGGAAAGGATCAGCGCAATGCCGATGATACCGATGGAACCGGCAAAGGCGGTGAGCAGGGTGCGTGCCTTTTTGGTGAGCAGATTGTTGAAACTGAGGGAAAGGGAGGTGAGCAGGGACATGGAGGAGTGCCCCATGTTCCGGTGCACGGGGGCAACGGCAGCAGCCTCGTCCTCGGGTTCGTAGGGCATGGTATCGGAGCGGATCACGCCGTCCTTCAGCTTTACGATGCGGGTGGCGTAGCGCTCGGCCAGCTCCGGGTTATGGGTGACCATGACCACCAGACGGTCCCGCGCCACTTCCTTGAGCAGTTCCATCACCTGAATACTGGTCTCGCTGTCCAGTGCGCCGGTGGGCTCATCGGCCAGCAGGATGTCGGGGTTGTTCACCAGCGCACGGGCAATGGCCACGCGCTGCATCTGCCCGCCGGACATCTCGCCGGGGTGCTTGTGCAACTGGTTGCCCAGCCCCACCTGCTCCAGCGCAGCGGCGGCACGGCGGCGGCGCTCGGCCTTGGAAACGCCTGAGATGGTCAGTGCCAGCTCTACGTTGCCCAGCACGGTCTGGTGGGGAATCAGGTTATAGCTCTGGAACACAAAGCCGATGGTGTGGTTCCGGTAGGAGTCCCAGTCGCGGTCTGTGTATTTTTTTGTGGAGATGCCGTTGATGACCAGATCGCCGCTGTCGTAGCGATCCAGACCGCCGATGATGTTCAGCAGGGTGGTCTTGCCGGAGCCGCTGGGGCCAAGAATGGCCACAAATTCGTTGTCCCGCAGGTTCAGACTGACGTTGTTCAGTGCGTGCTGCACCAGCTCGCCGGTCTTGTATTCTTTGTTGATCTGTTTAAGTTTGAGCATAGATGTGCCTTTCCGGTACTGCGCCGCCGGGCGCTGCTGCCTGTGGTTTAAAAGTAGGAAACATTTGCAGACAATATCTAATTTAGTTTAGCAAATAAAAATGAAGAAACCGTGAAATTAACTGCGGAACGGATGAAGCTGCGGAGCTTTTGCGTCTGGGCAGCGGTTTTGCCGGAAGGACGGGGCAAAAAAAGAAAAGCGGAAAAAGATACCGGTTGAATTTACAAGCTGAACGTGATATTCTAAAGCTGACAGACAGGCTGCGCCGGAGAAAACGGCGTTATATTACCTGAAAGGCTGTCGGAACAACACTTCTTTAGGATTGTAACGGTTTCTCCTACCTTATAAAATATACTTCATAAAATAGCAAAAGGATAAACAAGGCAGAAAAAAATTTGGCCCTTGTAGTAAGGAGGAACTGAAATGGAACGTACATTTTCACCTATGATCCGGCAGTATTCTGCCATTGATGGTTTGCAGCAGGCGTATACGCTGGTGTATGCCATGGAGGTAGAGGGCACACAAGGCTGTCGGCTGACCCTGTGCCAGATCGGCAGCCGACAGCAGATCGTCAGTCAGCATGTTGCGGCAGCGCCGGAGTTCTGTTACCGGCTCCTGCGCTACTTGTGTGAAAATGGAGTTCAGCCGGAGCTCTGGCGGGATGCGGTCACAGACCTGACAGCTGCCCAGCTGGCAGGCGAGAAAGGCGGCGCATGGCGTGAACAGTGAGCGAACAGCCCAACTGCAAGTCGCCCTTGCAAGCTATGATCTGAAAGAACTGCGTGTCCAGAAGCGTTATTTGCAGGAGCAGGGAACCGCCATTGACTGCACCTGCTTTTGCAGCGGCGAAAAGCTGCTGGCACAGCTGCGGCAGGGTGTCCGTTATGATGCCGTGGTGCTTTGCAGCGAGCTGACGGATCTGCCTGCGGAGCAATTTGTCCGGCAGTTTTATCAGCTGAAGGAGCGGCCGATGCTTCTGGTACAGAGCCATGGCCGCAGCAGCGGCACGGCGTTGCAAAAGCTCCGCGAGGGGTGCTACTGCGTAGAGGGCACCGAGCTGAAAAGGCTGCTGTGGCAGCTTTACCGGATGCCCGGGCGGCAGAACCGGCAGCTGGAGCAGCGGTGCAGCCAGCTGTATGCGGCGTGGGGCATCCCGCAGGGGGATGTCAACGCCGGATATCTATCCTGCGCGGTCGGCATCGCATGCAGCACCAGCCAGAAGCTGGCGATCCGCAAGGAAATCTTGCAGGCGGTGAGCGAGCAGTTTGATACATCGGTCGCTGCTGTGGAAAGCGGCATCCGCCGGATGGTGGATCAGCTGGAGGAAAAGCCGCCTCTTGCGTGGCTGGCGTTTAAGGCCGATACAAGGCTGGGCAGCGGCAAACCCACCACCGGCAAGCTGATCTACGCGGTCAGGGACGTTGTGTTGCGGCAAAAAGTGCCATCCACCCGCCTGTAAGGCTTGCACACGGCTTTGGAACACGGCGGCGTTCCTTTAGAAAAATGGCATCGCCCGGGGAGGCAGAGCAATGGAGCAGCAAAAGACAGAAACGCGGTCTATCACCGCAGAGCAGCGCAAGCGGGTCGAGGAGGTCTGCTTCCGTTCGCTGGCGCTGATCGGACGCAACTGTGAATATCTGGAGCAGCATTTTGACCGCACCGGTGCAGACGCGTCTACCCGGCAGGCGGTGGCAGATATCGACACCGCTGCCATGCAGCTGGACCGCACCCTCAGCGAGGCAATCACCCTGCTGGAGTTTCTGCACGAGGACACAAAGCCGCAGCTGTACCCCATTGACCTGTGTGAGCTTTTGCAGCAGGTGGCGGCGCAGTCTGATATGATCCGGGCGCAGCTTGGGGTGGATATCCGTCTGGATTACGGCGGGTGTACTGCCTGCTGCGTAATGGCAGACCGCAGAGATGCGGAGCTGCTGTGCCTGCATCTGCTCTCCAATGCCCTGCGCGCCAGCCGGGAGGGCGGCAGCGTCTGTATCGCGCTGCGCCGCACCGAGAGCGACTGGCAGCTGACAGTCACCGACGATGGCTGCGGGCTGCCCGGCGAGGATGTACAGGCAGCGCTGGAAAACCGCCGCAGCTTTCTGGGCGGGGCGCAGCTGGGACTGCTGCTCTGCCGGGAGTGCTGCCGCCGGATGGACTGGAGCTTACAGCTGGAGCCTGCGCCCGAAAAGGGCACACAGGCTGTTGTGAGCATTCCGCTGTACACGGGCGAAAGCCGCCCCGATGGCACGGTGGAGCTGCGCACCAGTTCGGAGACCGAGCGGGAGCAGCGCAAGTATCATCTGCGTGCCATGCTGGTGCGGGAGATGCGCACCATGCCGGAGCGCGGCGACCCGGACGAGGAGCTTTAATAAGGTGGCAAGGCCGCTGCACAGCGTTTTGTGCGGCGGCCTTGTTATTTTGCGCCCGGTGCTTTCCTGCAAGCGCAAAGCATGGTATACTGAATGCTGAAAACAAAAGCTTGGAGGAGCAACAATGACAAACAAGAAGCTGAACTACCCTGCAATTGCCAAGGAGATGGCCATCCTGACCGGGGCCGTTGCCATTATTGCAGCGGCGGTCTATTTTTTTCTGGTGCCCAGTCACACATCCGTCAGCAGTATTTCCGGCCTTGGCATCGTGCTTTCTAATTTTGTACCGCTGCCGCTTTCGGCCATTACTATGGTGCTGAATATCGTGCTGCTCATCATCGGGTTTTTTACCTGCGGCAGGGAGTTTGGCGCAAAAACCGTGTATACCAGCGTGATGCTGCCGGTGTTTCTGGGGCTTTTCGAGCGGCTGTTCCCGGATTTTGGCTCCATGACCGATAGTCAGGAACTGGATGTGCTGTGCTATATTCTGGTGGTCAGCGTGGGTCTGAGCATCTTGTTCAACCGCAACGCATCCTCCGGCGGGCTGGATATCGTGGCAAAGATCATGAACAAGTACCTGCACATGGAGCTGGGCAAGGCAATGTCCCTTTCGGGCATGTGTGTGGCACTCTCTGCCGCTCTTGTCTACGATAAAAAGACCGTTGTTCTGAGCATTCTTGGCACCTATTTCAACGGCATCGTGCTGGACCATTTCATCTTCGATAACAGCATCAAGCGCCGGGTGTGTATTATTACCGAGAAGGAAGAGGCATTGCGGCAGTTCATCATCAACGACCTGCACAGCGGTGCCACCATGTACGAGGCCATCGGTGCATACAACTTTGAAAAGCACAACGAGATCATTACCATCGTGGACAAAAACGAGTATCAGAAGTTGATGAACTTTATCAACCGCGAGGACCCAAAGGCCTTTGTTACGATTTATAATGTGTCCAGTATGCACTACCAGCCCAAGCGCTGAGCGCGGTACAGGGGAAGAACACAAAAGCCGTGCCGGGGCTTTTCCGCAGCGGAAAACCGTGGTAAAATAAGAAAAAACGGAAAGGGAATAACAGCCATGGACATCAGACTGGTTTGCAGCGATATTGACGGTACGCTGCTGCAATACGGCAAAAAGGAGCTGGAGGGCGAGATATTCGACCAGATCCGGGCGCTGCATCAGCGGGGCATCTGGTTCTGCCCGGCCTCCGGGCGGCAGTATACCAGCCTGCGCAAGCTTTTTGCACCGGTGGCGGACTGCTGCGTGTTTATCTGCGAAAACGGCGGCACCATCTTTCAGGAAGAACAGTGCATCGCCAAAAACCCCATGCCGCGGGCACTGGCAGAGGAAATTGCCAACGATATGTGGACCCGCAGCGAGGGGCAGGGCGAGGTGATGCTCTCCGGCCAGAACACCGCCTACCTGATGGAGCGCGGTCTTGGCATGCTGCAGCGGGTGCAGTTCGTGGGCAACCACTACCAGATCATCCACAGCCCCGCCGAGGTGCCGGAGGACATCACCAAGGTGTCGGTGTACCTGCACGAGGGCGTGGAAAACTATGTGGAGCGCTTTGTGCCCCGCTGGAAGCAGGCCAACTGCGCCGTGGCGGGTCCGTACTGGATCGATACCACCTTTGCCAACAAGGGCATCGGGGTGCAGTGCGTGTGCCGCATCCTTGGCATCGACCTCGCACAGGTCATGGCTTTTGGCGATAACTACAACGACGAGACCATGCTGGACGTGGTGGGTGTGCCCTACATTATGGACAACGCCGCCGCCCCGCTGCGGGCAAAATACCAAAACCACACCCCCCGCCCGGAGGATGTGCTGGCGCAGCTGTTGGCACAGCAGCCGTAAAGGGGGCGAGCCCATGGACCGCAAGGGCTTGGAACAGCTCATTTTTGATACTTACAGCGTAGAGCCGGACTATCCGTGGATGGACACCCCGGAGTCGGCGGTGTTCCGCCATGAGGCAAACCGCAAATGGTTTGCGCTGGTCACCACTGTGCCCAAAAGCAAGCTGGGCCTGCCCGGGCAGCAGCCGGTGGATATCGTAAACCTGAAATGTGACCCCATCCTTATCGGTTCTCTGCGGGCAGAACCGGGCTTTTACCCTGCCTATCACATGAACAAGGAAAACTGGATCACCGCCGCGCTGGACGGCAGCGCCCCGGAGGATAAACTCCGGCTGGTGCTGGATATGAGCTACACCGCCACCGCACCCAAGTTGCGAAAAAAGAAAGCTTGACTGCAGCAAAATAAGGGCGGGCGCTGCAATTGCTGCCCGCTCTCATTCGTATTCAGAGTAAAGGGACTGCATTTTGCAAAAGGAGGAAGCTATGGCTATTTTTGAAAAGACCATCCGCAACCAGAACTTCGATACCCTGCTCCGCAAGCTGGAACACGCCATCCCGGACAGCAGCTGGTCGGCAGAGCTGGAAGCCGGCAGCGATTTCAAGGAGGGCAGCGCCCGGTGCAGCGTGCGGGTGTTTGAGCGGTACAGCATGGTGGGCGGCAACCGCCTTAGCCTGACGCTGACCCTGTTCCAGAACGGGGACGAGCCTATCCGACTGTCGGCCATTGTGGCGGGCGGCAGTCAGGCGGTGTTCTTTAAAATGAACACCCTCGGCGAAGATGCCTTTCTGAAGGACGTAAAGCAGCTGCTGGAAGAAATTTTGGAGGGGTAATATGTTTTATACTGGGTTTGACGCATTTTTCAGCATCCTGTTCCCGCTGGTGTTTCTGGTGGTGCTGGGCATGATCCTGTTTACCGTGGTGAGCAACCTGCGCACATGGGGCAAAAATAATGCGTCCCCGCGCCTTACCGTCCCGGCTACTGTGGTGGCCAAGCGGACGAACGTTTCCCGCCATCATACGGACAATACGATGTCGCATACGTTCACTACCTATTATGCCACCTTTCAGGTAGAAAGCGGTGACCGCATGGAACTGGAAGTAGATGGTTCGGATTACGGAATGCTTGTCGAGGGCGATACCGGAAAGCTGAGCTTTCAGGGCACGCGTTATCTGGGGTTTGAACGGAATTAAACACGCTTCTGCGCAGCATTTTTGAAGAAATCGCAGAAGCTGTGACAAAAGTATTATACTTTTATGAATTTTAGCACTCTACGCTTGACAGTGCTAAATAATTATGCTATAACAGTGGCGTGCTCAGGAGGAAGGGCAAAAGGAGAGCCGCAAGGTTCCCCGGAAAGCCCTTTGCAGGGAGCTTCAAAATGTAATTTTATACCCGACCCGAACGCCGGGATTGGAGGTATGTTTTATGTTTATGCCGACTGTTTTTCATGAGAACCTGTTCGATGATCTCTTTGATCCGTTCTGGAACGAGGGTGCACTGGAGCGTGCGATGAACCGCGAAGCCCGCGACACCTTTGGCAAGCGCGGCGCAAACATGATGAAGACCGATGTCAAGCAGACGGACAACGGCTACGAAGTAGACGTTGATTTGCCGGGCTGCAAGAAGGAAGACGTTCAGATGGATCTGAGCGACGGCTACCTGACCATTCAGGCAGTGCGCAGCCACAGCAATGACGAAAAGGACAACAAGGGCCGCTATGTGCGGCGCGAGACCTTCTCCGGCAGCTGCGCCCGCAGCTTCTATGTGGGCGAGGTGAAGAAGGAGGACATCCACGCAAAGTTCGAGGATGGTGTCCTGCACATCCAGCTGCCCGCTCCTCAGCAGACAAAGGCTCTGCCTGAGAACCCGAATTTGATCGAGATCGAGTAAATGCTGACCGTGTGCGTCAAGGCATAACGTATATAGGATGCCCCCGGAGAGCTGCAATAAGCCCTCCGGGGGCATTTTTTGTGTTCAGGCTTTCGACGACGGAGAGGGGAGAAAGTACCTGTTTTTGCCAGAAAACTTTATTTTTCTACCATTTCGTGGTATCCTTATAAGGCGCACGCAATACAGGCCTGCGGCTGCACTGGCAGCGGCTGCGGACTGCGTGCGGCAAAAAAAGAACGTATAGAAGAAAAAAGGGGGATAAAAGTCATGGGCGAATTTGCCTTTCAGACTTTACGGGAAAGTATCACCTCTGCCATCAGGAGCAAGATCCTTACCGGGGAGCTGCAGCCGGGCGTAAAGCTGGCCGAGCAGAAACTGGCCGAGGAGTTTGGCTCCAGCCGGGCACCCATCCGGGAGGCGCTGCGGCAGCTGGAACAGGAGGGCATGGTCGAGTATTCGCGCAATGTGGGCTGCTCGGTGCGCCGGGTAAAGCCGGAGGACGCCTACGAGATCTACCTGCTGCGGGCAAATCTGGAAATGACGGCACTGCGCTATTTTGATTGCAAATTCCCGGAGGAGGATCTGCGCACCCTGCGCGGCATCTTAGAGGAGATGCGCAATGTCCGGCCGGGGGATCTTTCGCAGATCGTGGAGAACGACAACCGCTTCCATGCGGTCATCGTGCAGCGGGCGGGGCTGCCCAGACTGCTGAAATTCTGGGACGACTTGAACTACGGCAACCTGCTTGTTGGGGCGAACAGCGGCTCCAACCACGAGACGCTGGCGCAGCGGCAGAACGGCATTCACACCAAGCTGTACGAGGCGCTGGCAAGCGGCGACACCGAGGTTGCCTGCCGCGCCGTCTACGCCCACTACATGGAGCCCATGGAGCGGATGCGCAGCGCAAACAGCGCCGCACAGGCAGCGGACGAAGCAGCAAAATAAGGGGAATTTGGCTGACCGTCTAAATTTTGACCAATCATTTTATGGAAATTGCAGATTGTCTACAATCTGCAATTATGCTATACTATCAAAGTGATCGGTCGAGTACTGCTGTATTTTTGGTAAAAATTGCGAAATGTATGCGGAACATCGGCCTTCTTACAGGAACTTCCGCCCTGTGTGGAAAAGAAAGAGAGGAATTGTCCGCATGTCTAACAAAGAAAAAGCCACAAAGATCTCGTGGCTTACCCTTGCCTTCATGGCCTTTTCTACGGTCTGGGGCTTCGGCAACATTACCAACGGCTTTGTGTACTTTAACGGTCCGCAGGTCATCTTCAGCTGGATCTTTATGTTTGTCCTGTACTTCATCCCCTATGCGCTGATGGTGGGTGAGCTGGGCTCTGCCTTTAAAAACGAGGGCGGCGGCGTCAGCTCCTGGCTGCACCAGACCACCAACGCCAAGCTGGCCTACTACGCCGGTTGGACCTACTGGGCCTGCCACATCACCTACATTGCCAGCAAGGGCAGCGGCTTTTTGAAGGCGCTGAGCTGGGCAATTTTTCGCAACGCGGAGACCTACGATTCCTTCCCCACCCGCTACATCCAGCTGGCTACCTTCTGCATCCTGCTGCTGGGCTGCTACATTGCAAGCTTGGGTCTGAACCCTCTGAAAAAGCTGCTGACTGCCGCAGGCACCTGCACCTTCGTCATGTCCCTGCTGTACATCGTGATGATGTTCGCTGCCCCGGCCATCAACCCCACGGCAGAGTACGTCCACGCAAACCTGAGCTTCAGCAGCCTCATCCCCAACTTCAACGTCACCTACTTTACTTCTCTGTCCATTCTGGTGTTCGCTGTGGGTGGCTGCGAGAAGATCTCTCCCTACGTCAATAAGGTCGAGAACCCCAGCAAGGGCTTCCCCCGCGGCATGATCGCGCTGGCCGTCATGGTGGTCACCTGCGCCATTCTGGGCACGCTGGCCATGAGCCGTATGTTCGACCCCGCCGTCATCAACGCCAGCGCAGAGAGCTTCAACGCCTATGTCGCCAACAGTTCCTACTGGGCTTTCCAGAAGCTGGGTCAGTACTACCATGTGGGCGATCTGTTCATGATCATCTACGCCCTGTGCAACGTCATCAGCCAGCTCGCCGTGCTGATTTTGAGCATCGACGCACCGCTGCGTATGCTGCTGGATAACGAGCACACCAAGCAGTTCATCCCGCAGGCTCTGCACAAGGTCAACGCCCACGGTGTGCACAGCAACGGCATCAAGATGGTGGCTGTGCTGTCCGGCTCCATCATTCTGGCACAGTCCTTCGTGCCCGGTGCTGCTGCCGTTCTGCGCCAGCTGACCAAGCTGAATTCTGTGTGTATGCCCATGCGTTATCTGTGGGTGTTTGCCGCCTACATCGCCCTGCGCAACGCCTACGATACCATCCCTGCCGAGTATCGCTTTGTCAAAAATCAGGCCGTGGCCAAGTTCTTCGGCGGCTGGTGCTTTGCCGTTACCGCCGTGTGCTGCGTGCTGGGTATGTATGATAAGGACCCCTTTACCTTTGCACTGAACGTTATCACCCCCGTAGTGCTGACCGTGCTGGGATTCATTCTGCCCGCCCTTGCAAAGCGCGAGCAGACCGCTGCCAAAAAGTAACCTGAATATGCTTAAAAAGGGCCGGTCAGCACTGACCGGCTCTTTTCAGATACACCCAAGGAGGTTTATTTTTATGATCGCATCCGAAGTCCGTGAAATGCTGTCCTTCATCGACGGCAACCCCACCGCATACCACACCACCGCCGCTGTGCGGGATATCCTGTTGAAGGCAGGCTTTGCCGAGCTGCTGGAAGGCCGCAAGTGGGCGCTGGAACCCGGCAAGGACTACTTTGTCTGCCGCAACGGTTCCAGCATCATCGCCTTCCGCATGGGCGACCAGCTGGAAAATTACAGCTTCAACGTTGCCGCCGCCCATACGGATTCTCCATGCTTCCGCATCAAGGAGAACGCCGAGATCCACATGGGGCAGAACTACACCAAGCTGAACACCGAGGGCTACGGCGGCATGATCTGCGCCACATGGATGGATCGTCCGCTGTCTGTGGCGGGCCGTGTGCTGGTGCAGGAGAACGGCGCTATCGTATCCCGTCTGGTGGCACTGGACCGCGACCTGTTGATGATCCCCAGCGTTGCCATCCACATGAACCGCGAGGTCAACGATAAGGCTTCTTTCAACAAGCAGGTGGATATGCTGCCTGTGCTGGGCGGTGCCTGCGAGGAGGGCGCGCTGAAAAAGCTGATCGCAGAGGAGCTGCAGGTGTCCGAGGAGCAGATCCTTGGCAGCGACCTGTTCCTCTATGTGCGGGAAAAGGCCACCGTCTGGGGCTGCAACGAGGAATTCATCTCCTGCGGCCGTCTGGACGACCAGCAGTGCGTTTACGGCATCCTGAAAGGTCTGCTGACCGCCAAGAACGCCCGCTCCATCGGCGTGGCGGCCTTCTTTGATAACGAGGAAGTCGGCTCCGGCACCAAGCAGGGCGCAGCTTCCACCTTCCTGTACGATGTGCTGCACCGCATTGCCCAGAGCCTTGGCGGCAACGACGAGGACTTCCACCGCGCGGTGGCTTCCAGCTTTATGGTCAGCGCCGACAACGCCCACGCTGTGCACCCCAACCACCCGGAGCACACCGATGTGAACAACTGCACCTACATGAACAAGGGCGTGGTCATCAAGACCCACGCAGGTCAGAAGTACACCAGCGACGGCATGAGCGTTGCCGCTGCCCGGGAGCTGGCTGCCCGCGCCGGTGTGCCGCTGCAGTACTTTGCAAACCGCTCCGATAAGGTGGGCGGCAGCACGCTGGGCAATCTGGCGATGGCACAGGTGTCCATGAACTGCGTGGACATCGGCCTGCCCCAGCTGGCGATGCACTCCTGCTACGAGACCGCCGGCGCAGAGGATACCCTCTCGCTCATCAAACTGATGCAGGAGCTGTACAGCAGCCACTTTGAAGAGACTGCTTTCGGCACCCTTTCCATCAGCAAGTAAACGGATAAAAGCATAAAAAGGACTGCTGTGCGCTGTTTTGCACGGCAGTCCTTTTTGTGTAAAAGTTGATTTTCCGTGGCCGGTTAAGCCCGGATATAGAAATCCGACGGTAGTTATGGTAAAATAAGGCATCCGGGAGCGCCGGGCGCTCCGCTGCAACATCAAAAATGGAGGTTTTCTATGAAAAAGACCTATCGCTCGCTCTTTTGTCTGCTTGCGGTGCTGCTGCTCAGCGTCAGCGTGCTGCCCTCTGCTTCGGCGCTGTTTTCCAAGAAGCTCTACTATTATGGTGTAGTAGAGGGCGTCAGCCGCACCGTGGAGGGCAAGGTGGAGTCTATTCTGGTGACTGCGGAAGAGCAGGAGACCTATCAGATGATCGTTACCGACAGCACCGTCTGGCAGGACCATGACGAAAAGACCACCTCCGACCCCGCTACCCTTGCGGTAGGCGAGCAGATCTGCGTGGTGCACGACCCGGCTGTGATGATGTCGCTGCCGCCGCAGTCGGTGGCGTATACCGTCATCCGCAACTTCCCCGCAGGCACGGATCTGGAACAGGAAGCCCGGGATGCCGCCTGCCCGGTGAAAAAGTTCTTCGCCGACACCCGCAAGGCCATTTCGGACTGGTTCTACCAGACCATGCCCATCTGAGGGGAATGCTCCTTCTATAACGCAAAAAACTGCTGCCCCGTACCGGATGCCAAAGCGTCCGGGCAAAGGGGCAGCAGTTTTTTATGCAAGGTTATGCGGCGCTTTGCGACAAAAGCGCTGTATACCGCTATTTATTTTCGGGGGGGGGTAACGCGGAAGCGCTTTACCACCTGTTCCAGTGCGCTGATGTCCACAGGCTTGGACAGGTGTTCGTCCATGCCGGCTTCCTTACTCTTTTGCATATCCTCAAGGAAGGCGTTGGCGGTCATGGCAAGGATGGGGATGGTGCGTCCCAGCGGGTTTTCGCCGCTGCGGATGCGGCGGGTGGCTTCCAAGCCGTCCATCACCGGCATCTGCACGTCCATCAAAATCATATCATAGTCGCCGGGCTTCACGCTGGCAAAGGCATCCACGATCTCCTGACCGTTGGGGCAGATGGTGCAGCTTGCGCCTTTTGTTTCCAGCAGCATTTGCAGAATCTCGGCGTTGATGGCGTTATCCTCGGCACAGAGGAACTTCATGCCGGACAGGGGAGAAGTGGTCTCTTCTTCCTCCGGGAGCGCCTGCGCCTTTTGCACCGTGTCCGCTTCGGTGTCAATGGGAAATTCCAGCACCACCTCAAAGCGGGTGCCCTTACCGGTGGCACTCTCTACGCTGATGGAGCCGCCCATCAGGTCTATGACGCTTTTGGTAATCGCCATACCCAGACCCGTGCCCTGCACCTTGTTGGTACCGGAGCGCTCCTCCCGGGTAAAGGGGTCGAAAAGGGTCTTTTGGTAGTCCGCGCTCATGCCGATGCCGTCATCCTGCACCACAAAGCGGTACCGGGCGTAGTGCTCGTTCCGGGGCAGCTCTTCCACCTCCAAACGGATGTGCCCACCGGTGGGCGTATACTTGACCGCATTGGAGAGGATGTTCATCAGCACCTGATTCAGACGGTTGGGGTCGGCCAGCACGTTTTCGTGCTGCAGATTGGTGCTTACCGTAAAGGTCTGACTGCGCTGGCCTGCCTGCTGCCGGATGATGCTGTCCAGCTGGCTGATCTGCTGGGGCAGGTTCATTTTTTCCACATGCAGGGTGGTCTTGCCGCTCTCGATGCGGCTCATATCCAGAATATTGTTGATGATGCCCAGCAGCAGCTGACCGGAGCTTTCCAGCTTGCCCAGATGCTCGGCAAGCTTTTCTGGCTCGTGCAGCTCGTTTTTCATCAGGGCGGTGATGCCGATGATGGCGTTCATGGGGGTGCGGATATCGTGGCTCATGTTGGAAAGAAAGTCCGTCTTGGCTTTGCTGGCACGCTCGGCGGACTGTAACGCCTCGGCGGCAGCATCCTGCGCCCGCCGCATCTCGTCGTTGGCCTGCGTCAGCTGGATGTTATACTGCTCCAGACGGAGGTTCGTCTTTTTTTCAGCCTGCAGCTCCCGTTGCTGCTTTTCCCGCAAAAGGAACCAGCCAGCAATGACTGCCATGATCGAAAACACCGTCGCAAAGCCTACAATAACGGCCATGACGATATTGACCAGCTTCTGCGTATTCACGGCCACATATTCTGCCGGAACAAGGAACGCCAGCGTCCACTGGGCGTTTTCCATCTGCTTCAGGGCGTAGTAATACTCAGTCCCGTCCAGCACGGCGTTGGAATAACAGGAGCCTGTGCGGGCAAGCCGCTCCTTTGCTACTGCAAAGGAAGAACCGTGCAGATAGGACATCTGGGAGAGCACGGTGTATACGTTATGCCCCTTCAACAGCTCGGTATCATTGGCGTTGAACAGCTTGAAGCCGTTGTTGTCCAGCACATAGACGCTGTTGTTATTTTCGTAGGCGTCGCAGCGGAAATAATCGTTCAGTTGGGTCATGCTCTGCGAAATACCAAAGTAGCGCAGGGTGATCTCTTTCTCTCCGCTTTGCAGTGTGATGGGGGTGGAGAGCTGTTCCAGAAACACCATCCGGGAGTCGTCCACGGTCAGCGAATTGGAAACATAGCTGACCCGCTGCGGCGCGTTTTCCAGATAGTTCATTTCCCGCAGCAGACCCGTGCGGCCATACTCGGTATAATAACGCCCGGCAGCATCCACGGCGATCAGCTCGATCTGTTTTTCATGGTAATTGGAAAGCTCCGACAGCTTTTTCAGATAGCGGTAGAGATCGGTATCAGTCTCCAGCGGGGTGTTGTACAAATAATTACACTGCACATCCACCTCGTCCCAGTGGTTGTCGATCACATCCTCCAGACTGTGGAACATCTGGTGGGTGACCTCTTCCATCTGGCTCAGACGCTCGTGGTAGACAAGGTTTTGGATGTAGGTCTGGCTCATGACAAAAAGGGTCAGGATCAACACGATGCTGACAAAGCCGAAGCCCACAAACAGCTTTTTATAGATTTTGTTGTTCACATCCAGTATCTCCTGTCCGTTTTATTCAACTCCATGCGGTGTCTGCCCGGCTGATGGTGGTGTAAGCACCAAAGAAGGTTTTTGCGGCATCCATGCCCACCACGCCGCTGTCTGTCACCGTTGCTTCGGCAGCCAGCTGGTCGCTCACACCGCAGATGGCAACCTGATAGGTCTTGCCCGCCTCCGGCTGCACCGGGCTTACCAGCACATAGGGGTAGCCCTTGCCGTTGCCGTAGGCATCGTAGCCAGAAGCCAGCAGGTCGCTGATCTGCTGCCCGGTCAGGGTGACGGTCTGGATGGTGCGGTTCCAGCCGGTGGGCAGGATGACCGAAAGGTCGTAATCCGTAATGCCCTTGGCGTACAGCTTGGCGGCTACGCCGTGGTGGTTCTGCTCGGTGGGGTTGCCGGGGATCCATGTGCTCAGCGAGACCAGCGCAAGGTCGCTGCCGGTAGCCTGTGCAAAGCAGCGGCCTACCAGCATGGCGCAGTCCTGCTGCGAAAGCTCCTCCGTAACGGTAGTGATGACATCCGGGGTGTTGTTCACCACACTGTCCTGATCCTCGTCCAGCTGACGGATGACATCCTCCATGGTGGCGTTGCCCTTCATGAAGTCCAGCATTTTAAGGCCGGTGGTCACGAAGGTGTTTTCCCAGCCGGAATAGATAAAGGGCGCGGTGTTGCCTGCGTTCAGGGTATCGGCGATGTCGGCATAGTAGGTGCCGTCTGCCTTTGCACCCTTGAAGGGCAACAGGCTGCTTTTCAGCGCCGTTGCGGGCTGCAGAGCGCTGGTGCCTGCAACGGTGGAAAGCACACGCATCACCTTGAGCGCATCTTCCAGCTTCTGGGGGTTCTGTTTCAGCTTTTTATTCAGACCGTAGAAGCGGTTCACATTCAGCACAAAAACGTTCTGGGTGCCGTCCTCGGAAAGATAGGGCATCAGGCCGAATTTATCGGCGTTGCCGTCTGCCTCCACAATGCCGTTGGTGTTTCCAATCAAAAACAGGGTATTCCCCTCGGCCATCCTCTGCAGGGTCACATTGTCGTCAAGAGCATCGCCGGAGCCGTTCAGCATCCCGATGTCCTTCCACTTTTTGACATACGCCATTGCCTGCATCATGCCGGGGGTGTTGCTGACATTTGCCTTGCCGGAAAGATAATCCTTCTGCCACAGTCTGCCGTCCAGTGTGCCAAGGAAATCGGCATCTGCAATGTTGCACAGATACTGGAAACCGTAGCCCGGGTACTGGATCTGCGGCAGGCAGAGATCGACCCCGGCTTCCTTGGCTTTTGCAGCCAGCACTTCCAGCTCAGCGAAAGAATTGGGCAGCTCCCAGCCGTGTTCTCGCAGCAGGGTCTTGTTGTAGGTGATGCCGTAGCAGTTGTAAACCGAGGGCAGCAGATAGATGGCACCGTTGTCGAACACGTCCTGCAGACGGGACTCCACATAGTTATCCGTAAAATCGTAGCCGGAAAGGTCCAGCAGTTTGTCGGAGACCAGATCGATCTGGGGGTCGTAGTAGGTCAAGGTGCAGACGTCCGGCAGGTCGCCTGCCGCAAACATATTCTGCAAACAGGTGGTGGTGTTATCGCCGCTGTATGGCACGACCTCGATGTTCACTTCCGGGTAAACGCTGTGCACCTGCTCAATAAAGGCTTCTATCTCCTTATAAGGTGCCATAAAGGTGACGGCTTCGTGCGCATCTGCTGTTTTGCTTTCAGCCTTGCCGCCGCCGCAGGCGGTCAGCGCTGCCGTGGCAGCTGCAACGCTGCAAGCCTGCAAAAAGGAGCGGCGGGAGATCTTTTTTATCATATAAATATACTTTCCTCACATTTTCGGAAGGCAGTACTGCGCAAGTGCAGGAGCGCAGTGCTACCTTAGCGATTCTTACACACCCCACAGGAACCCCTACGCTCGCGGCCTGTCCGCACGGGGCATACGCCGTTTTTCCCATAAAATGACAATCATATTGTATCATTGCAACAAAAGCGTTTCAAGCTGTTTTTTGAAGGATTTTGCATGGAAAAGGGCGAACAACCGCGTGCTTTGCAGCTGCACGGCATAAAAATACCCCTGACACCAGGGAAGGATATCAGGGGGTATGGTATTCCGGGCACGCTGTTTTATTGCAGGGGCTCTTTTGCGCGCAGACGCCGAAAGGTGTCCTCTTTTACAAGCTCGATGACCACCGCTGTCAGGGGGATAAAGAAGATAATGCCGATGATGCCAAAAAGCTTTCCGCCGATCATGGCGGCAATAAGGGTGTATAGCGGCGAAAGCCCCACGGATTTTCCCACCACACGGGGATAAATGAACTGGTTTTCAACAAACTGCACGGCAAGGTACACGATCAGGCAGCGCACCGCCAGCACAGGGTCTACCAACAGCACAAGGAACACACTGACCACGCAGGAGATCAGCGCACCCACATAGGGAATGATGGCGCAGATGGCGGTGAGCACGCCCACCAGACTGCCGTAGGGGATCTTGAAAACGGAAAATGCAAGAGCCATCAGAACGCCAAGGATCACTGCCTCGCTGCATTGTCCCGTTAAAAAGTTTGCAAAGGACTGCCGGAACAGCCGGCAGAACTTCAGCACCCCGGCGGCGTGGGCAGGCTTCAGGTAGGCGCACACCAGCGTGCGGGCTTGGTGGCCGAGGCTCTCCGTACTAAGGGACATATAGACGGAGATGATCAGCGCAAACGAGGCGGTGATCGCGATATTCACCGTGGCAGAGACAGCCCCTACCGCATTGACCAGCACCGTGTCGATGCTTGCGGTGACCTTGTGCAGCAGCTGCTCCCAGTTGATGCCCTCCAGCCAGTTCATCAGCCAGCCCATGTCAGCATCCTGTGCGTTGAGATAGGCAGTCCAGCGGGGAATATTGGCCTCGATCTGCACATACAGGCTGTGGAAGGACTGCACCAGCTCCGGGATCAGTAGGGTCAGCGCCAATACCAGCACCAGCACAACGCCCAGCAGGGTGATGAAAAAGCTGAGAAGGTGGATGGCTTTCGCCGAGGGCTGCTTTTTGGCCTTGCCGAACAGGCGGTTCAGCCGCTTTTCCAGACCGGTCATGGGCACGTTGATAAAAAGCGCCAGAATGCCGCCCGCCAGAATGGGCAGTACCAGATCTATCAGCTTTGCGGCAAAGGCCAGAACGTCAGAAAGCCGCAGCAGCGCTACAAAAAGCGTTACCCCTACCACGGTAACGAGCAGAGATTGTTTTGTTTTTGGTTCCATGAAAAAGTTCCTTTCCCGGAAGATTGTGGCAGCAGGCAGCAAAAAGACCGCCCGCCGGCTCTTTTTGGTATTGTAATCGGAAGAAAAGGGCTTGTCAAGACGAGAGAAAGGGAAACGGGACGTTATAAAAGCAGTTTGCGAGAATGCAAGCGGGAGCTTTTCAGTAGGGAAAAAGCGTGGTATACTTGGCCAGAGCAAATTTAAAAAAATTGAGAGAAACACAGCTTGAAAGGAAATAGATCATGTCGAAAGATGAATATCTGATCACAGATGCGCCGCTGAAAGCGCTGACGGTTTTTGCAATGCCAATGATCCTGGGCAGCTTTTTTCAGCAGGTCTATAATATGGCGGACTCCATCATAGTCGGTCAGTTTGTCGGCTCCTCGGCACTGGCGGCTGTCGGTGCCTGTGCTGCGCTGACCAATGTTTTTATCTGTGTGGCGCTGGGTGCCGGTGTGGGTGCCGGTGTGCTGGTAAGCCGCTATTTTGGCGCTAAAAACTATGGCAAAATGAAAACCATCGTGTCAACGTCCCTGCTCAGCTTTCTGGTTTTGAGCGTTGTCCTTGGCGTTTTTGGCTTTAGCTTTTCCCGTGCTATGATGAGCGGCTTGCAGACCCCCGCCGACATTCTGGAGGATGCGGTGCTGTATCTGCGGGTCTATTTTGTGGGCTTCCCGTTTTTGTTCATGTACAACATTCTTTCCACCATGTTTACCTCCATTGGGGAGTCCAGGATCCCGCTGGGTCTGCTGATCTTTTCCTCCATCCTGAATATTTTTATGGATCTCTGGATGGTGGCGGGGCTTGGCTTGGGCGTGTTTGGCGCAGCCCTTGCCACGTTGATCGCACAGGGCATTTCTGCGGTGTTTTCGTTTTTGATCTTCCTGCACCGGATGCGGCAATATAAAAGCCCCTTTAATAAGTTCGATCGGCAGGAGCTGTATTCCATGCTCCGCATTGCGGTGCCGTCGGTCTTGCAGCAGTCTACCGTGTCCATCGGCATGATGATCGTGCAGGCGGTGGTAAACCCCTTTGGCACACAGGCGCTTGCCGGATATGCAGCAACGATGCGGGTAGAAAATGTTTTCTCGCTGATCTTTGTCTCCATCGGCAATGCGGTCTCGCCCTATATCTCCCAGAATTTTGGTGCAAAGAAGATCGACCGTCTCAAAAAAGGCTACCACGCTGCGCTGGTGCTGGACCTGTGCTTTGCAGTCATTGCCTTTGCGGTCATTGAAACCCTGCACACCCAGATCTCCTCGCTGTTTCTGGGCAAGGACGGAACGGCGCTGGCCTATCAGGTGTCCGGTGATTATATGCGGTGGCTGGGTTACTTCTTCATCTTCATGGGCATCAAGATGGCGACCGATGGCGTGCTGCGCGGGCTTGGCATCATGCGCCCGTTCCTCATTGCCAACATGGTAAACCTTGCCATCCGCCTGTCCGTTGCTCTGCTCTGTGCACCGCGCTTTGGCATTGCCTTTGTCTGGCTTGCCGTCCCGGCAGGGTGGCTTGCAAACTTTCTGGTCTCCTATGCGGCGCTCAGAAGATCGTGGCCGACGGAAAATGCAGCGGCACCTCAATGATTTTGTGTAGCGCGAACGGGTGGTGGCCTGCTGGGAAAAGGTCAAGGGGCTTTTCCGTCTGGTGGAGCATTCCTAAGGGACACTGCACTGCGGCGTAAAAAAGCAAAGGGCTGCTGCACAGGGAGATAGCTGTGTAGCAGCCCCTTTTTCAGCGCCCGCCCCGGCTTGCTATGGCGGTTTACTTTTGGCAGCGGAAATGCTATGATATCCATAGAAAAAGGCAAGGAGGAGCTACGATGGGCATTGCAGGGAACGAATGGGGTTTTCAGGTGGGCACACTGCCTAAAGGTGCGCGGGATAAGATCAGCGATGTGCCGGGGGTGACGGTAGGGCACTGCACCTTGGCAGACGGCGTGGTGCAGACTGGCGTAACGGCGCTGCTGCCGCACCAAGGGGATATTTTCCACGAAAAAGTGCTGGCGGCCAGCTATGTTATCAACGGCTTTGGCAAGACCACAGGTCTTGTGCAGATCGACGAGCTGGGCACGCTGGAAACGCCCATCCTGTTTACCAACACCCTCAGCGTGGGCACGGCGCAGACCGCGCTGGTAAAGTATATGCTGGAGAAAAACCCCGACATCTGCGAGACCACCGGCAGCGTGAACCCGGTGGTCTGCGAGTGCAACGACTGCGGCCTGAACGACATCCGGGGGCTTCATGTGACCGAGCAGCACGTTTTTGCCGCGCTGGCAGACTGCAAGGCAGATTTTGCCGAGGGTGCCGTAGGTGCCGGGCGGGGGATGCGCTGCCACGGGCTGAAAGGCGGCATCGGCTCCGCCTCCCGGGTGGTGGAACTGGACGGAAAACCCTACACCATGGGCGCACTGGTGCTCTCCAACCATGCGCTGTTCGATGACCTCATCGTGGCGGGCACGCCCATCCACACCCTGCTGGATGACAGCATCCCGCCCCACGAGGATAAAGGCTCCATCATCACGGTGCTGGCTACGGATATCCCCCTGAGCGAGCGGCAGCTGCGGCGGCTGTGCCGCCGGGCGCTGGTGGGGCTTTCCCGCACAGGTTCCTACTGCGGCAACGGCAGCGGCGAGATCGTCATCGCCTTTACCACCGCCAACCGGGTGCCGCATTACTCGGAGAAAGCCCTGCTGCCCATGACCCTGCTCCACGATGATGCCATCAACCCTTTGTTCCGGGCGGTGGCAGAGTGCGTGGAGGAAAGCGTTCTCAGCAGCCTGCTCCACGCCGAGACTGTTACCGGCAACCACGGCCAAACCTTCCACAGCCTGACAGAACTTCTGAAAAACCGCGCCTGAGGCGCTACAATACAGCAAAAGCCCTGCATCCGGTGCAGGGCTTTTGCTTTACTTAATAGCGGCGGTGGATCTTTTTGGTGGGCTTGCGGCGGTTCCAGTTGGCGCACAGCAGCCACAGCCCATAGATCAGGGCGGCAATCAGGCTGAGCACCAGCACCACCTTCAGGTACAGGCTGGTCAGGAACTCCTTCACCTTGTCCACCCCGAACAGCAGCGGGTTGCGGGCTACGTCCTGCCCGGCGATCAGCTCAACCACGCCGATGGTCTCGCCCGCCAGCTTCAGCTCCACCGTGCCCACTACGTCGCCCTGCTGGATGGGCGCGCAGACGTAGTCCGGCAGGTGGAAGTATTTCTGAGTGACGGTGCCGTCGCTGGTGGAGGGCAGCAGGGTCATCATGCTGTCGTTGGGGTACAGCTGCAAAGTGTCTGTATCGGAGGAATACTTTACCGGGATCTCCGCAATGGTCAAATCAGTGTCCAGCGCAGCCTGAATGGAAAAGCTGTCGAACACCCAGTCCATCAGTTTGACCGTCTCGAACAGGGCAGGGCGGCGGTTGGCGTAGCCGAAGGTATCGCAGCTGTCGGGGCTGTCCATCACGCAGAAGATATAGGTGGCACCGTCCTTGTTACCCCACGAAACATAGCTCTGGGTGCCGGTATCGTTTTTAAAGGCGGTCACATTGCACATACCGCCCTGCATGGCGCTGCGGTAGTAGCTGCCGCCGCTGGCTTTGCTCAGCGCGGCATTCTGGCTGACCAGCACCGAGGAAGAGCGGTGCTTCTCCTTGGCGGGCATGGTAAAGCTGGGCGCGCCGGACACCTCCACAAAGGCGTCAAAGCTCATCAGGTAGCGCAGGATCAGGTACATATCCACCGCGCAGGTAGTGTTGCCACTGTCGATGCCGCAGGCGTCCGTCCAGTTGCTGGCGGTGGTGCCGATGCGCTGGGACAGGGTGTTCATCTGCGCCACCCAGCCGTCCAGATCGCCGCCGGCAAGGGTGTACGCCACACCCATGGCTGCCTCGTTGGCATTGCGGGTAAGCATGGCGTACATGGCTTCCCGGTAGGTGAAAGTTTCGTTGGAGCGCATATCTGCGTTATTGGTGTTATAAACATAGTCCGAGATGGCAAAGGGCATCTGGAAGGTGTTGTCCAGCTGGTCGGCGTAGTTGGTCAGCAACACGGCAAGGGTCATATATTTGGTCAGACCGCCGGCAGATACCTGCTTTGTGCTGTCCTTATCATAGACGATAATGTTGGTATCGGTGTTCACGATATAGGCGCTTGCAGCCTGCACCTGATACACCGGGCTGGGGTCGAACATGGCCCCGGCGGGCAGCACAAGGCAGCTGAGCAGGAATACAAGCGAAAGAACCAGTGCAAAAATACGTTTCATGTGGACAATTCCTTTAAAAAGCGATAAAATATACTAGATACGGCTGCGCTGTGCGGCGCGCCGGAAGATCAATTTTGCAGCAAGCGTGCTGTGTTCTATAATAATAACAGGTTTGCCGGGGCGTTACAAGAGCCTTGCGGTGTTTTACACCGTTCTTTCGCTCCGGCAGGGAGGGCAGGAATGGTATATCTTACAGGGGATACCCACGGCGATATCCAGCGCTTCAAGCAGGGCAAGCTGCGCTGGCTGGGCAAAAAGGACACCGTGGTGGTGCTGGGGGATTTCGGCTTTGTGTGGGACGGCAGCGCCGCAGAGCGCAAGCGGCTGGACTGGCTGCGCAAGCGCCCCTACACGATTCTGTTTCTGGACGGCAGCCACGAAAATTACGACCTGCTGGCACAGTACCCGGAGACGGAACTTTTCGGCGGCAGGGTGCAGAGCCTTGGCGGCAATGTGTATCATGTGTGCCGGGGCAGTGTGCTGGAGCTGGAGGGCAAGACTTATCTCTGCTTCGGCGGCGCGGAAAGTCAGGATAAGGACGACCGGGAGCCGGGCGTGAACTGGTGGAAGCAGGAGATGCCCAGTGACGAGGAGTACGACACCTGCCGCCGCAACTTAGAGGCAGTAGACTACAAGGTAGATTATGTGCTGACCCACGATGCACCAAGCAGATTTTTGGATTTTACCGCCCTTGCCCTTGGCGAAAGCAACCGTCTGCACCTGTTTCTGGACGAAATCTTGCTCAAGCTGACCTACGAAAAATGGTTTTTTGGCTGCTACCACAAGGATGTGCAGCTTTCCACCAAGAGCCGGTGTGTGTTCTGTGACGTCATCCCCATGGGTGAGCGGCGCACCGGGCTGTTCCACCGATAGGAGGCAAAATGCAGGTCACGGTAAAACTTTCTGCCCGGGAGGGGGCGGCGCACGTCAGCGGCATTCTGGCGGGCTTTACCCTGCTGGCAAAGCGCGGGGAGCTGACCCTGCGGGTGCAGGACGAGCGGCAGGGCAGTCCCCTTGCCCGGGAAGCGCTGCTGGAAACCGAGATCGACGGCCGCACGGTGGTGTTCGATTTGATGGACGGCTACTTCTACAACGACCCGGCGGCGGTGCTGGCGCTGTTCCAACGGGCAGATGTGGTGTTCAAACGTTCTTTTTCAGCCGAAAAGAACCGGCAGTTCCCGGGCGATATCTCCGCAAAGCTGCGGCCATTGGGGCTGAACTATTACGTTACCTGTCCGGGCTCGCCGCTGGAAGCGGAGCGCAGCGCAAAGAGCCGCCTGAAGCAGTGGGCGCTTTCCACCCGCTGCTACCCGCAGGACTTTGAAGCCCGGCTGACCCGGGTGCGCAAAAAGCCGCGCATCCTCTTCCTGACCCGTCTGTGGGACCCGGAGGAGCCGGCGGTGCAGCAATACCCGGAGTTACAGGCAGAGTGGCGGCAGGTGAACGCAGACCGCATCGAGCTGCTGCACCGGCTGCAAGCTGCTTTTCCAGAACAGTTCACCGGCGGCGTATCGGACAACGCCTGCGCCCGGCGGCAGTGCCCGGAACTGATTTTGCCGGACAAGCTGACCGGCAAGCGCGCCTATCTGCACCGGATGCAGCACACGGAAATTTGTGTGGCTTCTACCGGACTGCACGGCTCTACCGCTGTCTCTTATACACATCTCCGAGCCCACGAGACGTAGAGGAATCTCGT
>ENA-OZKH01000262-OZKH01000262.1-human-gut-metagenome-genome-assembly--contig:-NODE-262-length-23101-cov-5.017791_pt1 | contig 23101 bp, 26 predicted proteins | sample MGYA00244180_ERZ653758 | MGnify/ENA primary metagenome ERZ653758 (study PRJEB26926, sample SAMN06165252) | human gut metagenome | biome: ENVO:00009003; feature: ENVO:2100002; material: ENVO:00002003...
CTCTACGTCTCGTGGGCTCGGAGATGTGTATAAGAGACAGCCAGAATGCCACCCTGCACCAGGGTTGACGACTGAGAAGAAATTGCGACACAGGAAAGAAAATCTTCTTCGCTCAGGTATACTGAAAGAAAGAATAAGTCGGAGTACCTGCAATGCGTTCCCTGAACAGACTTAAATGGCTACATGCTTTTGAAGCGACCGCCCGTCACGGCAGCTTTACCGGTGCAGCGCAAGAGCTTGGCGTGACGCCTGCCGCAGTGGGCCAGCTTGTTCGTTCGCTCGAAGACTGGGTTGGTCACCCGCTGCTTCGCCGTACGCGGTCGGGTAAGGAGCGCCTGACGCTGGTGGATGAGGCTCAGGATGCGCTGCAGGACATTACGCAGGGCCTGGACAAGCTGGAAAGCGGGTTAAACAAACTGCGCGGACGTCGCGCACGTTCTGTCGTGGTCGTCACCGCCTCTCAGGTATTGATGATGAACTGGCTGATGGAGCGTCTTAACCGCTTCTCAGAAACGCATGACACAATCGATCTGCGGCTTAACGTCACGGAAAAGCTGATGGACGTATCACACGGCGAGGCGGATATCGGCATTCGCTGCGGACAGGGAGACTGGCCCGGCGTGAATAAAACCTGGCTGATGGATGAAGAGGCGGTGCTGGTCTGCAGCCCCCGCCTGGTGCCTCCGGAGAAAATTGCCTGTGGTGACTGGCTCGCCACGCAGAAGCTGATCCACGATGACACGCCGCACCCGGGCGCGAATTTTCCCTCATGGGACGACGTTCTCCGTACCGTCAATGCCCCTGGCGCGCTGGAAAGCAGGCTGCATATTAACTCCACCTCCGCCGTGATTCTCTCGGCCCTGAGCGGCCGGGGGGTGGCGATTGTGCGTCACGCGCTGGTGAAACAGCTGATTGAAACCGGGCAACTGGTTCAATTGCACCCAGACCATCGCTGGCCGTTAACATGGTCTTACTACCTGGTGACCCCGCAGCACACCGCCATGCGTGAAGAAGTAAAAATATTTCACGACTGGCTTCTTCATGACGTGATCTCTGACAATCCATAACCCGCATTTTTTAAGCATCATGCGGCAAGGGTCATCGCGTACCGGCATGATGCTTCTCTCTTCAGACGCCCAACATAGTTTTTCTTTTCTGCAACGCAAGATTAACTGATTTGTTGAACATAACCGGCTTTCTCATAATCGCCCTCAACGAACGGTAAAGCAGACCGGTACCTTATCCGGCCGCCTTGCCTTAACCCTGAGCGAAGGAGAGAACGATGGCTTATCTGCAAATCAGCCTTGATATCAGTAATGAAAACCGTGCGGCAGCCGCCGGGGTCTACCAGCAATACAAAACCCCGTTCCTGACCACCATCGACGGTGCCACCTCTAAAGAACTGCTTGTTCGTGACGAGGACGTACAGGTCCTGCACGGATTTAAAACCGTGTCCCAGGCACAGGCGTATCTCAGCAGTCTGCTTTTCACCCAGGACGTCGTTGAAGCACTGAAACCGTATCTGAACAGCGCGCCTGAAATCCGCATTTACGACGTCCTGTAACGGGCATTTTCTGAAACCTACACGTACCGGAGCTATGAATGTTTTTAAACTGGAATGAATATCGCGCCAGCCTGCTGGCCACCGTCGGGAAATTTGCCAGACTGCAGCCTGAATTTATGAAAGGCTTACAGCAGATGGATAAAGGGGCTTGTGAAAATCAGCACCTTGATCCCAAGACCCACGAACTGATTGCGCTGGCTGTTGCCGTTACCACTCGCTGTGATGGTTGCCTGGCGGTACATGTGGAAGCTGCGGTTAAGAAAGGCGCAACGCGTGAAGAGATAGCTGAAGCGCTTTCCGTTGCCATCAGTCTGAACGCCGGTGCTGCGTTAACCTATACCGCCCGGGCTCTGGATGTTTTTGACAACCTGCCAACAAAATAAACCTGCATACGGCACCGCCTGCGGTGCCGTTTAATGACTGACTATGATGTTACTGAATTCTGATTTTTCACAGCGAGCCATCATTACTCCTGATGACTACCGCTGGGTGCCGTCCCCGCAACCTGGTGTGGAGCGCGTCATGCTTGATCGCATTGGCCGCGAGCAGGCCCGCGCAACCAGCCTTGTCAGGTATGCCCCTGATTCTGTGTTTCCTGAGCACACCCACCCCGGCGGAGAAGAGATTCTGGTGCTGAGCGGCACCTTTACGGAAAACGGAACCGATTATCCGGCTGGCTGGTATCTACGCAGCCCGGACGGCTCGTCGCATCGACCGTCCAGTCGTGACGGCACCACCCTGTTCGTTAAGCTGCGCCAGTTCGCCGCCGAAGAACTGGAACCGGTCAGGATCAATACTAACGAGGCGAGTCGCTGGCACGGCCAGCCGCACAGACTCATTTGTCCCCTGTTCGCAAGCGTAGCGGAAACCACCCAGCTTCAGAGGATCGCACCGGGTGAACGACTCTTCTGCGCTCCGCTCGCCGGAGGAGCCGAGCTCCTGCTTCTCGAAGGGGAAATCAGCGCACCGGAAGGTCGTTACCCGAAAGGAAGCTGGCTCAGATTTCCTGAAGGCGATTTGCCGGCGCTGACGGCCGCCGCCTCTGGGGCACTTTTTTATCTTAAAACGGGACATCTCAGCCCGACCACACTGACCGGAGCGATACCATGAAAGGCAGCGTTATTATCATTGGTGCGGGTGTCAGCGGCCTGTATGCGGGCACACTGCTTGAAAAAGCGGGAGTGGATTACGTGATACTGGAAGCGAGGAAAAGAACCGGCGGTCGCGTGCTTTCAGGTCAGGCGTTAGCAAACACGCCTGATGGGGTTCATGTGGACATGGGCGCGACCTGGTTCTGGCCGGAAATTCAGCCTGACTTCGCACACCTGGTTCATCAACTTGGATTAACGCCTCTCCCTCAGGGGCGACCGGGGGATATGCTTTATGAACGCCAGACGACGTCCCCCGCGCAACGTTATCCTGCCTATGTGACATCACCGGAGTCGTTCAGGCTTCAGGGTGGAATGCAGACGCTGACGAGCGCATTAACACGCCAGATCCCGGCGCAGAAGATTAAGTCAGACCATCAGGTGGTTTCTATTTCCCGTCTCGGCGAGGGTGTGCAGGTCGCGACGCAGTCCGAAACGGGCGAAGGCTCACTTTTCTCCGGTGAACACGTTTTCCTCGCCCTGCCTCCCGCGCTGGCAGCAAAAATGACGTTCGAGCCGGCATTGCCGGAGCAAGTACTTTCACAGTGGCGTAAAACGCCGACCTGGATGGCGCCTCACGCAAAATATGTCGCCCTGTACCAGACCGACTTTTTGCAGGCACAGCATCTCTCCGGTGATGTAAGCAGCCGTGTGGGTCCGATGGTTGAAATTCACGATGTGTCAGAGCCCGATACCGGCAAAACGGCTATCTTTGGTTTTATTGGCGTACCGGCAAAATCGCGATGGACGGTGAGCGAGGCCGAACTCAAGCGACTGTGCCGGGAGCAACTGGTGCGACTCTTCGGAGAAGACGCGGCAGAGCCTGAAGCCGAGTGGATAAAAGACTGGGCCGCCGATCCGTTTACGACGACAGAATTTGACCTGCATCAGGACGTCGGGCACGCACAGCCTCAACAGATTCCGGCGCAGGAAGAATGGGCTGATAAATTAACCGGGATTGCCAGCGAATGGTCACCGCAATTTTCGGGTTATCTGGCCGGCGCAATTGACGCTGCTGCTGAAGGCGTTGGGCACTGGTTACGCCATGTTGCCAGACCCTGAGGCCTGTATCTGCCGATAACAAACATTTTGCTTCCCGGACCGGATTAATGAAATTTATTCATTTTTCTATTCTGATAACGCCTATTAACACGCGGTTTATTTCTGTTAAGAATAGTTGCCAATGACTGCAGACGAATGCCGGCTGGCGCAACGAACTCATACAGGAAAACCCGATGAAGATAAAAATTATACTCAACGACAAGACGCTGACCGCAACGTTGAATAGCAGCCAAACCAGTCGTGACTTTATCGCACTGTTGCCCCTTACGCTGCAGCTGAAAGATTATGCCGGGGAAGAGAAAATCAGCGATCTTCCTCGCCGCCTGTCCACGGCCGGCGCACCCGCGGGAACCGCGGCCGCTAAGGGTGATATCACGCTGTATGCCCCGTGGGGAAATCTGGCGATTTTCTACAAAGCACACGGATATGCGTCGGGATTAATTACGTTGGGGCAATTAGACGAACCGGATGCCTTGCCCGTATCACCTGCTGAATATACTGCCCGATTTGAGCTACTGACGGATAAGTAGCCGCCCGAATATGTATTTCCGGCACAGCCGGCAAATCTCATCACAACACATTTATCCCCTTCTCTTTTTCCCGGTACCGGGTTTGCCGTTTCATTCACAACAGGAGAGTATGATGATCCGTTTCACCTCTGTAGCAGCATCACTATTGTTATTTGCAGGTATGTCCGCACACAGCGAAACCACCCCTTCAGCTCAAATGACCGTGTCTGAAACGGGCAGTCGCGCGACGATTGCCGAACCCGCTGACCACTTTACCGGACGTGCTTACATTGACCCCCTCTTCTCACCTGTCGCCCCGCAAAGAGCAGGCGCCGCGTATGTCACCTTCGTGCCCGGCGCACGTTCCGACTGGCATACCCATCCGCTTGGGCAAACACTGGTGGTCACGTCCGGGACGGGCTGGGTGCAGGAGTGGGGGCAGGAGCGAAAAACCGTGCACGCCGGGGATGTCATTCAATGCCCGCCAGGGGTTAAACACTGGCACGGCGCAACGGATAAAACCACGATGGTGCATATGGCCATTCAGGAATCGAATGAGCAGGGACAAAACGTGAACTGGCTTGAAAAAGTCAGCGATGCGCAGTACCTGCAGGCGGGAGGGCATTAATGCTGAACAGAACCGCCCTGCTTATCGTTTCACTCTTATTGATTAACGGATGTGTCTCCCAGACTACTCAAAACAGGAGTTCGACAATGAAACCGGAAGACTCACGGGACGCTGTAGCCCAGGTCGCGCCAGCAATGGCTGCCTATTCAGAACAGTTTATTGAAAAAGATCTCTGGAATCGCCCGGAACTGTCGCGACGAGATCGAAGCCTGGTGACGGTTGCAGCGCTGATCAGCCGCAATGATACGGCGGAACTTCCCCACTACCTCAACGTGGCGCTGGACAGCGGCGTAAAACCTGCGGAAATCTCAGAGACAATCACCCACCTGGCTTTTTACGCCGGCTGGCCGAACGCCACCTCTGCGGCGCTGATCGCGCGTCAGCTGTTTGCGCAACGCCATATCGATACCGCTTCCTTGCCAGGCGGAAAGGTGGATTTCCTGCCGCTGGATGAAGAGTCGGAAAACAAGCGTGCCACGCTGGTTGAATCAAACTTTGGCAAGGTCTCGCCGGGCGTAGTGAAATACACGACCGACGCGCTATTCCAGAACCTGTGGCTCAGGCCCGGACTGGCGCCACGGGACAGAAGTCTGATCACGGTCAGCGCGTTGGTCACTGCCGGCCAGGTGGCCCAGGTTCCTTACCATCTCAACCGCGCCATGGACAATGGTTTAACCCGGACCCAGGCGTCCGAAGTCCTGACGCAACTGGCCTTTGTTGCGGGCTGGCCCAATGTTTTCTCGGCGATGCCGGTCTTTAAAGAGGTGTTTGCCGGCAGGGATAATGCCTGACATTTAGCCACGCAACTGTAAACGCCAGGCACCGGATGAGGGGCCTGGCTTTGCGTTGCTGACAAACATCTCTCTTCAGGGATGTTTGTAATGGCGTAGCGCGTCGACCACCAGCTGGAATGCTTTCGATAGATTTCGGTTCTCGGGATAGTAAATATAATAGCCATCCCAGTAGGGGCACCAGTCGTCGAGCACGCTAATAAGCTCCCCACGGGCAATATGCTTTTCTGCGATATCACGCGGAACATGCGCCAGGCCGTACCCTTCCACTGCAGCCTGAAGGCACTGATAGATCCGGCTAAAGACCAGCTGACCAGTGACTTTCACGTTCAGGCTTTTACCCTCTTTTTCAAATTCCCAGACGTATAAATTGCCATGCGTAGGAAACCGCAGGTTGATGCAGTTGTAATCAATCAGATCGTTAGGGTGCTGCGGCTGAGGATTGCGGGAAAAATAATCAGGTGAGCCGACCACGGCAAAACGGACATCCGGGCCAATACGCACGGAAATCATGCCGTTGGAGATCTGTTCCCCCAGACGGGTTCCTGCATCAAACCGCCCGGAAACAATATCCGTCAAGGCATAGTCATCAATCAGCTCCAGACTAATGTCAGGATATTCTTTAAGCAGCGGTTCCAGCTTCGGCCAGATAACAGACCCGATAGCATAATCTGACGTTGATATGCGCACCGTACCCGCGGGTTTGCTGTTGAGATCTTTCAAGGACTGCAAACGCCCCTGAATACCATCGATGTAAGGCCCCAGGTCATCCAGCATGGACTGACCAATATCGGTTAACGCAATACTGCGCGTGGTGCGAGTCAGCAGTTTCATCCCCAGACGAGATTCGAGGGTACGCATAGTATGGCTCAGGGCTGACTGCGACACGCCTAATTGGGCCGCAGCTTTGGTGAAGCTTTTTTCGCGCGCAACGGCAATAAAAGCCATTAAGTCATTAAGATTTTCTCGTGCCAATCTGGGCCTCTGATATCCGGAAAAAAGGGGTGGCTGATTCATCCCAATACACTGTCTCTTCAGACGAAAAGCGTTCTGGCGGTATGGCGTTCATTATAAATGACGGCCGCCTGCGCTGTACGAGAAGCAGTCTATCTAATTTATGAAAATTCCTCATTACTGCATTTTGATTTAGTCAGTTTTAACAACATCACATTTCCCGCAGAATACTTTTACACAACGTGAGACGTCTGCATTGCACGTGATTCCACGGTAAGAGGTATCAAATGGTTAAGTATGATTTTAGTGGCAAGGTGGCGCTGGTCACCGGCGCGGCTTCCGGTATGGGGCTCGCGACCGTCAGGGCATTTTGCGAATCTGGCGCAACGGTGGTGATGGCGGATATTCGCGAGGATGCGTTATCTCGCGAAGCGGATGCGCTACTGGCTGAAGGGTATACCGTGAAACCCGTTGTCTGCGACGTGACTGACGAAGAGCAGGTCAGACGCATGATTGAGAACGCAGTACAGGCGTTTGGTCAGCTCGACGCCGCCTATAACAACGCCGGTATTCAGAGCCCCATTGCAGAAACCGCAGATGCCAGCGGCGAAGAGTTTGATCGCGTCAACGCGATTAACCTGCGGGGTATCTGGAACTGCATGAAATATGAGCTGCAACAAATGCGCCGTCAGAAAAGTGGCGCTATCGTTAACTGTTCGTCTCTGGGCGGGCTGGTCGGCATTGCCGGGCGCGGCGTTTATCATGCGACAAAGCATGGCGTCCTCGGGCTGACCAAAAGCGCAGCGCTGGAATATGCCGCACGTGGAATACAAATCAACGCCGTTTGTCCCGGCATTATCCGCACGCCAATGGTCGAAAATATGCTGAACAGCGAGCCTGACGCAATGGCCGAGCTCATGAAACTGCAGCCAATTGGTCGCCTGGGCGAGCCCGAAGAGATCGCGCGCGCCGTCTTATGGTTGTGCAGTTCCGATGCCAGTTTCGTCACCGGACAGGCTCTGGCAATTGATGGCGGTTATACGGTTCAGTAATCAGATGTCATTCTGGTTTATTCCCGACAGGGTGTAGACCAGCGTATTCAGCGATTTGAAAGAATAAAGACGATTACCACGGGTTCGTCGTGGTTCTGTTTATACTTTTGAATGGTGTCTAAACAGGGTGGAGGGACTCTTCAGTGGAATATACAGTATTAAGCAACAACCTCAGAATGCCGATGGCGGGTTTTGGTGTTTTTCAGGTCACCGATAAAGAAGAATGTAAACAGTCAGTGCTGAGCGCCATTCGTACAGGCTATCGCCTCATTGATACCGCAGCAGTGTACGGCAATGAAGACGCCGTGGGCGATGCCGTTCGTGAAGCCATCGCTGAAGGTCTGTGTACCCGCGAGGAGTTATTTATTACCTCTAAGCTGTGGGTGCAGGACATGGCAAGCTACGAGACCGCCAAAGCCGGTATTGAGGCATCGTTAAAAAAATCGGGATTAGACTATTTCGATCTCTACTTATTGCATCAGGCAATGCGCGATTATTTCAGCGCGTGGCGGGCTTTGGAAGATGCGTATGATGCCGGAAAGCTAAAAGCGATTGGCGTGTCTAATTTCTACGCCCACGTGCTCACCAATTTCTGTGAAACGGTCAGAATTAAGCCCATGGTAAATCAGGTGGAATTACACCCTTACTTTGCGCAATCTGACGCGCTTGAGACCATGAAATATTACAACGTTCAGCCAGAAGCCTGGGCACCACTTGGCGGCGGAAGGCACAAACCGTACGAAAATGAAATGCTCAAGGGGATTGCCGAAGCGCATCAAAAAACCATCGCTCAGATCATTCTGCGCTGGAATGTGCAACGTGGCGTTACCGTCATTCCTAAATCCACGCACCAGAACCGGATTGAAGAGAACCTGGCTATCTGGGACTTCTCCCTGAGCGATGTCGAAATGGCACAAATCAGTTCGCTCGACTTAGGCTATGTTGGCGATGCGGTTAAACACTTTAACCCTGAGTTTGTTCGCGGGTGTCTGGGTGTAAAAATCCACGACTAAGCGCGACGCGGCGTGCCACCCTCTTCCACTTCTGCAGAGAATGTAACGCCCCTCTCCCTGCTTCGGTACCGAACAGGGAGAGGATATATGTTTTAGCGATCCAAATGCTGAAGGTGGACATCGTCTGCTTTTATTGCCTGGAACGGTTCTGGAAATAAAGTTACCGACCGAAACAAAATAGGTCTGTGCGACTTAGGATTCAGGTCGTGGACTTGTCTGTACCGGATATGCCATTATATGATTTGGTTAAATCTTTGTATTTATCTTTTGAATAAGGTTAATACAAACTGGCATACTTATTCAGGCGATAAGCGATGGTGTACTTGGATTATTTATTAACATTTATAGAAAGCAATCCGGCTCTGGCCATTGGATTTAATCTTATTCTGTTGGTCATCTCAGGTTTCTTTGCGCACCTGATGTGCAAATTCCTGCTCATAAAAATCGTCCGTAAGGTCTTCTTTGCCAGCCATAAACAGGATGTCCCGCTGGAAAAAGATCGTCGCATAGCCGAAAAGCTGTCGAATTTCATTCCGGTTATTATCGTTTATTACGTCCTGCAGTTTATGCCCAATATGCCTGCATCGCTGGTGACGGCAATAAATACCATTTGTGGGATTCTATTCTTTATTTTTCTGTCGGTTTTCTTCAATGAGATGTTGGATATTGTCAACAGCTCATATTTACGCAAGACGAAGCGTAAAAATCACTCTATCAAAGGCTATATCCAGATAGGGAAAATATTTATTCACGTCATTGCCGCGATCATGATCCTTGCCGTCATGTCGAATAAATCCCCCGCGATTATTATTTCCAGCCTCGGGGCCGTGGCGGCCGTGCTGATGTTAGTCTTTCAGCATACCCTGCTTTCGCTCGTTGCCAATATCCAGCTTTCGTCAAATGACGTCCTGCAGTTGGGGGACTGGATTGAAATGCCCGATAAAAACCTGAGTGGCGAAGTGACCGACATTGCGCTGCACACCATTACTATCCGTAACTGGGATAACACGATCTCGCGTATCCCGACCAAAAACTTTCTGACCGAAACGTATACCAACTGGCAGGCCATGTTTTCGTCAGGCGCACGCCGGATTATGCGCAGCACCACGATCGATCAGCACTCCGTTACATTTCTCACGCAGGAAACGCTGGCCCCGATGCTGGCCCTGCGCGGCACGAATGAACCGCTGGCAAAACTCATCGACGGGCGTGATCCCATGGGCATACCGGACAGTTGGTTTATGGATAATGGCCTGACAAATTTAACGCTCTTTCGGCACTACCTGATGGCCTGGCTCGCCGATCGGCCTGATATTATCAAAGATATGTATATTGTGGTGAGAACGCTGAAGCCTACGCCGTCGGGTATTCCCCTGGAAATTTATTGCTTTACCTCTTCCGTACTGTGGATGGAGTATGAAAATACTCAGTCAGCAATATTTGAATACATCACCGCTGTCGCTGGTCAGTTCTCGCTCCGCTTATATCAGTATCCGGCAGGACATGATTTCTGGCGTTTATCTCAGGAACACAGCCTTCGGGACCGCACCCCACCGCCGGGTGAAGGTTAAGCTTTTTTGAAAACAGGCCGGTCAAACGGAATAATAGACAGCCTATCATCATCCTGAAGCCATAAAAAAACCCGCACTCGGCGGGTTTTTTTATTATCGGTGAAGCTTAACAGCTCAGACTCGCGTCTTCATCGCTATCGTAAGGCTCACCGACAATGTGCGCAACTTACAGCGGAGAAACGTTACCCGCTGCTGGGCCTTTAGCGCCATTTTCAATGGTGAAGGACACTTTCTGGCCTTCATCAAGAGATTTGTAGCTGTCGCTCTGAATAGCAGAGAAGTGTACGAATACATCTTTGCTGCCGTCGTCAGGAGTGATAAAGCCAAAACCTTTATCAGAGTTAAACCATTTTACTAAACCAGTCATTTTATTAGACATAGATAATTCCTTATTTTTTGAGCCACTAAGCGCGGCGATGATGGCCTGTATTTAGAGAGTAACTTATTTGGCACTTAGGAGGAGGCTCACGAAGAAGAGTATCTATTGATAACACCTGAACTGAGGACTGCTTTACTAAACTGCTTTAATAAGGTCTGTATTCCAAACCGATGACGCTATTTAGGCACAGAAAATTTTTTTAAGCAAAGTTTTTATTTTTTATTATAACCACTTAAACACCCGGACGGCTGAATGGCTATGAAAATTAAGGCGCTGGAACAGCGTATTCACGCCCTGTTTAGCTAAAGCATACCGCCCCTTTTGAGGGTGGATACCCGTCTGACGATGGGTCATCGTATGCACGTGACTGCTCAACCAGAGGCTGAACTCGTGTGGCATGGGATTACATCGCTCAGGCAACTTTACACCTGGATTTCTGATGCAAGGCTGAAGTCTGAGGTGGAAAGCTAATGCGCCCTCGCTAAGTAGCTCAAAATGCTTAAAATTCATGCCTATAGCGCACAAAGTGAAATAGATTTACGTTCGAAGCCACTTATCATAGGTGTTTTGAATGAAAGTGGTGGTGTTAATGTCTGTGCTCAAAAGCTTTTTCTTCTTTCTTTTCGCGTCAGCAGCCTGCACTGTGCCCGTGCTTTGCCTGTGGGCGGATATCTATTTATTTAACCTGGATATACCGGAGATATCGCTGACCGAAATTGTGCAGGAATCAGTTTTAGGGGGCATCGTATTTATACACTTCCTGCTGGCGAAGAAATGGGCATTCATGCGCTATTGCAACATCCTGATTGGCGGCTTTTTCCTCTCCATGCTGATTCGAGAACTGGATGCATTTTTCGATCTTCTGGCTCACGGAAGTTGGGTATGGTTTGCACTGCTTTCCGCCGTTTGTGCTTTGCTTTACCCCGTTATCCATTATCGTCTTACCCTTACACAACTCGCACACTATACCCGTACCCCGTGGTACGGCGTGATGCTCAGTGGTCTGCTGGCAGTCCTGGTCTTCTCCCGACTGTTTGGAATGCACGGGTTGTGGTACGCGATACTTGATCAAAGCTACGTCAGGGTGGTCAAAAATGTCGTGGAGGAAGGCAGCGAATCATTCGGGTATATGCTCTGCCTTATAGCATCTGTAGGGTACTACTGCTCTTTCCGGTCGCTCCCCCGCCAGAAATGATTCTGGTATTCGGAGGAGGGATAAACACCACTGGTAAACGAATCACCGGGGTGTAAAACCGGAAACCTCGATGTTGGCTATGCAAGCTTTGCCAGCGCCTCGCTGATGCTTTCTGCTCCGCCGTAAAGATCGTGGCCGCTAATAATGTGCTCAGTGCTGTCAATCGTAACCAACAGCAGTGGAACCCCTCTGAAACCTTTTTGATTCATAAGACGCTTTACGTCAGCGATCCTGTCGTCTGTCAGGCTGCGAAGCCCGTCATCGGCATCGAGCCGCCCGACAAAGTCGTTAAGGTCAAGGTTATTTTCCCGAGCCCAGGCAATGCCGATCTCTTCCACTACGTTACTTTGCGCGGTATCACGCCCCAGTACATAGCGGGCATGTTGCAGTGCACGAAGCAGCCCTGCTTCTGCCGCCGGGCTGATTTCATGGAAAGCCGTGAGTGCCCTGTTCATAAACGTCGAATCAAAGCGCGCACCTGAGTTCAGGAGCTGGTGATAACGCTCACTGAATGGCTGGCCGGTCAGCGAAGCAATCCGCTGATCGTTTGTCCACGCATAGTCTGCCCATTGGGCGGTGATGTCCCTGGCTCCCTCATCACAAAATAGACCACTGGGCATTAACGTGAGTTTTTCGATGTAATGTTGCGCCAGGTAGTTCAGGGCAGGCGAGCTGGCATAGCACCAGCCGCAAAGTGGGTCAAAAAAATACTGTAGAGTGTCAATGCGCATGCGGTATCCCCTGGTAAGCATCAGCACTCATCATAATGAGATTCCTCAATGCGAAAAACAGCCCTCCAGTAAATTCAGTGTTTCATGGAGCGGACGAATGGACAGAATGTCCCTGCCCGCTCCTCAATCAGGATAGGTCATCGGCGTCCGGTTTCTGCGCACGGTGGATCTTGTCACGGATCTTATCAACTGATGCTTTGATGTCAGCAATGATGTCGGCGTCCATCCCAAGGGTATCCACAATACAGCGCGTGATAGTGCTGGTCTCGCGTTTCAGCGCCTCACCCTTCTCCGTTAGGTGGATAAGCACTTCGCGCTCATCCTTCGGATTGCGTGTCCGGGTGATCAACCCCGCAGTCTCCAGCCGTTTCAGTAAAGGGGTCAGCGTACTGGACTCAAGAAAAAGAATTCCACTCAGTTCCTTCACTGTTCGCCCATCCTGATTCCACAAGGTGACCATCACCAGATACTGGGGATAGGTCAGGCCAAGCTTATCGAGCATGGGACGATAGAGCTGGGTAAAAGCATGTCCCGCTGAGTAAAGAGAGAAACAGAGCATACCGTGCACATCGGGCAGGGAATCCTCGGAAGTAGTGTGTTTAGTCATATGTCCTCCAGTCCCCCTAAAATAATTTGCATACGATTTAATTGCAAGCGATTGACAAAGGCAAAAAGGGCTGCCATATTCATTTGCACACAAACAAGTCGTGAACAAACTAATAGCACAACACATGACAGGAGAACGAAATGACAACTTTCACCACCACAGACGGAACAGGCATTTTCTACAAAGACTGGGGTTCAGGTCAGCCTATCCTCTTCGCTCATGGATGGCCGTTATCGTCTGATGCCTGGGATCAGCAGATGCTGTTTTTCAGCCAGAAGGGTTTCCGGGTCATCGCACACGACCGTCGCAGCCACGGGCGTTCGGACCAGACTTTCCACGGTAACAATATGGATCAGTATGCGGACGATCTCGCTGAGCTGATTGAGGCGCTGGATCTGAAGGATCTGATTTTAGTGGGTCACTCAACAGGGGGCGGCGAAGTTGCACATTATATCGGTCGTCATGGTACCTCACGTGTGGCTAAAGTCGTTCTGGTCGGCGCTGTCCCTCCTCTGATGCTCCGGACGGATGCCAATCCTGACGGCACCCCGATGGAGGTGTTTGATGCCATCCGCGAAGGCACGGCCAAAAACCGCTCACAGTTTTACTTCGACCTGACGGTTCCGTTCTATGGCTTCAACCGTGACCATGTCCCCGCCAATGACGGGTTGCGGGAAAACTTCCGCAGAATCGGCCTGCAGGGCGGTATTAAGGGGCAATATGACTGCATCCATGAGTTCTCTGAAGTCGATTACACACACGACCTGCAGCAGATTGATCGCCCCACCCTGATTATTCATGGTGACGACGACCAGATTGTCCCCATTAAGGCATCTGCACACCGCGCCGCTGAGATCGTCGCGAATGCGACGCTGACGATATATGCCGGTGGTTCACATGGACTGGCGGAGACAGAAGCCGATCGCTTTAACGCTGACGTACTGGCCTTTATTCGCAGCTAACAAGGTGGCCTGTTCCAGACAGGCCGCAACCATCATACGCATAGCCTTTAAACTGAATTGAAAAGAGGAACGATCATGTCCAAATTTGCTGCCTCCCTTGCCGTTGCCACCGTTTTGCTGTCTGCCAGCGCTATTGCAGAAACCGCTAAGCCGACTGTTGTCCTGGTTCATGGTGCCTTTGCCGACTCTTCTAGCTGGAATGGCGTTACCCAAATCCTGCAAAAGGACGGGTATAACGTCGTCGCTGCGGCGAATCCGCTGCGCAGTGTTTCGACTGATGCGGCTTACGTCTCTTCCGTGGTGAACAATATTAAGGGGCCGGTCGTCCTTGTCGGCCATTCCTATGGTGGCCAGGTCATTACGAACGCGGCCCGTGATACAAACAATGTGAAATCGCTGGTGTATGTCGCCGCATTTGCTCCGGATGCCGGTGAAGCGGCGGCCGACCTGGCCGGAAAATTCCCTGGCGGCACGCTTGGCCAGGCGCTCGCCGCACCGGTGAAGCTGGCTGATGGTAGCGTCGATCTCTCCATCGACCAGGCGAAGTTCCACCAGCAATTCGCACATGACGTTTCAGCTAAAGAGGCGGCGCTGATGGCCGCAGGGCAAAGACCGATTACCGAAGCGGCTTTAACTGAAAAGTCAGGTGCGCCTGCCTGGAAAAAACTGCCCTCTTACTTCATTTACGGTGACGGCGACAAAAATATCCCCGCCCAGGGTTTGCGATTCATGGCTGAACGCGCGGGATCAAAACACACCGTGGTGATCAAGGGCGCATCCCATGTCGTGATGGTTTCTCATCCGCAGGACGTTGCCACACTTATTGAGGAAGCGGCGAAGTAAACATCGCTCTCCCCCCTGAACGCCATCCCTCGTCTGAGGGATGGCCGTATATGTAATGCCTCTTATGTTCCTGCCGGTATCCGTGAAAATGACATCAGCGGTATTCTTAATAATCCCAGGGACCCGGAATGCAACGGAACGTATCGCCGTCGACAGCAACATGGCAGACAGACGGGAATGAGAGATGAGTAGCGATCAATGACTCCCTGTTATCTGCCAGTTCCTGCAACAGACGAATGCGAATCTGTGCCGCTTCTTCGGGATAATGGTCGAAACCATTGAACCAGTCAGGATGTTCAAACCCAACCTGGAAAATAGCATCGCCGGCAAAGGTGAGTCGTTCCCCCTCAGAGGCCAGCCTTACCACGCTGTGTCCGGGAGTATGCCCGCCTGTACGAACGACACGCACGCCGGGTGCAACCTCGTATTCCTCTTCGAATGTATGCAGTTGAGTCTGGTACGCTTGCAAAAATTGGGTAGCGGTTTGGCGCAGTGCTTCCGGGAAACCAGGCGGCATGGAAACCTGTGAAAAATCGGGCTCACGCCAAAATTCCACCTCAGCAGCAGCGACATGAATGCGAAGATCTGACCGCATGCGCGCTTTCATACCCTCAATAAGCAGCCCACCAACGTGATCCATATGCAGATGTGTGATAATCACATCCGTGACGCTGGCAAGATCTATCCCCGCTGACGCCAGGCGGTTAACCGTTCGCCCGGCGCGGGGTAAATCAGGGAAAGCCTCCCCCATCCCTGCATCAACCAGGATCGTCCGGTCACCGCTATGCACGAGAACCACATTTAATGCCCAGTCGAGAAAATCGGCAGGCAGAAACTTATCTTCAAACCAGTGGGTACGTTCGGAGGCCTCCGCGTTATGACCCAACATGGGTCCAGGTAATGACAACACGCCGTCACTGATCACCAGAACATCAATCTTACCGACCTGTAGTGCATAACGTGATGGCACCTTTTCATAAACGGCTTCCACATGCGAGGTACCATTAACAGGTGCTAACGACGCTGCATCATTCTTAGATATCGCCATATTTCCTCCAGACAACATAATTAATCGATTTAAGGGTATACACACCGTAGAAATGACTTTTTCCCCTCTGTTATTTCCCATCATCAAAAATAAACATGCAGACAGAACACAATGAAACAGGGTTAAAACATCGCTATACTCTTATGATGCCCACTGTTATTAACAGGTATACTCATGAAAAATCATGACATTCCTCTTGACGATGCCGTTCATAAAATGGCTCAGGTATTAAAGAACCGACCTGAATTAGGCATAGACAGTGGAGATGCGCTGCAAATTCGCTGTTATCACTGGCCGCATGGGCCATTGCATGAAACTATCCCGCCACTCGATCAACATGTGATTATTGCTCACGTTGGACATATGCAGCGTGTTGAGCGAAAAACAGAAAATAAAATCGTTAAAAACACGATCCGGAAAGGCGCCATCACGACAATTCCTCAGGGAAGTACATCTCGCTGGGATATTGCTGGTCTTGTAGATGTTATGCATTTATATATTCCTGATAATATTTTCGCCGATCTTCTGAATCAAATGGAGATACCCACTGCAGAGTTACTCTTACGCACAGCGCATTTTGATGAAACGGCATCAAAAATTACGCTGGCCGTTGCGGAAATCATTTCGGACAATAACAAAATTAACCAACTGCTCTGCGAGCACTTAACGCTGTCATTAATATTACAGTTAATAAAAAACCACTCCAACACGCTGACAGCCGCAGGTCAGTCGCAAGGAGTATTGTCTTCGCGCGCATTAAAAATGGCGCTGGAAAAACTGGATAACAGCCCCATAGGGGATGTCACGATTAAATCACTGGCTCTTGAGCTGGGAGTTTCCTCAGCTCATTTCTGCCGTGCCTTTAAAAACAGTACCGGCTTAACCCCGTACGGGTGGCTTAAGCAGCGCGTAATGGAACGCGCTTTCCACGAGTTACAACACACCGATAAACTGATTACAGAAATTGCCATTGAAAGCGGCTATGGCTCGCAAAATGCATTTACCCAGGCCTTCAGAAAAATAACAGGCTTGACCCCCGGTCAATGGCGTGAAAAAAAGAACACGCGTTGATGCTGCCTGCCGCCAGGCAGCATCAACAGAGATGGCCTGTTACGGAACAATAATGTAATCAGGGTTAGCAACAGAAAACATTTTCTCTCTGTCGGGTTCTGGCGGATAAATCCACTGAGTATTAATTTCCTGCTTTATTTTTTTCGCTTCCATGCCCTGGTACATAACCTGATGATCCCAGCCTTCCGTGTAGACCGCCCCCCATTTGCCCAGATCAAGACAGGTAACATATTTTGGCTGGCTGTAAGAATGCAGCGGTAATCCCAGTATTTCTGCTGCCGCGTTATGACCGGCGACGCGCCCCAGGCTCATCGCATGCTGGCAGGACATGACGTTATAATTACCTTCATCATCCGTAGGGACTTTTACGGTATCGCCGGTAACGAAGATACCCCTGGCGGCAGGTGCCCGCAGATACGCATCCCCAATAACACGGCCCAGATTATCGTGGTCGCCCGGGATGAGCCCGGCTAACGCGCTGGCCCGCATTCCCGCCGTCCATATCACCGTTTTACTGGGGATAAATTCATCGTCCGAAAGCATCACCCCCTCAGCGTTGATTGCGCGCACTCTGACGCCCGTTCGTACAGTCACGCCATTACTGGCCAGCGCCTGATTGATGATCTCACAGGCATCCTCGCCCATCGCCTGACCAATTTTGTTCGAACTGTCCACAATAATAACCTGCAAATGGTGCTCCGAACCCAAGAGGTCTCTGAGGCGTTCCGGCATTTCAGTGGCGGTCTCAAGCCCGGTCAGGCCCCCACCGGCGACAACAACAGTATTTCGTGCGGGAGAATAAGGCTCTGAAGCTAACGACATGAGGTGTTGCTCCAGTTCATGAGCAGCATTCAATGAGTTCACATCAAAACTGTATTCCGTGATCCCCGGCAGTTCTGGGTGAAATGCCTGGCTTCCGGTGGCCAGTACAAAACTGTCAAAATTAACCGAGGTTTCGCCACTCTCTTTTTTTACCGAGATAGTTTTATTTTCTGCGTCAATATCGGTGACATAACCGGCAATATAGTGCACACCCGCAGCCTTAAGAACATGCAGAATAGAGGGTGCCATATTTTCCAGTACGGCTTCATACAATCTTGGACGAATGGTTAATGCGGGTTCCGGAGAAACCAAAAAAATCTCAATCCGATCATTTGCCTTTTCCATATGTACCAGCCTTGCTGCTGAAATGGCGGCCCACATACCTGCAAAACCCGAACCGGCAATAATAATACGTTTTTTCATAGCGATACCTGTTAACAGCGGATGATGAAAATGTCGTTACCGCACCAAGAGTAGTGAAAGTCAAACCTGCCTGCTCTAGCAAAATTGATGTGCTTTAATCAAATTTGATGTTTTTTTATCAGCGCTGCGCGCGCCGCTAAATTTGCCCCATCCCGCCATCGACAGACAGGTCGATACCCGAAATAAAACTGCTTTCATCCGATGCAAGAAACAGCGCTGCCGCGGCCACCTCGTCAGGCTTGCCTAATCGACCTAACGGAATACGACTTGCGATGCTGGCGTCAAAAATCTCGCGATCGCTCAGGGAAACGCCCATTTTACTGATAATCGGTGTGGCGACGGGTCCTGGGCTCAGGCAATTCACGCGGATCCCACGGCCTTTAAGGTCGGTCGTCCAGCTGCGGGCAAAAGATCGCAGCGCGGCTTTTGAGGCGGCATAGATAGTGTGTCCATCGAACCCTTTATAATGCGCAATGGAGGACGTTAATATTATCGAACCACCGTCGGACATTAACGGGAGGGCCTGTTGCACGGCGAAAAACGTCCCTTTTACGTTGATATCAAACTGAGTATTAAAATCATCTTCGGTGGAGGCCGGGAAATCGGAAAGCACAATAACGCCGGCATTTGCAAACATCACATCCAGCTTGCCGTACTTTTCGTTAATAATACGAAAGAGGTTTTCATGGCTTCGTATGTCACCGATATCGTGTTGTATTGACAGTGCATTATCGTCACCGAGTTCATTCATCGCCTGCTGCAGGGTTTCTGCATTCCTGCCAGTGATAATCACCTTTGCACCTTCTTCAATAAACCGTTTGGCCGTGGCCAGTCCGATACCGCTACTGCCTCCGGTAATTAACGCGACTTTATTGTCTAACTGTTTCATGATGATATTTCCTGTTATTACTGCTCAGACAGAGCGATCACTCGTAAGCGTGAATACGCGTGGCAAGTGTATTTCTGCGTTCATTAAGTAATTCGATAAGCGTGTCCAGTGCCCGAAGTTTTTCTCTGTGCTGGGCCAGACACTGGATAAAACGTGCATCATCCATGTCGCTTACCTGAGAAAACTTTTCCAGCTCTGCAATCTGTCGGGTACTGAACCCACATTTTAAAAGCGAGATTATCCATCTCACTTTCTCGACGTCTTTCGCGTCGTAATTCCGATAACCGTTGTCCAACCGCTGAGAAACAATCAGTCCTTTAGCTTCATAATGTCTTAGCACTCGGGTGCTGACGCCAGTGAGCGCCGCCAGTTCAGATGGTCGCATACCTTTCTCCTCGTCATAGATGCACTCTACAACATTGACACTAGTGTCAATGTAAAGAGCATAGCGTTAGCTGGAATGTAAGCAGATATTTCCTGAGACAGGCAAAATTAACTCCGCCAACGAAGATTGCAGCAATCTTGATTTTGCCTTGACCGTTTATTGATTAACGGTCGGGATAATCAGCCTGTTCAGACAGAACTGCCCGGCGCTGACAGCGCCCTCTGATGAGATTGCAAGGAGAAACAATAATGGGCTTCAGACATTCGCTTTTTGGATGGGAACGTTCAAACTTCACGCATTACCAGGCGGCTTATTATAAGTACGGCGGCAGTGTTAATACTCACCCCGACATTATCAATTTCTTTATGCAGAAGAAGGAAAAAGATTTCGCATTCTGGCATTACCGACGCGATGGCGAGATCACCGCAGCGTACTTTACCAGTGATGAAAATACCTTCGGCCTGAATGTCTGGCGCGATTACCCGGTATCTTATGATGAAATTATTATCCCCATGGCTGCCGATCAAAAAATCGTTCTGCCTGTAAAAACAAACCGGCTGTCTTCATCGCTGCGTGGGAATATAATAAATGCCACCTATGCTTTTCGTGAAAAACGTAAGGTTTGCCTGATTAAAACGTCTTTCTCAGGTAAAACGGTGAAAAAAAGAAATGGCGAGCTAAAAAAAATGCTGGCTGCGGGCGGAGAATGCATACCGCTCAGAGAGATGTCACCGGCGGATATTGCTGATATTTACGTGCATCTTTTCAGGCTGCGTTTTGCTGACAGCGTCAGATGCTATAACAGGAAAAACATCACTGAACTGTTAACCGCCCTGCCACACATGGTCACCGGCAATGTACTTTTCTTTGAAGGTGCTCCCGTTGCGATAGATCTCGTACTGTGTGCCCGTAGTGAAAAAAGCCTGTATTTTGATGTTCCTAACGGAGGGATTGATCCGTCGATCACCGCATTCAGCCCAGGAAGTCTGCTCATGTGGAAAAATATTGTTGATGCACGAGAAGTGTGTCGCAATGAAAATAAGGCAATGCAATTTTCAATCGGATTGTATGATAAAAAATGGGACTATAAACTGCTTTGGGCCGAAACCCGGCCTACAGGTAAATCACTGGTTCTTTGAACTGTATTAGCCGCCCTGCCCTCAACAATTATTTATCTCTTTTCGGCGCATCCAATAAAACAATAATGATAACCTGAAATATGACAATCACCGGTGCGATGTACAGTAAAAAACATCCACATCGTACCATTTTACGAAAGGCAGAAAGCAGTGAGAGAAGTAATTCAGGTGACATGGTAAACCCCCGTTTACCATGTATTTAAACTCAATTTTTACAAGATTCAGTTCACCCTTTGTTAAGGAACCGTCAATGCTGTTCCTTTTCGCTTAGCGGTATCGTCATCGTGAACGATAGCCCTCCGCTGGCATTCCGTTCTGCAAAGACAGTACCGCGATGCGCCTCGCATATTGCTCGGGCAATAGAGAGCCCAAGCCCGGATCCACCGGTATGTCGTGAACGAGACTGCTCCTCACGCACAAACGGTGAAAATATGGTTTCAAGCAGTGCGTCCGGGACTGCCGGACCGTTGTCGCGGAAAATAACGGATACCTTTTTATCGCTGACATGATAACGAATATCCAGGATGCCCCCTTCCGCAGCGTAGCGCAGAGCATTGTCCATCAGGATCAAAAAGACCTGGCCTATCCGGTACGGATCAACCCGACAGGTCACAGATTCCCCCTCATGGTAGATAATGTTCACTCCCACCCTTTGGGCTGAAGGCATCGTCCATGCCACTTTCTCACGGATTATCTGGTCCAGGCTGGTTGATACCAGGCTCAAATTCAGCTGGTTGGCATCAGCCAGTTTTAACAGATGCAGATCGTCAACCAGTCTGTTTAAATCATTCATCTGCTGCATAATCATGTTCAACTGGGCCTGACTGGGTTCAAATACGCCGTCCATAATGCCCTGCAGGCGACCGATGGCAGCCGTTAGCGGCGAGCGCAATTCATGTGCCATGATCACATGCGATTTTTTCAAATCTTTCTCGTAGCGTTCCAGCTGCATCGACATCCCGTTAAAGTTCTCGCTGAGGCTACGCAATTCAAGCGGCAGATTGTCCGGCACGGGCACGCGGGTCCCAAACCCGCCTTCAGCAACAGACCGTGCCGCACCGGCAAGCCGGCTAATATGATGGGAAATGGGTCGCGCTGTTTTCAGCGTAAGCATAAAAATAATCGGTATGAATATCAGAACCAGGATGCCAAGAATGACCCAGTCCTTAATCCCCATCGTCGGATCTGAGTAGGACAGCCCATACCAGGTGTCGATAATTTCATGATAGCGGTTGATGTTCTGTTCAGGATGCTTGCTCAGAACTGAGAGTTCAGCCCTGACGGCCTCTGGCATCCGGTAGGCGTGCCATTTGTTTTCAACAAAAAATCGCACCCACATAAAAAAGGCGATAAGAATAATACTTCCGACTGCCAGGGATATCAGCCGCTTGCATATCCAGTTCCACAGCGTACTCGGTTCGCCTCGTGGCGATAACGTAAACTTTTTCATGCATTTGCAAATCGGTAACCGATCCCTCTTACGTTTATCAGCAAATCAGTCTGCCCCGCTGACTCGAGTTTTTTTCGCAAGTTATAGATATGCGTGTCCACAACACGCTCCAGGGCTTCACTTTCTGGGAGACACGCTTCAAGAAGCGCCTGACGGGTGAAAGCCTTATTCGGTGACTTAAGAAATGTCATCAGCAGCAACAGTTCCGTCGGCGTTAAATCCAGCGCTGTCCGTTGCCCGTTCTCGCTCTCAACGCTTACCGTCATGGACTCTGTATCTGCCTGCAGTCCCCGGTACTCAATAAGCGTGCTGCTGCGCTCGCCGGAATAACGACGGAGTACAGCATGGACTCTGGCGACCACCTCACCCGGGTTATAGGGCTTCACCACATAGTCATCCGCGCCAAATCGCAGGGCACTGATTTTGTCGCTGCCGTCGCGGATGGCGGTGATCATAATCACGGGAATATCACTGCGCCGGCGCAGGGCCAGCAGAACATCGTTCCCGCTCATGCCGGGCAACATCACATCCAGCAAAATAATGTCGGGCTTCCAGCTGAATGCCAGTTCGAGCCCCCGGTTACCGCTGCTGGCCGAAGAGGTCTGAAACTGATCGCGCTTAAGGTAAGCCTCAAGCACATTCGCGGCATCCAAATCGTCTTCAATAATTAAAACACGTTTCACATTCGCACCTTGATGGAATCTTGATTAAATCTTGCAGGAATATTGATTGACCGCCCGCATACTCCGCAATTCATAGATATAAGCATAATTCATTCAGGAAGTTTTATGAAGGAAATAAAAATCGCCTTAGTAACACCTGTCTCTTATACACATCTCCGAGCCCACGAGACGTAGAGGAATCT
>ENA-OZKH01000264-OZKH01000264.1-human-gut-metagenome-genome-assembly--contig:-NODE-264-length-23024-cov-6.389873_pt1 | contig 23024 bp, 23 predicted proteins | sample MGYA00244180_ERZ653758 | MGnify/ENA primary metagenome ERZ653758 (study PRJEB26926, sample SAMN06165252) | human gut metagenome | biome: ENVO:00009003; feature: ENVO:2100002; material: ENVO:00002003...
TGGGCTCGGAGATGTGTATAAGAGACAGGCGCATGACCGTGCGCACTTCGCTCCACATGGCAGTACCGACAATGCCCAGCGCAATCCGCCCCGCCTCACCCCGTCCAATTTGTTCGACCCGCGCCAGTGCCTGGTTTGCGCTGGCAAGCAGTCGACGGGACTCTTCCATCAATACTTTACCCGCATGGGTCAAGGCGACGCTTCGTGAGTGGCGAATAAACAGTAAGGTACCGAGCTGACTTTCCAGCTCTTTTATATGCAGGCTCAACGGCGGCTGCGACATATTGAGACGGGCCGCAGCCCGTCCAAAATGAAGTTCCTCAGCGACGGCCAGAAAATAGCGCAGCAGCTTAAGGTCGGTTCGGTAGACGCGTTCCATCAACACATATCCTGGCGATAACACTTATGCTCCCACCTTAAAGCCTTTCACCGCCAGCAGGGAAAACTTTAATGCGCAACTGTGCGCAACTCGCTGTTTTTACTGGTGTGGCGATAGTTAAAGCTGAAATAAAACACCACGGCGAGCACCAACGCATACGCCGCAAATACCAGCCAGATGGTCTGCCAGTCTTTCACCCCATCCACGGAGAAATAATCTACCGCCGCGCCGCTCAATACCGATCCGAAATAAGCACCGATACCGTTAACGGTCGTCATAAACAGCCCTTGCGCGCTGGCGCGGATATCAGCGCTTACCTCCTGTTCGACAAACACCGAACCGGAGATGTTGAAGAAGTCGAACGCGCAACCGTAGACCAGCATTGACAGCATCAACAGCCCGACGCCTGTCGCGGAAGGATCGCCATACGCAAAGAGTCCAAACCGCAGCATCCAGGCCACCATGCTCATCAGCATCACGGTTTTTATGCCAAAACGTCGGAGGAAGAAAGGAATGGTCAGGATGAACAGCACCTCTGACATCTGCGAGACGGAGAGCAAAATAGAAGGGTATTTAACGATAAAGCTTTCCGCATACGCCGGATTACGCGCAAAATCATGCAGAAAGGGGCTACCGAAAGTATTGGTGATTTGCAGCACGGCGCCCAGCAGCATCGCAAACAAAAAGAACACCGCCATTCGGGGCTGTTTAAACAGGACGAACGCATTCAGGCCAAGTTTGCTTGCCAGCGACGATGAGGTTTTATTCTTCGCCACCGGAATGGCCGGTAACGTCAGTGAATAGAGCGCCAGTACCAGCGACGCGGCAGCAGCAATGTAGAGCTGAATGTTGGTTAACTCTGCACCCATCAGGCTTATGGCCCACATCGCCACAATGAAGCCTACCGTGCCATAGACCCGTACCGTTGGAAAATGGGTCACCGTGTCCAGCCCTGCCTGCTCAAGACAGGAGTAGGAAATGGTATTCGATAGCGCAATGGTCGGCATAAAGGCCATGGCATTAACCAGCATGACCCAGAACATCAGCCCCGGCTCATTGACCTGCGCGGCATAGCAAAGCGCAACGGCACAGACGAGATGGCAAATCACGTATGCACGATCTGCCCGCAGCCACTTATCGGCAATAATGCCCACCAGCGAGGGCATCACGATCGCGGCAAGCCCCTTCGAGCTGTAGACCATCCCCACGTCAGAGCCGGAAAAACCCAGGGTGTTAATCATGTAAGCGCCGAGAGTAACGAGCCAGCTTCCCCAGATAAAATATTGCATAAAGGACATCATCTTTAAGCACGTCGTGATGTTCATACCCGATTCCTTATAGCAGAGTGGCCCTCACGGGCCACGGTGTTGTTTCGCTCAGGCAAGCTGGCGCAGAAAACCGCAGATAAGATCGATGAAGTTCTGGCGAGAGAGTTCGGCGGCGGCAAGCGTTTGTTCATGCGACAGTTTTACATCGCTCAAACCTTCAGCAAGGTTGGTTATGGCCGAAACGGCGACCACCTTCAGGCCACAGTGGCGCGCCGAGATCACTTCCGGCACCACTGACATTCCCACCACATCTCCGCCGATGATCTGCATCATGCGGATCTCAGCCGCGGTTTCGAAGTTAGGGCCTGGATAAGAGACAAACACCCCTTCATGCAATGGAAAGCCCTTCTCGCTCGCCACGGTCTGCAGCAGGGCACGGCAATCTGCATCATAAGCATTGGCCAGCGAGAAAAAACGGTCGCCAAAACGGTCATCGTTCAGCCCGACCATCGGGGTACCCGGCAGGGTGTTGATGTGGTCGCTGAGGGCAACCAGGCTTCCCGGTTCAACCTCCGGACGTAATGAACCGGCGGCATTGGTACTGAACAGCAGTTCGCAGCCCAGCAGTTTGAAGGTGCGGATTGCATCGGTCATGACGGCGATGCCGCGGCCCTCATAGAAGTGACCGCGCCCTTTCATACAGGCGACCGGAACACCGGCAAGATGCCCCAACACCAGCTCACCGGCGTGACCGTGAACGGTGCTTACCGGGAAGCCCGGCAGTTTTTCATAGCTCAGTACTACAGCATCAACAATCTGCTCGGCGAGCGCGCCAAGACCAGAGCCGAGAATAAACGCAACCCGCGGAGTGAAATCAGGTTTAGCGGCACGAATGATGTCGGCAGAGAACCAGGGATTATTCGAGAGGGTCATAAAAGCTCCTTGAGAATTAAGATCGCGATATCACCGATCGCATGACCTTAGTCTTATATCTGGAGCCTGCGGGTTACCTCCAATACACTTTCTCTGCACCATCAATACTGATTTGGTATCAATACCTTTCCCTGCCAGATATGGCAGTTTTGCTCAAGCTAATTGCGTTGGCGCCGATACCTCTGTTTTACAGCGAGAGGAAAAAGTATGACGACCATTCAGGCTACAACCCAGCCCATTCAAACCAGCGGTGGCGGGAGTCGTTCTTCCGGCGGCAACGATATCGCTGCCCAAATCAGCCGCATCACTGACAAGATAACCAAGCTGACTCAACAGCTAAAAGAGGTTGCGAACGGTTCCGGCAGTGCGGAAGAGAAGAAGAAGCAGCAGGAGCTTATCCAGGTGCAAATCAAAGTGCTGCAGGCACAGCTCGCACAGCTGCAGCGCCAGCAGGCGGAAGAAGCCCAGAAGAAACAAGAGCAAAGTCTGGTCAACGTGGAAGGTCCGAAGAACGCATCAGACAATCATCAAATAGACATCTACGTCTAACGCTCTGTTGAGTTAAACAGTGGATCGCGTATACGGGCCTCGGTTAATCGTTGCGCCTGGATACGCACCACTTCCCAGATAGCCTGCGCAGCCCCGGAGAGCGAACGGTTTTTTCGCCGTACCAGCATCAGTTTTCGCTCAATAGCAGGCGTCAGTCGCTTCACGACCAGACGGCTTCCCTGCGGCAAAGGGAGCGCCAGGGCGGGTAATACACTAATCCCTATGCCGGCCTCCACCATGGGAAACAGCGTTGCCGGATGTCCAATCTCCTGCACAATGGTCGCCTTAACGCCCTGCGTCACCAGCGCAGAATCAATCAGCGGACGGCTGCCTGAGGCATAATCCTGTAATACCAGGTTCGCTCCCTGCAACGCCTGCCAGTGAACAGACGGCTGCGCGGCTAGCGGATCGTCGTCCCGGCAAAGCAACAGAAACGGCTCAGACAGCACAATTTCACACTCCAGGTCACTCACCTGACCAGGATCGATAACAATACCAAAATCCACATCGCCCTGACGGATGCTCTCCAGCACCCACTGCTGCGGCCTGTCATGCAAAACAAAATCGATATCCGGATAGCGATGATTACCCTCCGCAATACACTGCGGGATAAGGTGCGCGGATATCGTCTGGCTGGCCGCAACCCGCACGGTACCCGACAGCTGCTGCCCCAGTCGACCTACATCTCTGAGCGTACTGTTGAGTTCGTCCAGCAGCCGTTCAAGGCGCTGAGCCAGCTGCTGTCCGGCTTCCGTGAGCACGACTTCACGCGTGGTGCGATCAAGCAACCGGACACCCGTCTGGCTCTCCAGCTCTTTCACGCTGTGGCTTACCGCGGACTGGCTCAGGCCGATGATCTCCCCTGCCCGGCTGAAGCTGCGGGCATGGGCTACGGTGACGAAGATGCGAAGCTGGCGTAAGGAATAATTCATCTGTTTAATTCATGAATGAATGCAATAAATCAATTTTATTTCTCAAACAGAAAAAAGCACAATAGCGATATCTGTTTTCAGGAGTCATTATGAAACTATTTCGTATTCTTGATCCGTTTACGCTTACTCTGGTTGTCACGGTATTACTGGCCTCCTTCTTCCCCGCGCGGGGCGGGTTCGTTCCTTTTTTTGAAGGACTGACGACCGCGGCCATCGCGCTGTTGTTCTTTATGCACGGCGCAAAGCTCTCGCGCGAAGCCATTATTGCGGGGGGGGGCCACTGGCGACTGCACCTGTGGGTGATGTGCAGCACGTTCATCCTCTTCCCTGTACTCGGCGTGCTGTTCGCATGGTGGGCGCCGGTGAATGTCGACCCGGCCCTTTATACCGGCTTCCTGTATCTGTGCATTCTGCCGGCCACCGTGCAGTCCGCTATCGCGTTTACCTCTCTGGCGGGCGGTAACGTCGCAGCCGCAGTCTGTTCAGCGTCGGCATCCAGCCTGTTAGGGATTTTCGTTTCGCCGCTGCTGGTAGGTCTGCTGATGAACATGCACGGCGCGGAAGGTAACCTGGAACAGGTAGGTAAAATCTGTCTGCAGCTGCTGTTGCCGTTTGTGCTGGGTCATCTCTCTCGTCCGTGGACGGGCGCGTTTGTTGCAAAGCACAAAAAATGGATCTCAAAAACCGACCAGTCGTCGATTCTGCTGGTGGTCTATTCGGCCTTCAGTGAAGCGGTTGTGAATGGCATCTGGCATAAGGTGGGCGCAGGCTCGCTGCTGTTTATCGTGGTGGTCAGCCTTGTTCTGCTGGCGATTGTGATTGCCGTAAACGTCTTTGTGGCCCGCAAGTGCGGCTTCAACAAAGCCGATGAAATTACCATTGTCTTCTGTGGCTCGAAGAAGAGCCTGGCGAACGGCATTCCTATGGCAAACATTCTCTTCCCGACCTCAATGATAGGGATGATGGTACTGCCACTGATGATTTTCCATCAGATCCAGCTGATGGTCTGCGCGGTGCTGGCGCGTCGTTACAAACGCCAGACGGAAAAACAGGCGCAGGAAGAGACCCGCGCCGCGAAAGCTTAAGGACGTTTCAGGGGCTGAACCAACTGCGTCAGCCCCTCGGTTTTAATCAGTAACGTGATAGCCATCAGCTCACCCAGTCGTCCAGCCGGGAACCCATCTTTGCGGGCAAACCACAGCAAATAATCTTCCGGTAAATCAATCAGCCTGCGGCCTTTATATTTACCGAATGGCATCTCCGTGTTGGCGATCTCAACGAGCTGCTCTTTCTCCACGTTACTCTCCTAACAGGCGCATCATTTCCGCTTCGTCGATAACCTCAATGCCCAGCTCCTGAGCTTTAGCAAGCTTCGAACCGGCGGCTTCCCCGGCAATAACCAGGTCGGTTTTCTTCGACACGCTGCCTGCCACTTTTGCGCCCAGCGCAACCAGTCGCGCTTTAGCATCATCACGTGAAAGCTGGCTCAGGCTGCCGGTCAGCACGACCGTTTTGCCGGCAAACGGGCTGTCGATCTCGTCAGCGTTGACCACGACCGGAGCCGGCCATCTGATGCCCTCTTCCAGCAGCTTGCCGATCACCTCGCGGTTGCTCTCTTCGGCAAAGAAGTTAAAGACATGCGTCGCGACGACAATCCCCACGTCCGGGACTCTCTGCAGCTCGTCAATACTCGCTTTTTCCAGAGCTTCCAGCGTACCGAAATACGCCGCCAGCCCCGCCGCCGTGGCTTCGCCCACTTCGCGAATACCGAGCGCATAAAGGAATCGGGCAAAAGTCGTCTCTTTGGCAGCATCCAGGGCATTAACCACATTCTGGGCCGACTTCGGTCCCATGCGATCAAGACCCGTGAGTTTACCCGCGGTCAGTTTGAAGAGATCTGCAGGCGTATGAACATATTCTTTCTCTACCAGCTGATCGATAATTTTGTCACCCATTCCGTCGACGTCCATCGCCCGACGGGAAACGAAGTGCTTCAGTGACTCTTTACGTTGTGCCCCGCAGATTAAGCCCCCCGTACAGCGAGCCACCGCTTCACCTTCAACGCGCTCAACGTCAGATCCACATACCGGGCAATGCGTCGGGAACACGATGGCGCGCGTATCGTCAGGACGCTCTGACTCAACCACGTTCACCACCTGCGGGATAACATCGCCCGCGCGACGAATCACCACTTTGTCACCAATGCGCAGGCCGAGACGTTCAATTTCATCGGCGTTATGCAGCGTGGCGTTACTCACCAGCACGCCGGCAACCTGCACCGGCTCCAGACGGGCAACCGGGGTAATCGCGCCCGTACGGCCCACCTGGAACTCCACGTCACGGACAAAGGTCATCTGCTCCTGCGCCGGGAATTTAAACGCCACTGCCCAGCGTGGCGCGCGCGCCACAAAGCCTAACTGCTCCTGCAACGCAAGTGAGTTAACCTTGATAACCACGCCATCAATATCAAAACCAAGCGTCGGGCGGTCTTCTTCCACTTTGTGGTAGAACGCCAGCACGGCTTCCGGGGAGTCGCACAGCTGAACACGGTTACTCACCGGCAGGCCCCACGCTTTAAACTGCAATAAACGTCCGAGATGGGTATCCGGCAGTTCACCGCCTTCCAGAATCCCGACGCCATAGCAGAAGAAAGTAAGCGGTCGCTTCGCAGTGATACGGGGATCAAGCTGGCGCAGGGAGCCTGCCGCCGCATTACGCGGGTTAGCAAACACTTTCCCGCCGGTACGGCGCGCCTCTTCGTTGATTTTCTCAAAGCCCGCCTGCGGGAGGAATACCTCACCGCGCACTTCCAGACGGGCTGGAATATTATCCCCTTGCAGCTTCAGCGGGATCGCACGGATGGTGCGTACGTTGGTGGTAATGTCTTCACCCGTCGTACCATCACCCCGCGTCGCGGCACGCACCAGCACACCGTTTTCATAGAGAAGGCTGACCGCCAGACCATCCAGCTTCAACTCGCAGCACCAGGTCAGGGAGTCGCTGCTTTTGAGGCGATCCTGCACGCGCTTGTTAAACGCGAGGAAGCTCTCTTCATCAAAAACGTTGTCCAGAGACAACATTGGGACTTCATGACGTACCTGACTGAAAGCACCCAGCGGCTCCGCGCCCACGCGCTGCGTGGGTGAGTCGGGCGTAATCAATTCCGGGTGCTGCGCCTCTAGCTCGCGCAACTCGCGCATCAGACGGTCATACTCCGCATCCGGCACTTCCGGCGCGTCCATAACATGATAGAGGTATTCATGATGGCGAAGCGTGGTTCGCAGTTCAGTGAGTTGTTGTTCGATTGAGTCCATATCACACCATCAATGAGAAAAAACCCCCGACATGCGGGGGTTGAGGAGGAGTCGATGTAAACGCGATGATTACGCGTTGGCTTCCTTAACTTCGCGGATGCGGTCCTGATACTCGCGCAGTTTCTGCGGCGTCATCATACGACGCTGATCGTCGAGCACCACACCACCGACTTCGTCAGCAATGTGCTGTGCGGACTGCAGCATCAGCTTAAAGTTTTGCAGTTCATCACCGTAGGACGGCACCTGCATGAAGATAGTGACACCCGGCGTCACGAAATCACCGGTCATTTCCGGGTCAAAGGTGCCAGGGTTAACCATATTGGCCAGGCTAAACAGCGCCGGACCGCTACCGTCAGGACTCAGGTGACGATGGAAAATATTCATGTCGCCAAACTTGAAACCTGCCTGTTGAATGCTGTTAAGCAGGACATCGCCATTCAGGTGGGTGCCATGATGCGCAGCCACGTTCATGATGATGACCGCTTCTTTACGCTGCGGTTTTTCAACAACCGGTTCTGGCTCAACCACGGGCTCTGGTTCAACGAGCGGGGCCGACGCAGGCTGAGGTGCAGGCTGCACGTGAACAGGCTGCTGCGGTTGGTGTACCGGCTGTGCAGGCTGTTGTGGCGCGGGTTGCTGCACAGGCTGTTGCTGAACCGGCTGTGGCGCAGCAGGCTGCTGAAGGACAGGCTGTTGCGGCGGCTGACGCACCGGCTCTTCTCCAGGCTGCGGCGCCTGCTGGCGCGGCTGTGCAGAAGCATACGGCGGTTGATACTGGTGCTGCGGAGGCTGACGAGGGGCTTCATGCTCCCCATGAGCCGCGCCGGGCGCAGTATTGACCCGATGAACACGAACTTCACCCACGCCGTCGTCGTCGCTTCCGTCGATGTCATTTTCACTGTCATCGTCATCACGACTGGACTTCATGCGCTTCAGTGGGCGATCGCGAAACATAGAGGAACGCTCTTTACGGCTGGTCCAGAAACCATGTACCAGTAAAGCGATTATGGCGATCGCGCCAACAATGATTAATATCAGACGCAAATCCTGCATCATTATATTCTCTGTTGTTCTAACACCTTGCCACCACGGCAAACATTTACTCACTAAGAGTATTTGCCGTTTACGTCAAGTGCAAGTGTGTGCAGAGCATTCACAGCATAAAGATGAACTAAATCGTGCTTTTTGCTGTTTTTTCGAACATTTCCGAACTGGTCATTGGTCCGTAAGTGGATAATATAGGCGGGCAATTCCACTGGTTGTGAAAAAAGGAGTACAGCCTGGTTATGGTTTCAACATCATCTTCTCCCCCGCGCAGCGGCGTCTGGTATTTTTCTCAGGGCTGGAAACTGGTCTCACTGCCGGGGATTCGTCGCTACGTCATTCTGCCGTTGCTGATTAACATTATCCTGATGGGCGGCGCGTTCTGGTGGCTGTTCACCAGACTGGAGAGCTGGATCCCTTCGCTGATGAGCCATGTGCCGGATTGGCTGCAGTGGCTGAACTACCTGCTCTGGCCGGTAGCGGTTATCTCCGTGCTGCTGGTGTTCGGCTACTTCTTCTCGACGATTGCAAACTGGATAGCTGCGCCGTTTAACGGCCTGCTGGCAGAACAGCTGGAAGCACGTCTTACCGGTGCAACGCCGCCGGATACGGGCATGCTGGGGATCATGAAAGATATCCCACGCATCATGAAGCGCGAATGGCAGAAGTTTGCCTGGTATCTTCCCCGCGCCATTGTGCTGCTTATCCTTTATTTTGTCCCTGGCGTCGGTCAGACGGTGGCGCCGGTGCTGTGGTTCCTGTTCAGCGCCTGGATGCTGGCAATCCAGTACTGCGATTATCCGTTCGATAACCACAAGGTGCCGTTCAAAACGATGCGCAGCGCCCTGCGCACGCAAAAAGTCGCGAATATGCAGTTCGGGGCGCTGACCAGTCTGTTCACCATGATCCCAGTGCTCAACCTGTTCATCATGCCGGTCGCCGTTTGCGGCGCAACGGCGATGTGGGTTGACTGCTACCGTGCTAAGCACGCGTTATGGAAGTAATGCAAAAATGTGTAAAAAGGGGGTGGCTTATGCCGCCCCTTATTCCATACTGATCCCCATTATTTCCTTGCAGTATATAGATATGCGAATTCCTTACTTCCCCCTACCTGTTCAACAGGTATGCTGGGACGGTATCCCAATTTCATACAGTTAAGGACAGGCCATGAGTAAGATTTATGAAGACAACTCGCTGACTATCGGTCATACGCCCCTGGTTCGACTGAACCGTATCGGTAATGGACGCATTCTGGCGAAGGTCGAATCACGTAACCCGAGCTTCAGCGTGAAGTGCCGTATCGGTGCAAATATGATTTGGGATGCTGAAAAACGTGGCGTGCTGAAGCCAGGCGTTGAACTGGTTGAACCGACCAGCGGTAACACCGGTATCGCACTGGCCTATGTTGCGGCGGCGCGCGGTTATAAACTGACGCTGACCATGCCTGAAACCATGAGCATCGAACGTCGCAAACTGCTGAAAGCGCTGGGCGCGAACCTGGTGCTGACCGAAGGTGCCAAAGGCATGAAGGGTGCGATTCAGAAAGCAGAAGAGATTGTTGCCAGCGATCCGGCGAAATATCTGCTGCTGCAGCAGTTCAGCAACCCGGCGAACCCGGAAATTCACGAAAAGACCACCGGCCCGGAAATTTGGGAAGATACCGACGGTCAGGTTGATGTATTTATCTCCGGTGTAGGCACCGGCGGAACCCTGACTGGCGTGTCGCGCTATATAAAAGGCACAAAAGGTAAAAAAGACCTGATTACCGTTGCCGTGGAACCAACCGACTCACCGGTGATCACCCAGGCGCTGGCGGGCGAAGAGATCAAACCCGGCCCACATAAAATTCAGGGTATCGGTGCCGGCTTCATTCCGGGCAACCTGGATCTGAAGCTTATTGATAAAGTGGTGACCATCACCAACGAAGAAGCTATCTCTACCGCACGTCGTCTGATGGACGAGGAAGGTATTCTGGCGGGCATCTCTTCCGGTGCTGCTGTTGCGGCAGCGCTCAAACTTCAGGAAGATGAGGCCTTTACCAACAAGAATATTGTGGTTATCCTGCCTTCATCGGGTGAGCGTTACTTGAGCACCGCACTGTTTGCCGATCTGTTCACTGAAAAAGAACTGCAACAGTAATGCCAGCATGTTAATAACGCGTAAAAAAGCACCTTTTTGGGTGCTTTTTTGTGGCCTGCTTCAAAGTTTTACCCCTCCTGGCATTGATTCACCCCGTTGGGTCTGGTATTTAAACCAGCAATTATTTTGATGCGTGAAATTAATCAGTGAACGAAATAGCCTTGCTGAATCGATTTTATGATTTGGTTCAAGTCTTGCTTTCGCTGCATAATGTTTAATGACGATCGAAACGTCAGCGCTAACAATACAGGCTAAAGTTAAGTCGCCAGGCTAGACTTTAGTTCCACAACACTAAACCTATAAGTTGGGGAAATACAATGTTCCAGCAAGAAGTTACCATTACCGCTCCGAACGGTCTGCACACCCGCCCTGCTGCTCAGTTTGTTAAAGAAGCGAAAGGCTTCACTTCTGAAATCACTGTGACTTCCAACGGCAAAAGCGCCAGCGCAAAAAGCCTGTTCAAACTGCAGACTCTGGGTCTGACTCAGGGTACCGTTGTCACCATCTCTGCTGAAGGTGAAGACGAGCAGAAAGCAGTTGAGCATCTGGTAAAACTGATGGCTGAGCTCGAGTAAGTTTCCGGGTTCTTTTAAATATCAGTCACAAGTAAGGTAGGGTTATGATTTCAGGCATTTTAGCATCCCCGGGTATCGCTTTCGGCAAAGCACTGCTGCTGAAAGAAGACGAGATCGTCATCGACCGGAAAAAAATTTCTGCCGACAAGGTTGATCAGGAAGTTGAACGTTTTCTGAGCGGTCGTGCCAAGGCATCTGCGCAACTGGAAGCAATCAAGACTAAAGCTGGCGAAACTTTCGGTGAAGAAAAAGAAGCCATCTTCGAAGGGCACATCATGCTGCTCGAAGATGAGGAGCTGGAGCAGGAAATCATAGCCCTGATTAAAGATAAAAGCATGACGGCAGACGCTGCTGCGCATGAAGTTATCGAAGGTCAGGCAACTGCCCTGGAAGAACTGGATGATGAATACCTGAAAGAGCGTGCGGCTGACGTACGTGACATCGGTAAGCGCCTGCTGCGCAACATCCTGGGTCTGGCCATTATCGACCTGAGCGCTATTCAGGATGAAGTCATCCTGGTTGCCGCCGATCTGACCCCGTCTGAAACCGCACAGTTGAACCTGAAAAAGGTCCTCGGTTTCATCACTGACGCGGGCGGCCGTACCTCCCACACCTCTATCATGGCGCGTTCTCTGGAACTGCCTGCCATTGTGGGTACCGGTAGCGTCACCTCTCAGGTTAAAAACGACGATTATCTGATTCTGGATGCCGTAAACAACGTGGTTTACGTCAACCCAACTAACGAAGAGATCGAAAAACTGCGCGCGGTTCAGGAGCAAGTTGCGACTGAAAAAGCGGAACTCGCTAAGCTGAAAGACCTGCCAGCCATCACTCTGGACGGTCATCAGGTTGAAGTGTGCGCAAACATCGGTACCGTACGTGACGTCGATGGCGCTGAGCGCAACGGCGCGGAAGGTGTGGGTCTCTATCGTACTGAATTCCTGTTCATGGACCGTGACGCGCTGCCAACTGAAGAAGAACAGTTTGCTGCGTACAAAGCTGTGGCTGAAGCGTGTGGCTCTCAGGCGGTTATCGTCCGTACCATGGATATCGGTGGCGACAAAGAGCTGCCGTACATGAACTTCCCGAAAGAAGAGAACCCGTTCCTCGGCTGGCGCGCCATCCGTATCGCCATGGATCGCAAAGAGATCCTGCGCGATCAGGTTCGCGCTATCCTGCGTGCCTCTGCTTTCGGCAAACTGCGCATTATGTTCCCGATGATCATCTCCGTTGAAGAAGTGCGTGCACTGAAGAAAGAGATTGAGACCTACAAACAGGAACTGCGCGACGAAGGCAAAGCTTTCGACGAATCCATCGAAATCGGCGTGATGGTAGAAACCCCTGCCGCCGCGACGATTGCGCGCCATCTGGCGAAAGAAGTGGACTTCTTTAGTATCGGCACCAATGATTTAACGCAGTACACCCTGGCAGTTGACCGTGGTAATGATATGATTTCACATCTCTACCAGCCAATGTCACCGTCCGTACTGAACTTGATCAAGCAAGTTATTGATGCTTCTCATGCAGAAGGTAAATGGACTGGCATGTGTGGTGAGCTTGCAGGCGACGAACGTGCTACACTTCTGTTGCTGGGTATGGGTCTGGACGAATTCTCTATGAGCGCCATTTCCATCCCGCGCATTAAGAAGATTATCCGTAACACGAACTTCGAAGATGCGAAGGTGTTAGCAGAGCAGGCTCTTGCTCAACCGACAACGGACGAGTTAATGACGCTGGTTAACAAGTTCATTGAAGAAAAAACAATCTGCTAATCCACGAGATGCGGCCCAAATTACTGCTTAGGAGAAGATCATGGGTTTGTTCGATAAACTGAAATCTCTGGTTTCTGATGATAAGAAAGACTCCGGAACTATTGAGATTGTTGCTCCGCTCTCCGGCGAGATCGTCAACATCGAAGACGTGCCGGATGTAGTGTTTGCTGAGAAAATCGTTGGTGATGGCATTGCTATCAAACCAACTGGCAACAAAATGGTTGCTCCAGTTGACGGCACCATCGGTAAAATTTTTGAAACCAACCATGCGTTCTCTATCGAATCTGATAGCGGTATCGAACTGTTCGTTCACTTCGGTATCGACACCGTTGAACTGAAAGGCGAAGGCTTCAAACGTATCGCGGAAGAAGGCCAGCGTGTTAAAGTTGGCGACCCGGTGATTGAATTCGATCTGCCACTGCTGGAAGAAAAAGCCAAGTCTACCCTGACGCCGGTTGTTATCTCCAACATGGACGAAATCAAAGAACTGATCAAACTGTCTGGCAGCGTCACCGTGGGTGAAACCCCGGTTATCCGCATCAAGAAGTAATTCTTGCCGCACAGAAAAATGGCGCCTTCGGGCGCCATTTTTGTTTATGCGGGCAGGATAAGCTCGTCGTAGCCTTTCGACTGCGTATAAATCATCACATCTGTGACGCGGTCTCCTGCCATGCGAATCGCATCGGCAACGGTTTTGCCCTCAACGATCCCGCTCACCAGCTCTGAACAGAAGAGGTCGCCCGTGCCTTTCAGGTCCGTTTCAACACGCGGATGCGCACTGACGGTCACACCGTCTCGGGTAACCAGCACCACGTGAATATTCTCCGGATCGTCCGCCACCGGCGCACTGGTGATGGCCACCCATTTCAGCGTGTCGGAAAGTAACCCCTGCGCTGCCGCTATGGCACTTTCAGGCGTACGACACGGTTTACCGCTTAACACTTCCAGCTCAAAGACGTTAGGCGTGATCCCCTGCGCCAGTGGCAGCAGGTACTCCCGATACGCCTCAGGGATATCAGGTTTCACATACATCCCACTGTCAATATCGCCAATAACGGGGTCAACCAACACCAGCAGGTCAGGATGCTGCGCTTTGATCGTGTTGAGCCACTGCGCCAGGCATTTTATCTGGCTGGCACTGCCCATGTAGCCCGTGGTAACGGCTTTAAGCTCGCGTAGGATCTCGCGCTCTTCCAGCGCCTTAAGATACCCGCTGAACCACTCATCGGGGATCACGCCGCCGTAAAAGGTATCGTAGTGCGGCGTGTTGCTGAACAGCACGGTCGGCACGGCGGTGACGGTCAGCCGGTGGGTACGAATATTCGGCACCGCAATGCTGTTCCCCACGCTGCCGTAAACCACCTGCGACTGTACCGCGACAATATCGGTTTGCTGCGCCCGGGTGTTATCCCGGAATAAAATCATCTCCATGACGCTTAAATCCCCGCCCCCTGCGTATAACTCTCTTCACCAAAGACGCCGGTAGAAAGATAGCGATCGCCGCGGTCGCAGATAATCGCCACCACGACAGCCCCGGGATGTGCCTGCGCAACACGCAATGCTCCCGCTACCGCGCCACCCGAACTGACCCCGCAGAAGATACCTTCACGCACGGCCAGTTCACGCATCGTATTCTCCGCTTCGCGTTGATGAATATCCAGCACCTGATCCACCAACTGGGCGTTATAAATACCCGGCATGTATTCCGCCGGCCAGCGGCGAATACCCGGTATGCTGCTCCCCTCTTCCGGCTGCAGACCCACAATCGTTACCGCCTTTTCCTGCTCGCGCAGAAAACGGGATACGCCGGTAATGGTCCCTGTCGTGCCCATGCTGGAGACGAAGTGAGTGATGCGCCCGTTGGTCTGCTGCCAGATTTCCGGACCGGTAGTGGTGTAGTGAGCGTACGGGTTATCCGGGTTATTAAACTGATCGAGCAGTTTGCCTTCACCGCGTTCGGCCATGGCTAACGCCAGGTCGCGCGCCCCTTCCATCCCTTCTTCTTTAGAGACCAGAATCAGTTCGGCACCATAGGCACGCATCGCCGCACGGCGCTCCTGGCTCATGTTATCGGGCATCAGCAACGTCATGCGATAGCCTTTCAACGCGGCAATCATCGCCAGCGCAATACCGGTGTTACCGCTGGTGGCTTCAATCAGCACGTCGCCGGGCTGAATTTCACCGCGTTTTTCGGCCTGCACAATCATGGAGAGCGCAGCCCGGTCCTTCACCGAACCGGCAGGGTTATTGCCTTCGAGTTTGACCCAGATTTCGCTGCCGTTGTCCGGCCCCATGCGCTGAAGTTTGACCAGAGGGGTGTTGCCGATGGTGTGTTCTAATGTGTTCAAGATCGCTGTCCAATAAAAAGCCCGGTGGCGCGCAGCGCTCCGGGCATACGGAGATCATATTCCAGACCGGCTAAGCGCAGCGCCTCCGGTCAAACTACGTGTCATTAACCTATCAGGCTGACTCCGCCAGAGCAATATCCTCGCGCGTCTCTATGCGCTCATTGCCATGATAAATACGGGCATGCTGCAGCCCAACAAACAGGCGTTCGCCCCGGTACGGCGGCTCGTCATCACGCATCACTACCGTCAGCGGCTCGGTATACCAGCCCAGCGGCTGTACCACCAATTGGGTGTAGTGCCCTTTAGGGCTAGCTTCCAGCACCTGCACCGGCAGCGGTGAATCCAGACTCGTCCGGCGGCTCACGTCCACTTCCCAGGGACGCAGGAACAGATCGACCGGCCCCTGATGTGCGGAGGTGTATCCCAGCGGCCAGCGGTGTGCGCCCACGTGGAATTGCCCACCGCGGATGGTGCCCTGCAGCCGGTTAACTTCGCCCATAAACTCGAGGACAAATCGGGTCGCCGGTTCACGCCAGAGCTGCTCTGGCTCATCAACCTGCTCGATGTTCCCCTGACTCATCACCACCACGCGGTCCGCGACTTCCATCGCCTCTTCCTGATCGTGGGTGACGAAGACGCTGGTGAACTTCAGCTCTTCATGCAGCTGACGCAGCCAGCGGCGTAACTCTTTACGCACCTGCGCATCCAGCGCGCCAAACGGCTCATCCAGCAGCAGAATTTGCGGCTCAACGGCCAGGGCCCGCGCCAGCGCGACGCGCTGCTTCTGGCCGCCGGAAAGCTGCGCCGGGAAGCGGTCAGCCAGATGCGCAAGCTGTACCATCTCCAGCAGTTTGGTCACTTTCGCTTTGATGGTGGCCGCATCCGGACGCTCGCGGCGAGGCAGGACGGTCAGACCGAAAGCGATGTTATCGAACACGGTCATATGGCGGAACAGCGCGTAATGCTGGAACACAAAGCCCACTTTACGGTCGCGGGCGTGCAAACGGCTTACGTCGGTACCGTGAAAACGAATATGTCCGCTGGTCTGATGCTCAAGCCCGGCGATAATGCGCAGCAGCGTGGTTTTACCCGAGCCAGACGGCCCGAGCAGTGCCACCATTTGTCCGGAAGGGATATCCAGCGAGATATCATTCAGCACCTGGGTGCGACCAAAAGACTTCTTAATATTGGCAATCTCAATGCTCATGATTTCCCTCCTGGTGCTGACGTTTTTCCTGGTTCTCTAAACGCCACTGCACCACACTCTTCAAAAACAGGGTCAAAATCGCCATCAGCGTCAGTAACGCTGCGGCAGTAAAGGAACCGACGGTGTTGTAGTCCTGTTCCAGTAATTCAATCTGTAACGGTAACGACAGCGTTTCGCCGCGAATAGAGCCCGAGACGACCGAAACTGCACCGAACTCGCCAATGGCGCGGGCATTGGTCAGCACGACGCCGTAGAGCAGCGCCCAGCGAATATTCGGCAGCGTCACGCGGCGGAACATCTGCCAGCCGGATGCGCCCAGCAGAATTGCCGCTTCGTCTTCATTGCTGCCCTGGCTTAACATCACCGGGACCAGTTCGCGCACCACAAACGGACAGGTTACAAACACCGTGACCAACACCATGCCCGGCCAGGCGAACATGACCTGCAGGTTATGCTCATCCAGCCAGCCGCCCAGCGGGCCGTTAGAGCCGTAGAAGAGCAGATAAACCAGACCGGCCACTACCGGCGACACGGCAAACGGGATATCCAGCAGGGTCAGCAGCAGCTGACGTCCCGGGAAGTTAAAGCGCGTTACCAGCCAGGCCAGCAGCGTACCGAACACCAGGTTGACCGGCACCGTGATAAGCGCAATCAGGACGGTCAGCCAGATGGCGTGCAGCATATCCGGGTTCGCCAGGTTTTCCAGCGCGGGCATCAACCCCTTGCTGAACGCCTGAACAAAAATATAAATCGTCGGCACGACGAGAATGAAGGCGGACACCAGCACGCCCGTACCAATCAGAAACCATTTTCCCCAGTTGATACGGGGAGCATCGTATCGCTTCAATTGAGTAACTTCCGCCATCAGTGACCTACCACGCGTCGACCAAAGCGACTTTGCAGAGTGTTAATTGAGTAGAGCAGCAGCAGCGATGCGGCAAGAATGACCGAGGCAATTGCGCTCGCCGCCGGGTAATCAAACTCCTGCAAGCGGATAAAAATCATCAGCGAGGTGACTTCGGTTTTCCACGCAATGTTCCCGGCAATGAAAATAACCGCGCCGAACTCACCGAGGCTACGGGTAAACGACAGCGCGATACCGGCCAGCAGCGCCGGAGAAAGCTCAGGCAGGACGACCTTGCGGAAGCTCTGCCAGCGCGTGGCACCCAGCGTTTCCGCCGCTTCTTCGTATTCAGGGCCTAATTCTTCGAGCACTGGCTGCACGGTGCGTACAACAAAAGGAATACTGGTAAACGCCATCGCGACCGCGATACCGAGCCAGGTATAGGTCACTTTGATATCAAGCTTCGCCAGCCACTCACCGTAAAACCCGTTCACGGAAAAGAGCGAGGCAAGGGTTAAGCCCGCCACCGCCGTCGGCAGCGCAAACGGCAGGTCCATTAACGCGTCGAGCAGCGTACGGCCCGGGAAACGGTAGCGGGTTAAGATCCACGCCATCAGCAGGCCAAAGGCCCCGTTAAAAATGGACGCCACAAACGCCGACAGCAGCGTCACCTTATAGGCTGCGACGACCTGCGGGTTGGTTATCACTTCCCAGTACTGCGCCCAGCTCATTTGCGCAAGCTGCATCACCAGCGCGCTGAGCGGCAACAATAAGATCAGGCAGACGAACAGCAGGCTGGTCCCGAGGCTTAAGGTAAAGCCCGGCAGCACACGTCTGGTAGAGACTGCAAACATTACTTACGCCCCGCCGCCAGCAATTTGTCTAACTCACCGCCGCTGGCAAAATGCGTTTTCATGACATCAGGCCAGGAGCCGAAATGGTCTTCCACGCGGAACAACTCGGTCTGCGGGAATTTATCCTTCAGTTTGTTCATCACATCCGGGTTATTCACGCGGTAGTAGTAATCGGTAATGATCGTCTGCGCCTGTGGGCTGTACAGGTAGTTGAGGTAAGCTTTTGCCGCTTTCTCTGTGCCGTTGGACTGCACGTTTTTATCTACCCACGCTACCGGGAACTCGGCGAGGATATTGGTTTTCGGGATAACGACCTCGAAACCCTGCGCCTCGTACTGTTTGCGGATATTATTCACTTCCGACTCAAAGCTGATCAGCACATCGCCCAGGCCGCGCTCTGCAAAGGTCGTGGTCGCGCCGCGACCGCCGGTATCAAACACCTCGACGTTTTTCAGGAACTGGGTCATGAACTGCTCGGTTTTCGCTTTATCGTTACCGTCAGCTTTGTCCGCCGCGCCCCACGCAGCCAGATAGGTATAGCGCGCGTTACCGGAGGTTTTTGGATTCGGGAAAATCAGCTTCACGTCGGAACGCACCAGGTCATTCCAGTCGTGGATATTTTTCGGGTTGCCCTTACGCACCAGGAAACCCATGGTGGAGTAGAACGGTGAGCTGTTGTTCGGCAAACGACTCTGCCAGTCAGCGGCGATCAGCTTGCCTTTGTCGTGCAGTATCTGCACGTCAGTGACCTGGTTATAGGTCACCACATCCGCTTTCAGCCCCTGGAGAATGGCCAGCGCCTGCTTGGACGACCCTGCGTGTGACTGTTTAATGGTCAGCTTGTCGCCGTTGTTGTCTTTCGCCCACTGCTGTTCAAACGGTGGGTTAAGGGCGGCAAACAGCTCGCGAGAAACATCATACGAACTGTTCAGCAGCTCAGTAGCCTGCGCCTGTGCCACCAGCAGCAAACCTGCCAGTGCCAGCGATCCTTTTTTCAGTACAGTAACGGCCATTGCGCACCCTTATAAATGTGATGACTATCTTATAGTCATAATATTTATAACGAGGACGAAAGGAGTAACGGTTTTATATACCGTTTGGTGATTTACAAGCAGAAAAGAGAATAAGGGTGCAGCCCGTCGTGGTCCGCACCCCAGCCCTCTCCGTGCGGGAGAGGGTAGAAAGCACTTACAGCGCCAGCAGACGCTCGACGGACGGGGCGAAGTAGTAGCCGCCGGTCACCGGTTTGGTGAAGCGCAGCATGGCGTCACGCTTGCCGTCGGTATCGCCAAACATGCTCAGCAACTGCTGTTCGATGTTATGCAGGCGCGCACAGTACGCACAGAAGTAAAGACCGTGGGTACCGCTTGCTGTGCCGTATGGCAGGCTCTGGCGAACAATCTTCAGACCTTTCCCGTCTTCCTTGAGGTCAACGCGGCTCAGGTGAGAGGTGACAGGACGGGCATCGCCGTCGATCTCTTCGTTGGCCTCTTTCGTACGGCCAATCATCATCTCCTGGTCATGCACGCTCATGCGGTTCAGCTGCTTGAGGTTGTGCTCCCAGCGCTGGACGAACACATAGCTGCCGCCCGCGTCGACGCCGTCTTTGATCACTGCCACTTCACGACGCGTCTCTTCACCCGCCGGGTTTTCAGTTCCGTCAACGAAGCCGCTCAGGTCGCGTTCTTCCACCCAACGGAAACCGTGGATCTCTTCCTGAACGTCAATGCTGTCACCAAAAGCCGCAACCGCCGCCTGGGCAACGGAGAAGTTCACATCATGACGCAGCGAGAGAATGTGGATCAGCACGTCGAACTGCGTTGCGGGTGCCAGGCCTTTACCGTAAGGGATAAAATCCTTCAGCTCTTCGGCGCCTTCGCCACCGCTCAGTTGACGCCAGACGTTATGACCAAAGGCAACGACCGCGCCCAGATGGGCGTCCGGGAATTTGGCCTGGAAGGTGGCCAGCTTATCAACGAACGCTTTACTGGCCGTACGCAGGGCATCCACATCCCCTTTAACATTGGCTTCAATCCAAATCGCCGCGCGGCAATGTTCTGGCAAAATGCCACTCTGAACCTGAGACATCGCTCCTCCTGAAATAAAGATGCCACGTCAGCGTGGCATTGATGGCGGCTATTATACCCGTATTTCAGCGAGACGGTTTGTCCAGGCGCAAATTACTGCTTCCAGATAATTTTGCTCACTTTCCAGCTCTTCAGCGTGTCGTCAGACGGCATTAAACCTTCCGGACCACTCCAGGTACCGGTGAAGAGATAGCTGATGTGCTGGCTGCCCTGCGCTTTACATTCCACCGCCACGCCGTCGTCAGACGGGGCGCTGGTGCAGTTGCCGAAGGCCTGTTTATAGAGTTCGCTAAACGGGGTTCCCACTTTCACACCGCTTTCGGTTGGGATGTCGTCGTCCATCACAGCAATGCGGTTTACCGTGCCTTTATCACCGTTAATCACCAGCGCCAGCGTGTCACCCTTCAGCGCTTCGAAATAACGCACGATATTGCCGTTTTCTGTTTTCATGCCGCTGCGCAGGCGATAACCGCCACCCAGTGCATCCTGAAGGGCGTCCTGATCCAGCGCCGTCGCGGCGGTAATTTTACCCACGCCCTGCTCGGTCACTTCCGTTGAAGAGCCAAACCAGTTCCACGGATAGGCCGCAGACCAGTTAATTGATGAGAGCGTTGAACAGCCGGTTAACGCCAGCGGGAGAGCGCATAAAAGTAAACGCAGCGATTTCATTGAAACGTCCTTACATGTTAAATCAACGCTTGTTGGAGTGCGGTATCGGCAAAAAGTGCCAGGTTAATCTTCCTGATGCGTAAAACAGGCGCGAAGGCGGGGATTCGTCAGCAGCCACAGCAGCGCCACGATATCCGCTACGAGCAGCGCAATACCGATCCCCGTAAGCGGTTCACCGCCCCACCAGAGCACCGGTTGCCAGACGAGCAGCGCAAGCTGAGCGAGGATCAGCAGCCAGCGAAGCGCACCCCACAGGCGCGGGATCGTATGCCGTCGCCCGCTGCATAAAAACGCCATCACCGCCGGCACGCCCGGCAGCAAGCCGAGCCAGAAGGCATCGTGATCGGGATAGAAGAGCGTCAGAAGCGTATCGCCCTGCCCGCGCGACGCGGCGGCCATCACAAACAGCACCCATGTACGGGCCTGCAGCAGCAAAACGCACCAGAACAAAAAGGGCAGCCTGACACGCCCTTGCGCATCATAATCTGCCGGATGGATCTCAGTACTCTTCATCTTCTATCAGGCGCTTACCTAAGCTCAGTACGTCCGCGTGTTCATAACCCAGGCGTTCATACATGCCCAGCACCACGTCGTTATCTTCCCGCACCATGATCTGAATCTTCGGGCAGCCGCGGGCAATGAGTTTCTTTTCCAGTCGATTGAGCAGCGCATTGGCGATGCCGCGCGCACGAAATTCCGGGTGCACGCCCAGATAATAGGCCGAGCCGCGATGGCCGTCGTACCCGCCCATCACTGTTCCCACCACCTCGCCGTTGACTTCTGCCACCAGAAACAGACTGACGTCGTGATTCAGCTTACGTTCAATATCCATTTCCGGATCGTTCCACGGACGCAGCAGATCGCAGCGTTCCCAAAGGGTGATCACCTCTTCGAAATCTTCCTGGCGAAAAACGCGTATCTCCATGGTATTAACCGCCTTTTCGGGTTTAAAAACAGTGATTATGGCGTGAACATCGCGTTTAGCCAATAACCGGGGAAAAACTCGCCAAAATTTGGCATAATGTCACTTTGTCACGTATTGAAATGAAAAGTAAAACAATTCTCAATAAGGACTGTCGTAACGCTAATCACGATACGATATAACACCAGGACCCCAATTTTTACAATTCAGGCCGCATGAGCACATTCAAACCATTAAAAGCACTCACATCGCGTCGTCAGGTTCTCAAAGCGGGGCTGGCGGCCTTAACGTTAACGGGCATCGCACAGCAGGCTCAGGCTAAAGAAGAGAGCACGCTCAAAACCAGTAACGGACACAGTAAACCGAAATCGAAAAAGCCGGGCGCGAAGCGTCTGGTCATGCTGGACCCCGGTCACGGCGGAATTGACACCGGCGCTATTGGTAAAAACGGTGCGAAAGAAAAGCATGTCGTGTTAGCGATTGCAAAAAATGTGCGCGCAATTTTACGCAGCAATGGCATTGACGCCCGCCTGACGCGTTCTGGCGACACGTTTATTCCGCTGTACGACCGCGTAGAGATCGCCCACCAGCACGGTGCCGATCTGTTTATGTCGATTCACGCGGACGGTTTTACCAACCCGTCGGCGGCGGGGGCTTCGGTGTTCGCCCTCTCCAACCGAGGGGCGAGTAGCGCCATGGCGAAATATCTCTCCGATCGTGAAAACCGGGCGGATGAGGTTGCGGGGAAAAAAGCCACCGACAAAGATCATCTGTTACAGCAGGTGCTGTTTGACCTCGTTCAGACGGACACCATTAAAAACAGCCTGACGCTCGGCTCGCATATTCTGAAGAAGATTAAACCGGTGCATCGCCTGCACAGCAGGAGCACCGAACAGGCGGCGTTCGTGGTGCTTAAGTCGCCGTCAATTCCGTCCGTGCTGGTGGAGACGTCGTTCATCACCAACCCGGAGGAGGAGCGCCTGCTCGGCACCACCGCGTTTCGCCAGAAGATCGCCAACGCCATCGCCTCAGGCATAATCAGTTACTTCAACTGGTTCGATAACCAGAAAGCGCACTCCAGGAAACGTTGATGAAACCCAATGCACAGCTGGTAAAAACATTCCTGCTGCAGCTGCAGGACTGTCTCTTATACACATCTCCGAGCCCACGAGACGTAGAGGAATCTCG
>ENA-OZKH01000289-OZKH01000289.1-human-gut-metagenome-genome-assembly--contig:-NODE-289-length-21544-cov-5.652380_pt1 | contig 21544 bp, 25 predicted proteins | sample MGYA00244180_ERZ653758 | MGnify/ENA primary metagenome ERZ653758 (study PRJEB26926, sample SAMN06165252) | human gut metagenome | biome: ENVO:00009003; feature: ENVO:2100002; material: ENVO:00002003...
AGATTCCTCTACGTCTCGTGGGCTCGGAGATGTGTATAAGAGACAGGCGCGTCATCCTGCGTGATGCCTGCGGTTATCACGGCCACTACCTGCGGTTTCCCTTCCGTCAGCGTGCCGGTTTTATCAAACACCAGCGTGTCCAGCGTGCTCGCCCGCTGCAACGCATCGGCATCCCGTACCAGCACGCCAAATTCAGCGGCACGGCCTACGCCTGAGATGATCGACATTGGCGTGGCAAGACCGAGCGCGCAAGGACAGGCAATGATCAGCACCGTGGTGGCAATCACCAGGGTATAAACAATTTGCGGTGCCGGACCGAAGACATACCAGATAGCCGCGCTCAGCAGCGCGATACCGACCACGACCGGCACAAAAATGGCGGAGATTTTATCGGCCAGCTGACCAATTTCCGGCTTACTGCTCTGTGCCTGACGCACCATGCGAATAATGCGTGACAGCGTGGTATGGCTGCCGACGGCACTGGCGGTGAAAAGCACGCTACCGTCCTGCACCACCGTACCGGCATGAATGGCATCGCCCTGGGCTTTCTGTTGCGGGACGGGTTCTCCGGTCAGCATCGCTTCGTCAAACCAGGCTTCGCCCTGAGTGATTTCACCGTCGACGGGAACGCGGTCGCCGGTGGTCAGGCGCAGCGTCATGCCGGGTTGAACTTCAGCCAATGGGACATTTTTTTCACCCGCATCCGTCACGACGCGCGCGGTCGGTGGGGTTAAATCCAGCAGGCGCTCCAGCGCTTTGGAGGAGCGCTGACGGGCGCGCGCTTCAAGCATATGGCCGAGGTTAATCAGGCCGATAATCATCGCGCTCGCTTCATAATAGAGATGACGCGCTTCCATCGGGAACCACTGGGGCCAGACGTTGACGCTCATGGAGTACAGCCACGCCGCACCCGTGCCGAGTGCGACAAGGGTGTCCATCGTCGCGGTGCGATTTTTCAGGCTTTTCCAGGCGCTGGAGTAGAAGTGACCGCCTGCGAAGACCATCACGGCAAGCGTAATCAACCCAATGACCAGCCACAGCGTGCGGTTATCGTCGGTGACCATCATATTGTCACCGATCATACCCCACACCATGACCGGGACCCCAACCAGCAGCGCGACGATGGCCTGCCAGCGGAAGCGTTTCATGGTGGCGACGGCCGTTTCCTGCTGGCGTTCACGACGTTTGAGGTCATCTTCGATGGCCTCTGCGCCGTAGCCCGCTTTTTCAACGGCCTGCACTAAATCTGCGGCGGAGGCACTGCCCATCACCAGCGCAGTACGCTCCGCAAGATTGACCCGTGCCTGCGCGACACCCGGTACAGCCTGCAAGGCATTTTGTACCCGGGAGACGCAGCTGGCGCAGCTCATGCCGTTGATCAGCAGCTGTTGGCTGTCATCAATATCATCAGCTACCGGAAGCTCAGGAGTGGCCGCTGTCAGTGCTTCCGACGGGGATGATGACTCTGCCAGCGGTTTAGCCTTTGGGTGGCTCAGCTCCGCCCCATAACCAGCCTGTTTGATCGTATCAATCAGCGCATCCGCACTGGCGCTACCGGTGACGGCGGCGTGATCAAGGGTCACTTCAGCGCTGTCTACATCAGGACGCTGTTCCAGACTTTCTTTAACGCGTTTGACACAGTGGCCGCAGGAGAGGCCGTCCAGTGTCAGGTCAATAGTGTGAGACATAACAAAACTCCCGTATAATGATCTGGTCAGATGTTGACCGGCATAACGCTTTTCGCTAACTGTTATGAAGGTTAAACCTTCCATCAAGGGGAAGGTCAAGAATTTAAATTGCTGATTGAAAGGGATTTTTAAAATCAGCGTCCACATAGCGTCCACACTTCGACAAAAGTGTCCACATTACAATGACAAAGCCCCGCTTATTGAGCGGGGCTTTTTTCATAACAAGTTACTCTTCATCGTCTGAAGGTAGCTCTGGTTAATGACATAAACTTCGTTTACTTCCAACCACAAGCTTTTTGAAGCGGTTTCATTGCATCTGAAAGGCCCTTCAGATCGAAGGTTGCACTCACAGGGGCTTCATTGTATGGGGTGATTCTGGTGAACATTTTGTCTGCTTTAGCTAGAGATTTAATGAAATCGATGTCACTCCCCTTGTAAAAAACTGCTTTGGTATCAGTTGAGATAGACCATTCTTTTTCAACTGCTTTCTGCTTATCCAGGCGGTAGAGCATGCTCGTTTGCTCAAGACCTAAGTACACATCCCAGTTAATGAATACCTCCGTTTTCTTTTCGCGGCAGGCTACATACATTGTTGGAATCACACTTTCTCCAAAAGGTGTTCGAATGTAATCATTACTGTTAAGTGAGAGGATTATGTTTTTTGAGTCGTCTACCGGCGAGGTGCTAATTGATGTTTGCCACTTGCCAGGGTTAGAAACAGAATTTTCTACAGCTTCAGTTTCTGCGGATGTAGTCTGCGGGAATAGCTTGTCGAAACATGCCAGCCTTTTAGTGCCATTAATTTCACTTTGGCACTCTAACAACTTAGCTCTGTCAGGTTGCTGATAATCAGTTTTTGCTGACGTGTTTATCGTGCTTGTTGTAGCTTTAAACGTTGGTGAGAAGAAGCGATCGTAACAAGATAGTCGTTTATCGTTATCTTTCTCCTCAGGGCATTGATCTCTACTCTCGAATTTATCAGCATTTTGTGTTCGTGATGGCGGTATTGATTTGTCGTAACAAGAAAGTCGTTCAGCATTATTTTCCATAGCCCGACATTCAAGTACTGCATTGAAGTTTTTATGTTCACTTCCTGCGTATACAGACGCTGCATTGAGTGCCATAAATGATGCTATTGCAATTAAAAACAGCTTTTTCATTTAATCATCCCTTTGGTCTTGTGAGGAATACAAGGATACCGATGATTATGTCGCCTATAACCCAGACACTAGCGATTGCCATTAAACCTAGACCGGTACCAATTGCAGCCCCAGCTCTTTCTGCATCGGAAGTTGCGTGATTGATTACTTCACCACTACCACCTAATCCTGCGAAGAGGCAGTAGATCATAAATAAGTTGAACAGTATAAAAGCCCACTTGATGACTTTTCCAAAGAGTGAACGCCGTGGCTTTTTAAGCTGCTTCCCACATGACGGGCAACGTAATGCTGTATCACTTACATCCTTAAGACACTCTGGACAGCTAACCAATGCCATAAACAAATCTCCTTAAATGAAAATCTTATCTTTTTGTTACAAATCATTGGGATTTTATCGGATTTGGACGCATTGACAAGTGAAAAGCCCCGTTACATTGCGGGGCTTTTGTTTAAATAATCAGGCTAAGTTGATTATTTCCATAGTGCGAGGCGGGAAAGGCATCGCGGGGGATGAAGTCTGGCGGTAACGGTGCAGTACCTGCACGCTTTGTTACCTCCCTTTCTACGCTGTTAAGCGTGGTGAATGACCGGCTACATTCCAGATTCTGACACTGGTGATATTGCCGGATTGTCATATCGGTTATTTTTCGGCTGGTACGGGTGCGGGCCATAGCGCCGCAAAATGGACATCTGAACATAATGATGGCTCCCCTGTGGGAGTTGAACTCCATTTCATTTTATTCAGTTTCCGCTATCCAGTCAGGTATTTTCGCTTCCAGCTCCAGCCGGGTGGTAAAGCCGCTTTCGTCAATGACGTGCTCAGCACGCGCAATGATCCAGTCCTGATTGTCTATTTCATCCTTAAAACCGCTAACCGTAACGTGCATTTCGGGGTAAAGCTCAGCGCGGCCACGCGCCAGGGTGATCGAAAACTCTGCTGCGCCACGCTGAAGCTGTTGCCACTTAGCCGCCGCCGCGCGTTTTGCCGCTTCTTCATTCTGGTAGGTCTTGCGCAGCACATAAACGTTACCGTCTGCGCCCTCCATGTAATCACCCTCACGGCTACTGCTCTTATACTTTTTGGGCTTTGCAGGCTTGCGGCGCTTAACGCTGACATTTTTCTTTTTGCCAAAATTGAGATCCAGCCAGTAGGCCCGAACGCCGGTATATGCATCCCGATCGGCAATACGAAAGCGGTGACGGTCACCGCTCGTGCGGTCAATACTGGCAGAGGGTAGCGCCTTCCCTTCAGAGGTTACACCGCCGCCCGGCAGGATAAACAGCAGATTGCCGTTTTTGACGGTGGCGATTGCACCCAGCATTTCCGCCATGCGGGTAAGGAAAGACATATCGCTTTCCTGCGTCTGGTCGGCGTGATCAATCTCAATATCCATGAGCATTTCACTGATTTGCGCCTTAAGTCCGTAACGGTGCGCTATGGCCGACACGACTCGCTCGACAGTCACGTCATGCCATGAGACTTCGCGCTTGACGTTGAACTCTTCACGAAAATCAGCACTGCGGGCAGTAATGCCAATCGTATCTGCCGGGCCTTCATGGGAAACCTCATCAACCGTGTACAACCCTTTGTAGATCAGCGGCTCTCCCAGCCAGCCAATGGATACGGCAAGCTCAGCCCCTCGCGGCGGCAGGGCAACCATACCGTCACTGTCATCAATGGAAATGGACAGCTGATCGGCATCGAACCCCCTGTTGTCCGTCAGTGACAGCGACATGATCCGATCATCAAGCTGCGTCAGCACCTCGCCGCCCATCGTAATGCTGAATCCCGGACTTTTTACAGCATCGGTAAGTGAATCGTTATAGCTGCTGACGGCGTCGTTAAGTGATTTTTTCAGGTCTGTAAGTGCCATGCCTCCCCCCTTATTCCGGCGAAGGATCCCACGCGCGCGGGAGAGACTAAATCGGTTTTTGTTGTCGCCGTCCGGCCAGACCCGCAATAGCGTGAGTGGCGTTCAGACATGAGGGATTATCACTGCGAACTCAATAACGTAATGGTGGCTAACATGTCAGAGACACGTTTCCACGGTGTACGCGTCCGGGAGAATACCGACCTGGTAACGGCCATCAATGACATTGAATCCAGTGTCATTGGAGTCGTTGCCGTGGCGGATGATGCCGACGCGGAAACCTTTCCCCTGAATACCCCCGTGTTACTGACGCGGGTTAACAATGTACTGGGTAAGGCGGGTAAAACCGGCTCCCTGTACAAAACGCTTAAAGCCATCGCTGACCAGACCAGCCCGAAGGTCATCGTTGTGCGCGTGGCAGCAGCTACCGAAGAAGAAGGCGGTAAAACGCAGTCGCAGCTCATCATGGGTGGCACGGCAGAAGACGGCAGCTATACCGGCATGTACGCATTTCTGACGGCTGAACAGAAGGTTGGCTATCGTCCGCGCATTCTGGCCGCACCAGACTACGACACGGAAGAAGTGACCTCCGCGCTGTGTGTCATTGCACAGAACCTGCGCGCGTTTGTTTATGCCAGTTGCTACGGCTGCACGACGATGGCAGAAGCTATCGCCTACCGCGCAACCTTCGCCTATCGTGAGCTAATGCTTATCTGGCCTGACTTCATCGCATACAACCCGCAGACCGGAGAAAATGAAATCTTCCCGGCCCCGGCCTATGCCTGCGGCCTTCGTGCGCTGATTGACAACAACCAGGGCTGGCATAAATCGCTTTCCAACGTAGCGGTCAAGAACGTGCTGGGTATTTCGCAGGATGTTTTCTGGTCGCTTCAGGCCGAAGACAGTGACGCGAACGAACTGAACAACAAGGAGATCACGACGCTCATCAAGCGTAATGGTTTCCGGTTCTGGGGTAACCGCGTTACGGACACCAAAGATTATATCTTTGAGGTTTATACCCGAACGGCACAAATTCTGGCTGACAGTATCGCTGAGGCGCAATTTGAATCAGTGGACGAACCGCTAACCCCCGCCAACGTTAAGGATGTGGTCAGTGGCATCAGCGGCAAACTCAATTCGCTGGTGACGCAGGGGCGGCTAATTGGTGCTGAATGCTGGTTTGATATCCTGGATAACCCGACAACCGGTCTCCGTCAGGGTCAGGTACGCATTCGCTATAAATACACACCGGTTCCGCCTATGGAAGATCTGACGCTCTACCAGACCTTCACGGACGAGTATTTCGAATCGGCGTTTTCTTCCCTGGGAGGTGCATAAATGGCGGTTCCTCACAAACTGCGTCTGTTCACCTGCTTTGTGAACGGCAGCAACTGCATCGGCAAAGTCTCTTCCGTGACGCTGCCAAAATTGACCCGTAAAACTGAAGATTTTCAGGGCGGCGGGATGATTGGCTCCGCTGCGGTGGATCTCGGTCTGGATAGTGGCGCGCTGGACACCACGATGGTGGTTGGTGGTCTGGTTCAGTCGCTATTGCTGAACTACTGCGGCGATATCGACGAAACCCGCTTCCGCTTCGCCGGTGAATATTACACCGATGGCGAAAGCCTGCTGGTTGAGGTCGAACTGCGCGGACGTATCACCGAAATGGATGGCGGTGAAAGCAAGCAGGGAGAAGATACCTCCGTCAGCTACACGATGAAGAACACCTATTACAGGCTCACCATCGACGACAAGCCGCTGTTTGAGTTTGATCTGCTGAACTTCATCTACAAGAAAGATGGCAAAAACCTCTACCCTGACCGCATCACGTCTGCGCTTGGAATGGGTAACTGATTAACCTGATAAGTGGCGGTACACCCGTGCCGCCCGGAGTATTCAAGAATGAGCAAGAAAACCGATAACGCCATTACGCTGGCAAAACCTGTTGTTCGCGGCGATGAGAAAATCACTCAGGTAACGATCACAGATGAGATCAAACAGGCTGGCTCCCTGCGCGGTCTGAAGCTTGTCAACGTGATGAATATGGATGTGGATTCGGTGGCGGTACTACTGACCCGCGTCACATCACCACGCCTCAAACAGACCGAAATCAACGAAATGGATACCCGCGATTTTGTCAGCCTGTCTGAAGCGCTCGTCCCTTTTTTGACACCTGCGGGGTCTGGAGCGTCGAGCGAGGCGGAGACGGAGAATCAGTAACACTCCTGCGGTTCGACCTGATCGACGATCTGGTTGCTGATATCGCGGTTGTTTTCAACTGGCCGCCCTCTGAAGTCTTCACGATGGAACTGGGCGAAGTCATAGCCTGGCGTGAGCGGGCGGCTGTCCGAAGTGGAGCCAGTGACAGTGAAAAGCCTTAATATCCGCGTCGCGTTCAGCGCGATCGATAAACTTACCCGCCCGGTCAATGCCGCCCGCCAGAGTGCGGGCGTTTTGTCTGAATCCCTCAAAAAAACGCAGTCCAGTATTAAAGATCTGGACAGTCAGTCCCGCACGTTCAACCGTCTGCGCGACAGCGTACAAAAGACCTCCCGCAAAATCGACGACGCCAGCCGGACGCTTGAAGGCCTGAATCAGGCGCAGCGGGAAGGTACACAGCTTACAGATAAGCAGAAAGCCCATATGGCAGCGCTGGCCGCAAAGCTGGAGCGCCTGAATTCTGCACGCACACAGGAAATGGTCAAGCTTCGCGCCGCCTCACAGGCGCTGCGCAGCCACGGCGTTTCGCTGATCGGCAGTGACCGCACCATTCAGAGTGCCATTCGTCGCACTGAACAGTACAACCGGACGCTTGAGCGGGAGCGGCGACAGCTTGCTGCGGTCACGCAGGCACGTGCGCGCTATGACCAGATGCAGCAAACGGCTGGCAAGCTTCGCGGCGGGGGCACGATGGCCGTTGCCGGGGCCACTGCTGCCGGTTACGTAGCGGGACGCTTTTTATCCCCCGCCGTTGGGTTTGACCGTGAAATGTCCCGCGTACAGGCACTGACCCGCATAGATAAAGGCTCACTAGACTTTTCCGCACTCCGCGATCAGGCCAAAAAGCTGGGCGCGGAAACGCAGTTCACCACAACTGACGCCGCCAGCGGACAGGCATTTCTTGCGATGGCCGGTTTCACTCCGAAGGCTATTCAGGCTGCATTGCCTGGCGTACTCAATATGGCGCTGGCCGGTGGCATGGATTTAGGCGAAAGCGCCGATATCAGCTCAAACATCCTGTCTCAGTTCCGCCTGGATCCCAAAGAAATGGATCGCGTCAGTGATGTATTAACCGGCGCATTTACCCGAACCAACACCGATCTGCAAAATATCGGTGAGGCGATGAAGTACGCCGGGACAGGTCTTTCCAGTCTTGGCGTCAGCGTAGAGCAGACAACAGCCATGATCGGCGTAATGGCAAACGTGGGTCTGCGCGGGAGTATCGCCGGTACGGGTTTACAGGCCGCGTTTTCACGCCTTGCCGCGCCAACCGGCAGGGCAAAAACTGCGCTTAAAGAACTGGGCGTAGACGTTGCTGACGCCACGGGGAAAATGCGCCCTGCTGAAGAGGTTCTTACTGAACTCTATAAAAAAATCAGCAAATACGGCGACACCGATAAGCTCTCTTTCTTCAAAGATATTGCCGGTGAAGAGGCGTCAAAGTCATTGCAGGCTCTGGTTATGTCGGCTGGGAGCGGAGAACTCCAGAAGTTACTGGAAGCACTGAAAAATGCCAAAGGAGAGGCACAGAAAGCCGCCAAAATAATGGCGGATAACCTTGATGGCGATCTCAAAAATCTGGACAGCGCATGGGAAGGCTTCCGTATCCAGATTAACGATCTCGTTGATAACCAGCTTCGCGCCCTGACCCAGGGGCTGAGTAATGTTGTGGGGAATATGACGCAGTGGGCGAAGGAGAATCCAAAGCTTGCACAATCCCTGCTGATTGTCGGCGGCAGCGTTCTGGCACTGACCGCCGCGATTGGCGGCACATCGCTGGCGATCGGCCTGCTGATGGGCCCTCTGGCTAAACTCCAGTTAGGTTTTACCCTGCTGGCAGGGGGCAGAGGCATAACCGGAACGATTTCCGCTCTCAGAACACTCGGCACGGCTTCCGGCCCGGCAATGGCAAGCGTGCGCGGGTGGGGGCCAGTTCTCGGCTCGATCGCAGGGAAAATGCGCGGCGTTTCAACCATCATCCCTGTTATGCGTGGCGCACTTATGGGGGCATTTCTCGCGCCCGGTGCCGCGCTGGGTGCATTAACTAAAAACCTCGGAATGCTCGCCCTTCGCCTGACAGGTTTACCAGCCATTTGGAGCATGATTACTGCTTCGGTATCTACGTTGGGTACAGCGCTGTCACTGGTCTTTAGTCCGATCGGACTGTTAGTTGCCGCGTTTATTGCTGCCGGGCTACTGATCTGGCGGTACTGGGAACAGATAAAAGCCTTTTTCACCGGATTTTTTAGTGGGGTTATGCAGCAACTGGCTCCTTTCCGCGACGCCTTTTTCACTTTAACGCTGGTCTTCTCAGCAATTGGTGCTGCTGTTAGCAAGGTTTGGGACTGGTTTTCAAAACTCTTAACACCTGTAGAAAGTAGCCGCGAATCCCTTGATAAATGCGCATCAGCAGGGGAAACCTTCGGTAAAGTCCTGGGGGGGGCACTTCAGTTGCTGCTGTTACCGCTGACAACCCTCATGGAAGGCATTGGCTGGGTTCTGGAAAAACTCGAACTTATCCCTTCTGGTCTGGAAGCTGCACGCCTGAAAGCTGAAAGCCTTAAAAAAGACCCAGTTATGTGGGAGTGGGATCCGCAACAGAAAAAAATGGTGCAAAAGGGCTGGAACTGGTCGCCAGCCTCAACAGGTAAAAACAATACCGGGAACACCCCACCACCGGGAGCACCGCAGCCCACATCCCCGCTGACCGGCGATAACGGCACTATGCGCAGGTTGCAGAGTATCGACAGCAACACCAAAACGACAGCCGACAACACGAAGAAGATCGGCCCCGGCGATATCGTGTTTAAAAACCTGCCGCGTGCGCTGGCCGTTCGTGGGGAATGGAAGGAGTCACAGCTGGCCAGCACGGTCAGGAACAACGGGTTAAGCGCACGCCCCGCAGTGGTAGCAGCATCACTTCCCGTTAAACAGGCTGAACTTCTGCCAGTCAGCCGCAGAGCCAGCGATATCCCGGTTGCCAGTGGCGGTTTTACGGGCGAAATCCACGTACATCTGCACGGCGTTGACCGGCAGGACCCGCGCGAAATGGGCAGGATTATCGCCGATCAAGTAAGTGCCGAACTGGCCCGCCGTGAACGGCTCAACCGTGGCAGTTTCAAAGACAGAGATTAAGGGGAAGCAACATTATGATGATGATATATGGGATGTTCGTTTTTGAACTGAAGACACTGCCTTATCAGCAGTTGCGCCATTCGCTTAACTGGCGGCATGTGAAAAATGACCGCATCAACCGATCGGCAAAATGGCAGTACATCGGCGCTGGGGAGACGCAGATCAACCTTGACGGGGTGCTTTACCCTGAAATTACGGGCGGTGACGTGTCTCTTACCGTTCTGGCAACGCAGGCATACACCGGACGTCCCTGGCCTTTAATCAGCGGTGCGGGGCAGATTTACGGCATGTATGTACTGACCGGGCTTCAGGCAACGCACACAGAGTTTGATCGCTACGGAAAGGCGAAAAAAATAGAATTCTCGATCAGTTTTCAGCGCTGTGATGAAGATTTACGCGAACGCCTGCAAGCCTCATCCGTTGGCGATCTGCTTTCTGGGCTGAAGGATAAAGCCACCTCTGCATATAACTCTGCGAGCGGTACGCTGTCGGGCCTGTTCTGAAGGCATCCACATAAAACTAAAGCGGGCATTTGCCCGCTTTATCTTCAGGAATACACCGCCATAACTGACAGTGCTACAGCACCGTTAAAAATGACCGTGCTCGATACATATGTCCAGCACGGTCAAGACTGGCAGTGCATGCCGGAATGACCATTTATGTCGGTTTTTCAGGCCATTCAATTTCTGGCGCCGCAGAAGTATCAATACGGCTGAGTTTTACACTATAAATTTCCCATGCTTTAAGCCGCTGCTTTTCTTCATCGGACGCTATGTCGTACTTGACGGCTCTCTGTAGAGGTAAAATCATTTCTTCAGCTTCGCTCACAAGAAGGTTTTTTTCAGCTTCCGCAATCGCAATGTGGTCAATAACCGGATCCGAAAGTAGTGGCTTACCGTCGCTGCCAGAGGTAATCACTTTTCCCCTGCTTTGCCCCTCCAGAAGTGAATTATAAAGTTCTTCGCTGATTTCTACGGCGTCCCCCGGCCAGCCATCAGGGCTGTTCTCATAAAGTGCTTTCATTGATTCAGGGTAAAAGCCGTTTTCTTTTTCACTCCAGAAATATCTGTCTTTCATGTTTGCATCCTATTTACCAAATGCCACCCAGAACGCCGTTTTTTCAGGATTGCCGTTCGCACCATAATTAAAACCTGTTTTACTGTGGCTTAACGATCTGATGTTGCTCGATGAGTCGGAAAGGTTCCCTGTGCCTGCATCACTGAGCGTAAGAAGTACGCCCATGCAAAAATTAGGGAACGCTTTAGGAAAGTTGACGGCTGTACCGTAGCCCGTTCGGGTTACTGTCCCCATCTGAATTATCAGACCGGTCGTACTGTCCTGATGCCACCCTCCGGCAGCAGAAAGTGAAGCGGTGTTTTTGGCATTGTACCCCGCATCGGTTTGCGCTTTGGTGTAGTACCGGACATCGCTCTCAGCCTTGGTATACGCCCCCGTTTTCGGCATATAACCTGCGTCTGATTGCGTTTTGGTGTAGTAACGCCCGTCAAAGTTCGCAAAGCTACCCGGAATGATCTGACCCGGCGCAGAAAAGTTACCGCTAGTATCCCATTTGTAATTAATTTCCTGCGTGCCACTTCCTTTCATATGCAGGTGCCACGAAAGGGCATCACCGGCTACAAGAGAACCCATTGAAAACGCCCATGAGTTTTTACCGGTGATGGATGCCTGTTGTTTAATTACCGGATGGTATTCACTTGATCCGGTGGTTGAATATGAATTAAAGAACGGCGCTTTCGTTTTATATTGCTCAGCCCACGCATACGCACCGCTATACCCTGCGGTAATCTCCTTTGAGGCGTAAATTGTATTACCTACTGTCAGTGGCGTTTCTGACTGTAACGCGCCGGTTTCAAGGCTTACACGCAATGGGCGGATCGCGTTATAAGCTCCGTAAGCGTCGCCCTTATTGGTCAGCATGAGGTAAAGATTATTACCGTCATTGCGCCAGAATGTACCGTAGTCGCCATATGCAATACGGTAACTGTTAGCCGAACTGGTTTGCATTTCGCCGGTTGAACGTAAATAACCGCTAAATTGCCCCGCGCCGTTCATCTGAAACAGTAACGAGCCATCTTTATTTCGCTGAGAATAGTAGTGATAGCCGGTGTCATCACCCAGCTCGACAACAGTAGGCCGGTCTACATTACCCCAGAGACGCAGGGTGGCATTCCTGTCAGAGGTACTGGCAGATACGAAGGAAAACTTTTTACCGCTCCCTGAATAAAACCCGCCGGTCTGGGAGGTGACATTCCCTCTTAACCGCAGGCCGGTACTCGTGCTAATCGCGAGTTCCTCCTGCGCATCGGTAGTGCCTGTCGCAAGACGATACTCACCGCCCTGAACGGTTTCATGCCAGATAGTATCCGTCCCGCCTCCACGCATTTTACGCAGGTAATTTTTATTACCCGTCGCAGCACTGGAAAGTGCCGTCATGTTATAGGTCGAAGGCGCTACAGCGTCCTGATTTAACGTTCCGGTCATGCTGTCGCCAGCTTTACTGACTCGCTCACTGGCATTTTTATTGGCAGCGGCCGCATTGTCGTTTGCGGTTTTAACGGCCTTTGGCGTCGCCGCCAGCACTTCAGACGTACTGTCGGTCGCGCTACTAAGCTGGACAATACCCTTTTGCGTCGTGGTGGCGTCCTGAGCCGTGTATTTCCCTTTCGCAAGGTCATACGCCGCCTTAACCGCTTTCGGCGTCGCTGCGAGCGTCTCAGACGTGCTGTCGGTCGCGCTACTAAGCTGGACGATACCCTTTCGCGCCGTTGTGGCGTCCTGAGCGGTGTATTTCCCACTGGCAAGGTCATACGCCGCCTTAACCGCTTTTGGCGTCGCTGAGACGCTCTCAGACGTGCTGTCGGTCGCGCTGCTTAGCTGAGTGAAACCCTTTGCGGTGAGCGTGGCGTCAGGATGGCGGCGGGACTGCTCATGCTCCGCAAGCTTGTCGTCAACGTAGTCCTGCGTAGCCATCACCGTTGAGGTGTCGATGGTCAGTGCGACTGACTCAATGTCGCTTACCATGATAACCATTCGCACGGTCTGCGCGCGGCCCGAACCTTCCGCCAGTGTGGGCTTATAGCTTTCGGCCATGTTGCCGACCGCGATCAGCGTGCCAGCGTCATCATAAAGCCCCATTTCACGCATCCAGAAACCGCCTGTCTCTGGCGGGATAAGCAGCTCCGCCACGACATAATTTTTATTCTTCTTGTCCTGGCTGATTTTATTCAGCGCGTGACGCCAGACCTCTTTGACAAGTTTTGTCTGGTTCGGATCAGGGGTCGGCAGCGTGCCGCCACCGTCGCCCACGGCCATTGTCGTAAAGTTCACCTTTTTCCCGTTCGGAACGGTTGCTGCCGCGAGTTTTTCAGCACCGGCTTTGGTGATAACTGTTTTAAATTTCACTGCCATTTTGTTCTCACTTATCCGGGGTAAACCGTGATGATGTCGCCGTCATAGGTCTGGGCACCGGTGTAGAGGTTGCCGGGTATGTCCTGAATAATATTTAGCCCGATAAGATGGCGGCTTGCGGGCTTGGCATCGGCAATGAGCCGCTCCATTTCGTAATACATTTCCTCGGTGATACCTGACTCTAATACACCGATATCAAGGCGAAATGTGCCCGGGGGATCGTTGGTTTCCCACCATTCCGTAACATTGATAATGTATCCGAGCGGCTCCACAACACGGCGTAATGCGCCGATGGTGCCTTTGTGTCGGTGAATCAGCCAGGCGTCACGGATAGATTGCCGCTTGGTCTGCTCCGGCCAGTCCTTATCCCACCTGTCGACTGAAAGCGCCCATGCCAGATAAGGCAGAAGACTCACCGGGCAGGTATCAGCGTTCCACAACGAGCGAAGCATTACCGGAATATCAGTAATCTTCTCCGTCACCTTCTCCGCGTTTCGCATGAAGTCACTGGCTGATGGAGGCAGCAGGCTGTTACTCATCGGTTCCCCCTTTGCTGATAGCGAAAGACGTGCAGCGCGCCGACTGCGTATCATCAATCACAAGATCGCCCGCAGGCTCCTGCAATTCCACACGCTGCACACCCTGAACATGCAAGGCAGCCATGATGGCTGAACGGGCGACATCGCGACCAATTTTGCCCTGCTGACTGAGCCATGACTGAAGGGCATTTTGCGCAGCGGTAAGGATCGGCTCAGATTCAGGGCCGGGATAGAAATAAAGCTGCGCCCTGATTTGATAATCAATAATTTCAGCACTTTGCACCGTAAGCCTGTCACCGACTGGCCGTATGTTTTCGTCATTGAGGGCATTTCTGACGTCATTCAGTAACTCTGACGATGCCGTACCATCACCTTCAGTGGAAAGCACAGAAACGATCACGACAGCGGGCGACGGACTGGTAGCTCTCGCGTCCGCCACTTTTCCGCTGACGCTCTTTGCAAAATATTCATATGCCCCGGTAGGACCGGCCACGCTCAGGCCTTCGAATGCAGCCTGAGCACGCAGGCGCAGCGCGGTATCACTTTCCGTTTCCGCGTCAGCCGTTGTCGTTTCCGGGGTGATGATCAGACGTTCGGTGTTCAGATTGGCCGCGAGGTTATCAAGATCGGTCGATACGGCATGGCTCAGCATACATGCCGCTGCGCCTTCATTGATGCGCTGGCGAAGCGTCATTTCACGGTAGGCAACCACCTGGGCGATCACGTTCAGCGGTTCGGATTCCAGCTCCAGCGCAGCGGCAACAGACGCCTGCTGCTCCTGCGGGAAGGCCGCAAGCATGACGGTTTTGACCTCGCTGAGAATAACCTCAAAATCCAGCACTTCGATAATTTGCGGCTGCGGTAGCTGCGATAAATCAACTGTTGCCATTGCTGCCACTCCTCAGCGTCAACGAACTGCCTGCTGCCTGCATGGTTTCTGTGATAATGCCGACCAGTTCAGCGGTGACAGCACCATCCCTTGAATAACTGATACTGATGCCGTTCAGGGCAATACGCGGCTCCCACATCGTCAGGGCGATCACTGCCGCACTCATACATTGCAGGCGCGTAACTTCGTTCTGTGGCTCATCCAGAAGATCAGGGATCATGCTTCCGTAATCCCGTCGCATCACCCGGCTTGCCAGGGGCGTGGTCAGTATGTCGCGTACAGAATTCCATAGCTGGTCGGTGTCCGTAAGCTGGCCCGTGCCGTCCGGGTTCATCCCGGTGTAGCGGACTGTCATTTCGGCCCTCCTGTGTTGCCGCTGCCACCCTGCACACCACCATGCACATGTGAATGCACCGTCACCCCGTTAGACGACAGTGAACCGCCTGAATGAGTGATAGTGCCCTTCATTGTGCCGCCCTCCGTCAGTTCGAACGTCCGCGCTTTGAGGTGTTCGGTACATTCCACGACCGGCGTTTCAAGCGTGACGCTGGCAGAGGCTTTGATATGTGCCGTTTTCATGCCCTGAGCATTCAGCGCGCTGGCCTCCGCGTCATAGCGGAAAGACGCACCGTCTGGTGCTGTCAGCACAATCTCTTTCAGGCTGCTGCCCGGTGCTGGGTGATCGTTGCTGTAGAGACTGCCAATAATGACCGCCGTTTCAGGGTTGCCACCGATACAGCCCAGCCAGACCTGCTCACCGACTGAAGGCGGCACCCAGATACTGAATGCCCCGGCACGCGTGGCGTTCCAGCGCAGCCAGTCGGTCTGAAGTTCACCGCTTTGCACACGCACGCGCCAGCTCTCTTCATCAACGGCAATAACGACGCCAACGCGGAGGATATTTTCCAGCAGGCGGATCAGTTCAGCGCTCATCGTGCGGCACTCCCCAGGCTGTCAACTACCTGTTCCGTAATCATCTGTTCATCGCCAGCGGTAAAGCCCAGAAGCTCACGTACCGGATATTTAGCAAAAGCACCCGGCCCGACCTGGTCGCGCTGGCCGTACTGGTGTACACGCGCGATGCGTGCGGCCACACCGTCATAACCCACGGAAGTGCCGCCAGCATCGGCACGCATTTTGAGAAAGCGAAAGCCTCGCAACCGCTGAAACATCGGCACTTTTTTTGTGGTATTGCGGCGTACTGCGCGCGTATTGATCTCGATGTAACGTTCAATATCGCTGCGGTAAAACGTGCGGATATCATTTCGTTCTTCATCAAAGCCGGTGATGGTGCGCCCGTATTTTCCCCGGCCACCGTGCCAGTTTTTCAGGCGACGGATCTCACCCTGCCAGACAAACACAATACCCTGCTGAGATCGCAGCACCCTGCGGCGTCGGGCGGGGTACGGCGAACCTTCCGGGTTTTGCTGCGCTTTTATGCGCCGTTGCTGGCTCTTTCGCAGTGCCTGGCCAACAGCGCGGGCGGTGCGAACACGTCCGCCCGGCGAGGTGCCCGCGAGTATGTCGCTGAATACCTGATCCAGTTCACGAAAGAGATCGTTACTCATGCGCGTCAGCCTCCCACGTCACATCCTCAAAGATGGTGCTCCAGTCGCCGTCTGCTGACGGGATGCGCGGTTTAGGTTCCGGTAAATGCTCCGCCCGGGGAATGCCATTCGCATCCAGAGTGACCTTCACGCGCTCGCACAGCGGCATTTCAAACAGAATGTCGGCGGTATCGTCGTTGTTGATAAGGGTCGTAAATTTAACGTCCCGGTTCTTCTCCGGGTTCAGCAGTAGACTGGGCTGGTTGTGCCAGAGCCATGCCATTAACGGCAGCGTGAAATCATCAATATCACCGGCAAAGTTCATCACAAACAGCACCAGGGTATAGCGGTACATAAACGACGGCGTTTCGCCGGTCGTCTCGATATTCCCTTCTTCCACAAAAACGGTGAAGGCTTCAGGATTGGCCCTGCACCATTTGTTTGCACGGGTCAGGGCATCGCGCAGTGAATCAGCTTTCAGCATGGTGATACCTTCTCAGCGCCCAGAACGTTCAATCGCAGCCGCGATGATCAACAGATAGATAAGCGTCCAGTACGGGTGAGCACTCAGATAGTCGAATAAGGTCATTGTGTTGCCCTCGCGTGGTCAGTCAGTCTTTTCAGGCGGCGCAGGTCGAGATCGGCTATCGCCGCCTTATCGGCGTTGCAGGTATCCAGCGCATCGCGCAGGCGATCACTCCAGATAGCTATCGCGCCCCACGTTACCGGGGCGGTCAGTTCCGGCGCTGGCGTTGCTGCCGTCAGGCTTTCCGGCACCGGTTCGTACACGATTTTCATTTGTGGCTGAGGCGGTGCGGTGTTGCAGGCTGTTACTGACAGAAGCAGGCACAACAGTATTGGCACACGTATCGTCTTTGATGGCATCGCGCATGTTTTCACGTCGCTTTTCTCCCTCGGCGTTTCTTTGCTGCTCGGTTGCCCGCAACTGTGCAAGCACTTCGCGGGCATCAGCAGTCAGTGCCCGCAACTCATCCAGCACTTCACCATTACTTTTCACCTCGCGGGAAAGCGCTTCATTGCGAGCAGAGTCTTTTCCGCGTTGATGTGTCTGCCAGAGCAGGCCACCAGAGGCTAGCGCCAGCAATGCGCATAAAATGGCTGTAATCTTCATTTATCAGCCTCCACGTCCCGCAGGCACCACGCCTTAAAATCCGCTCTCCGGTTAACCAGCCCCTGGCTGCGCTTACCGCCGCTGTTTACAAAGTCTGTCAGCCGGTTACACATCGCCTGCCATTCATGCGCCTGCGCCTTCTTCCAGATGGTCGTGCGCTGCTTTCGCTTCTGGCTGTCCGTGAACCACATCAGGCCAGTACATCCCACATTAAGAGCGGCATCCGTCATGGCCTCAAAGGCGTACTGCGGCATATGCCCGCCTTCAAAATTCTGGTTAATACAGTTTTCAGCGTGCCGCATATCGTTAATCCATCGACCGGCGATCTCGCTGTCGCTGTACTCCCGTTTTTCAACACGTCCCGTCGAACCAATTCCAACCGTCAGCACGCCAGCGGTGCAGTAGTAGGGCGTATTCCGGCAGTCTTCCCAGCCAGCAATCTTCTGCTGACCTTCAGGCGTTGTGCGTAACGCGCCAGGACTGAGCGTGATACCCAGCGCAACAATGGCCGCAATGGAGCATTTTTTAATAAGCTGTTTCATCTTCCGGCTCATTCTGTTGCAGAAGGTCAAGCGCCCGGCGCTCTGATCCACTCATCTGCCTGTGTTCTGCCTGCTCAAGGATCTGATTAATCAGTTCGTTGCGACGCTTCTGCCCCCGTTCCATGCGGGCGCGATAGAGCCAGCCACGGGCACCAAAAACCATCCCGACGAGAAGACCGGCCAGCGCAATCTTTTCGCTCAGTGTCATAACGCCGATACTCGTGACCATTGCTGACATGGTGAATGTCAGCCAGTCATTCAGGCGGTGAAAGAAACTTAATCCCATAGCTGCACCATCTCCTGTGTCGCTTTACGCGCGATTTCCGGCAGTTCAATCTCCTGACCGGCATCAAGAAAAACCTGCTGACACAGTCCGGGATTGGCAGATAACACTTTTTCGGTCACGCCCTGCGTGGTGCCGTAGTGACGCCAGCAAAGCAAATCCACCGTATCCCCCTGCAATGCCTTCACTTTCATCAACAAAGCTCCGCATAAAGGCGCGGCGTGTCGCGAATGTCGGCGATACTCCAGCGGGCATCCCGCCAGAGATCATCCCGTTGCAGGTCAAGCGCGGCGGCGTCTTTGTCGCCTTTCGCCGTGGTATCGACGTCGCGATAGCCTTCAAGCACCAGGGCCCTGGCAATCGAATAGACTGCACGGCGGAATCGGTACACCTTCACGTTTTCACCGTTGATCATCAGCTTTTCCTGCTCACCTGATGGCTGGACTGAAGGCACATCTTCCAGCGTGTGAAAACCTGCTTTGATCTGCCCGGCACGCCAGTCAAGCAACTGCGCGGTGACATGGGCTACCGCTTCCGTGGTGACGTGCATCAGCCTGGACGTGGTGATACCACCTGTGATGCGTGCGGCCAGACGGAGATCGGCCAGTTTTATCACCGGCCAGAAGTCCCCGGCGCTGACGGTGCTATCACCATCATCAACATCGGCGGTATCACTGTCGGCAGGCAAAACGCGCTTATTTGCCACAAGGCTGCTCATGCGCTTATCTCCCATAAATCAGGCGGTGGGCGGGTGGTTAAAAGACCGTAAACGGGCAGATCTCCACCCGCGCCGCCTGTCGGACGGGGCCGAAGTCGTTAATTCTTTTTCTGGCTGACAGGCTTGCGCTTTGTCGCTTTGCCTGTTGCCGTCTTGGGCGTGGTTTTACGCGTCGCCGCTTTACCTGCTGCGCTGGCAGTGGTGGTCTTTTCAGGAACAGGCTCAACAGTACCGTCAGTTTTGTCGGTGCTGGCCGCGCCGCCTTCACCCGTGCCGTCATCCGCAGACAGCTTCTTAACTTCACGGGCAAGCGTGGCAATCTCTTTTTTCACCCCTGCATTGGGGTTGCGCGTCAGCGCCTCACGGAACAGCGCCAGCGCTTCCGCTTTGGTCGTGATATCAGTCGCACCACGGCGGGCAAGCGCACGGGCCTTGCACAACTTGGCGCGCACCACATCCGGCATATCACTGTCGGCGACAATCTCCGCCACTTCATCAAGCACTGCGGTACTGGCCGATAAATCAGCGTCAGCATCGGCTGCGGCAAGCGTCAGCACTGGTTTGCTCATTTCTTCGGTCAGGAATGTTGCTGCCGTGCGGTTGAAGTTATCCGGCAGCGTCAACCCGTGGCGAACTACATAGCGCCCCAGTCTCAACGCAAGCGCATAGTCACGGCAGTCAATCGCCCAGACCATCAGCCTGGTGATGACTTCATCCTGCCGTCCGCTGTCGCCGTCGAGCGTGCCTTCAATCCACCCCTCATATTCAGGCAGCATGGATTTTTTCATTTCGGCTTTGGTTTCTTCGGACTGCACGCCACTCAGGCGGGACAAGTCCATACGCAGGCGATGCAGGATTTGCTCATGCGCGGTGCGCTGGATATTGGATTCTTCATCCGCCTGGCCCCGGCGTTCTGCCATGACCTTCTGAAAATATTTTTGTGCCGGTGTTAACATCGTCACTTCTCCCCGTCATGGCGGGGCAATGCCCCGCCGCTTCTGTCACTCGCCTGCCGTTTCTGCCTGGGCGAACTGAATGCCGTCAATGAACGCAACATTGCCGTAGTCTTCAATGACGAAGTCATCGTTCGAAGACTGATACGTTGCGATACGGTTGTATTCCGGCTCTTCTTTGATCGTCCGGCGCAGACCGCCACGCTGGTAGTAAATCGACAGGTTCTTGAATGGTGTGATCAGCACACCATTCACCGGGAAGTAGGGCGCGATGAAGGTCGGCATATTGCCTACGCGTTCCTGCGCGACAATCAGCTGACCGGCCAGCATTTCGGTATTCGGGTTGGTCTGGCTCATGGCGTTAACTGCCGGGAAATTATTGGTGGTCAGCAAATCTCCAGCCAGAATGACAACGTTGTCCGGGTTGCGCTTATGCCACTCATCCATGAGGCTGTTTTTAGCGTCATAAACTGCAGCGGTCAGGTTGCCGTAAGTGCCTTTCGCAATGATTTTGTTATCTTCATCACGGGCGGTGACGGTGACACCGGAAATGACGCGGTGAGCCGCCTCAGTGCGTATTTTTTCCAGCCAGCCAATGCCACAGTCCTGCAACAGCGGGTTGGCTGCGCGGTCAGACGGATCGCTGTACTTCACGCCGTTAAAACCAATCATGATGCGGTCAAGCGACATCTGGCGTGCCATCGCCTTGCTGATCAGCGGCTGGAAATCTGGCATGTGCGCCCATGTATCCAGTTGCTCATAGCCAATGCCGTAGTCGTAGTTGACCTTGCGACACATGTAGTTGAACGGTTCCATTGAGTGATTGGAACCAGGATTGCGACGATTGGCCGTGCTGTTATTGACCCCAGCCAGTGGGCCTTTACTGCCGATCAACACTTTCTGGCCGATCTGCTCTTTAACGCCAAACACGTTAATTTTGCTCAGGAAAGAATCATCCTGCTGCGCGGCCTGCTCCAGGCGCTGCTGACGCGATGGATCTACAGCAAATTTTGCAGCAACGGCAGCAGTTGACACGCCGTTGATCTGTGCCTGCCGGGCGATGTACTGATCAAATAGCTGGCGGGTAGTGTTATCCATGTTCTCTGCTCTCTTTGTGAATATCAGTAATCAGCCAGTTGCGCGTTAGCGCCACCGCTGGCGGGTTCCCGCTGGCTGAAATTGGCGTCAGTGCTTCCCAGCTTGCTGGTCAGCGCGGCAAGGTCGGAGGTCAGCTTCTGGATTGCCTGGCTGTCCTGTTCGCGGGCGCGGCTCAGGTCGTTGAAGCTGTCCAGCAAATCGGCATGGGACTGAGCGACGTTCTCCACGGCGTCACGCACCTGGCTGAACTGTTCACCGTCAGATTTACGGCCTTTGCCGATAATCCCCATTCTGTCTCTTATACACATCTCCGAGCCCACGAGACGTAGAGGAATCTCGT
>ENA-OZKH01000291-OZKH01000291.1-human-gut-metagenome-genome-assembly--contig:-NODE-291-length-21405-cov-6.585714_pt1 | contig 21405 bp, 20 predicted proteins | sample MGYA00244180_ERZ653758 | MGnify/ENA primary metagenome ERZ653758 (study PRJEB26926, sample SAMN06165252) | human gut metagenome | biome: ENVO:00009003; feature: ENVO:2100002; material: ENVO:00002003...
CGGTGGCACCCAGGATGCGATATCGCAGCTGTGAACTTGCCCTATATTCCCGCTCCGTCCTGGTCGCAACGTAAAGCCCAGACGTGATGCAACTGGAATGTCCGCTTTTCGTTCACAGCGGACCTTCAGCTAAGGTAACTTGCTCGCTGCGTGCCTGGAGCAGATGTTGCTAACATTGTGATGTGACTTTATCGGAGCATATCAATATCGCTAACATTGCTAAACTCAACGAGATATATGCAACCTGAATACGGAGCACGTGATGGTCACCACACATGTTTTCATCGCGGTCAGTCTTGATGGTTATATCGCTCGACAGGATGGTGATATCGACTGGCTGTTGAAGCGCGATGACCCGACAGAAGATCATGGCTATGCCGCATTCATCGCGGACAAAGAATGGATCATTATGGGGCGAGGCAGCTATGAGAAGGTGCTGACTTTTGACGAATGGCCTTATGATCGACCCGTGCTGGTGCTTTCCCGGCAGCTAACCGGTACCCCCGTGCCCGAGGCGCTGAAGGGTAAAGTGCAGTTTTCATGCTGCACGCCAAGGGAGGCTCTTACTGAGCTAATGGAGAAGAACGTGCACCGGGCCTATATCGATGGTGGGCAGTTAATACAGTCGTTCCTTCGCGAAGGTCTGGTCGCCGATATCGTTATCACTACTGTTCCTGTCCTGCTCGGTTCGGGAAAGCCGCTGTTCGGAGTGCTGCCCCATGATATCGATTTGACGCTATTATCCAGCCGTAGCTTCCCTTCGGGTCTGGTACAGTCACACTATCGGCTGACGTCATAAGCTGAATCTAAGCAGAGTGATGACCTCCGCTAACGCGAGAAAATGCCCCATCTGCCAGCGGTACTGTTTTACTTCTACGGCCTTACTTCAGTTCGCTCAAAAAGCAATGAATCAGAAAACGGGCCTACAAACTCCGGGATCTGGCTCGCGCCGATATCTTCGATGACATTGACATGTTTATCAGTCGGAGACGGCGGTAAAGCCATATTGGGGCGTCAGTAGAGGCCTTTGAACACTCTCCGTCGTGAGGGCTGAATTTGTCTACCATTGTACTGGCTGTCTGTACAAGAGCCAGCTTCCGCTCTTCGCTCAAAACAGACCTTCCCACAACCCGCAACACTGCCCGTAAAACGCAATGCCCCTGATCCCTCCGCATCACACTACACTTATCCCTTAAAGCCAAACCTGACACAGGGAGTCATGTATGTCTGCGGAGAATTTATCCCAAATGGGTGCGGCAAACGTTCAGCGTTTGGTGGATCAATATGGTCAGCAAGTCATAGATAAATGCCCTGTTAGCCCTGTGGAATACGCTTTCTACGAGCATGCGGCGGAAGAGCTCAACAGCAGGGGGATCAAAACGCCGACGCTGTTGTCTGCCGATCCACATCCACGCCGGTTAAGGCTGGAATATATCCCTGGAAAAGTGTCTCAGGATGAGGTGTCGGGGGATGACATATTGAAATGCCTTTCTCATCTTCATTGCACTCCACCAGACCCAACCTGGGTGTATCACCCTCATTCCTGGTCTGAGAAAGCGCTTGAAAAATCATTGGTGCTTTTGAGATTACCGGACCGCGCGGCCCACCAGATGCGCTGTTTTCAGCAAGCAGGCAGCGTTTTGTTTCGGCAGAAATGTTTAATCTCAGGGGATACCAATGCCGGTAACTGGGGGAGGAGAGAAAACGGAGAGTGGGTTCTCTTTGACTGGGAAAGGTTTGGCACGGGCAGTCCGGCTATCGACCTCGCCCCGCTGGTAAAGGGGATGGGCTCCAGGCGAAGCATTTTACAGCTTGCGGAGCGTTACAGCGTGCATTATCCGCATATGCCTGCCCGACAGTTAGCGACGGAAATAACCCTTGCTAAAGCATGGATTGTGTCAGAGGTGGTGTCCCTGCTCTATGATCGAAATAAAACAGATTTTGAGCTGTACCTGAACTGGTACAGAGAAACGCTTCCCGGCTGGCTGGACGAGGCTATCTCAGTACTTTAACCCTTCGTCTGCATGAGTTTTTTATATTATTAAGGCCGAAATTCTGGCTCACAGACCAGCTGAATTTCGGCCCTTAAGCTCTGGCCTTAGTGCGCCGTGATATACGGCTCTTTCACGAACTCCGCCAGCAGCCAGACCATATCATGTAGCAGACCGGTCAGCTCTTTTGCCACGTTTGCAGGCAATGTCCCGCCTATTACCGCCTGCGTTAACGCCAGCGCATAGTCCACCTGGAGCGACGTATCCTGCCAGCAGTCCGGAACGCAGGAGACAATCTTCTCTCCTGCAATCAGCTGTTCGACCAGATAAGGCGGGAGGGCAGAATCACAACGCGCGCGAAGGCGTTTAAGGACTGCCAGCAAACGCGTGCACAGTGTTGCATGGGTGACCGCATCGTCGGTTTCTACCAGCACGCATACATACGCGGTGCAGGCATCGGCCAGTTCGAAGAGATCTGCAGATTCAGGCAGTTGTAGATGAATCAGATGGTGAATAGCGCTTTCTTCAGAGAGCGCGTAAGACAGGGAAGGGACAGTTGTCATGTGATTTTCCATTTTAAAAAAACTCCAGACCATCCAATAAGTTCCTACGCTCATGGGTGGTAGCGCTGACGGAGGTAGGAATACCGCACACGACAAAAACGGCCAACCTTTCGGTTGCTCCGCCAGCGCGACCGTAGTGTAACGGGATGAGCGCTGCCGTGACAAAATAATTGTCGTATCGTGATATGCGGGTTCCTACGCCCGGTTGCGGATGTGCCGCAACGCAGGCACTTTACGGCCGGGAGGAGAGTAAGAAAAGCAGTAACCCTGAATTACACAAGGTTACTTGCAGGTTTGCGAGGCGGCTTCCAGAAAGGCCTTAGCGGGCGTAAGCAACGCCGCGCCATTACCCTTCACTCAGCATCGCCAGAAACCGTTTCACCGTCCGCGAACGTTCAAAACGCCGCCAGCACAGCGCGATATCGGTATAAAGCTCCGGTGATGTCAGCGCATGGTAGGTCACATTGGGAGGCGAAATGGCGGCCATCGACTTCGGCACCAGGGCGAACCCGCCGCCAGCGGACACCATACTCAGGGAAGAGGAAAGTTGCGAAGACTGCAGCGTGTGCTGCACGTCAATTCCGGCCCGCTCGCAGCAGCCGTAAACGCGATCGTACAGCCCTGGCGCGACCTCCTGCGGGAACAAAACGACCGGCGTATCACGAAGCTGTTCCAGCGCCAGCGATCCACACTTCGCCAGTGGATGGTCGCGATGCAGCGCCACAACCATCGGCTCACGGTCGAGAATTTTTAGCTCAAACGCTTTGCTGCTCTCACACGGCAGACGCACAAACGCGATATCCAGCTCACCCTCCGCCAGCATCGCCGTCAGCGAAGACATATTGGCTTCCACCTGGTGCACTCTCACCGCCATGTTCTGCAGCTGATACTGGCGAATAAGGGTGAAGATTTTGGGGTGAAAGGCGTCTGAACTGGTGATCCCAATCGACAGACTGCCGTTCAGCCCGCGGGCAATGCCCCGGGCTTTCTCCAGCGCGGCGTCGCTCAGCGCAAGGATCTTACAGGCGTCCTCATAGAAGGCTTCTCCCGCTTCAGTCAGCTCCACGCCTCGCGTCAGGCGTCTGAATAACGGCGTGCCCACTTCTTCCTCGAGCCGTTTAATCTGCTGACTCAGAGGAGGCTGTGAAATACCCAGCGCTTTGGCCGCTTTGGTGAAGTGTCGCTCACGTGCAACGGCGACAAAATACCGCAGATAACGAAGTTCCATATCAAAAACGTCTCAAACCAGCATGGATTCTATATTGGAACTCTATGCTGAATCGGGTCAACATTTATTTAACCTTTCTAAATAAAGTTGAAGAGGACGAGCATGATGGTGCATTCATCTGCATGCGACTGTGAGGCCAGTTTGTGCGAGACCCTGCGTGGGTTTTCTGCCCAGCATCCTGACAGCGTGATCTATCAGACATCGCTAATGAGCGCCCTGTTAAGCGGCGTGTACGAGGGGGATACCACTATCGCCGATCTGCTTGCGCACGGCGATTTTGGTCTGGGTACGTTCAACGAGCTGGATGGCGAAATGATTGCCTTCAGCAGCCAGGTGTATCAGCTGCGCGCCGACGGAAGTGCCCGTGCCGCGAAGCCGGAGCAAAAAACACCGTTTGCGGTGATGACCTGGTTCCAGCCGCAGTATCGAAAAACCTTCGATGCGCCGGTCAGCCGTCAGCAGATCCACGACGTGATCGACCAGCAAATCCCCTCCGATAACCTGTTCTGTGCGTTACGCATCGACGGTAATTTCCGCCACGCCCACACCCGTACCGTTCCGCGTCAAAAGCCGCCATACCGTGCCATGACCGACGTGCTGGATGACCAGCCGGTGTTCCGCTTTAACCAGCGAGAAGGGGTACTGGTCGGGTTCCGCACGCCGCAGCATATGCAGGGCATTAACGTCGCGGGATATCACGAACATTTTATCACCGACGATCGTCAGGGCGGCGGGCATCTGCTCGACTACCAGCTGGAGAGCGGCGTGCTGACCTTCGGTGAAATTCACAAACTGATGATCGACCTGCCTGCCGACAGCGCATTTTTACAGGCCAACCTTCACCCCAGCAACCTTGATGCTGCAATCCGTTCCGTCGAAAACTAACAGGAGAACCACCGTGAACAGTGATAAACAGGCACGTCAGTGGGCGCATGGCGCCGATATGGTCGTAGGCCAGCTGGAAGCGCAGGGCGTGAAGCAGGTTTTCGGTATTCCGGGTGCAAAAATCGACAAAGTGTTTGATTCCTTGCTCGATTCCTCCATCGAAATCATTCCCGTGCGCCACGAAGCGAACGCGGCGTTTATGGCCGCAGCGGTAGGGCGCCTCACCGGCAAGGCCGGGGTCGCGCTGGTCACCTCCGGACCGGGCTGCTCGAACCTGATCACCGGGATTGCCACCGCCAACAGTGAGGGCGACCCGGTGGTCGCGCTGGGCGGTGCCGTGAAGCGGGCAGATAAAGCGAAGCTGGTGCATCAGAGCATGGACACGGTCGCCATGTTCAGCCCGGTGACGAAGTACGCCGTAGAGGTGAGTTCACCGGATGCGATTGCCGAAGTGGTCTCGAACGCGTTTCGCGCTGCCGAGCACGGCAGGCCCGGGGGCGCATTCGTCAGCCTGCCGCAGGATATTGTCGACCAGCCCGCCACGGGCGCGATTTTGCCGGGCAGCAGTACTGCCAAAATGGGGCCGGCACCGGAGTCCGCCATTAACGATGTGGCGAAGCTTATCGAAAAAGCCAGGAATCCGGTCATTTTACTGGGGCTGATGGCCAGCCAGCCTGCCAACAGCGCCGCGCTGCGTAAGCTGCTGGAGAAAAGCCGCATCCCTGTCACCAGTACCTATCAGGCGGCCGGGGCGGTGAATCAGGAACATTTCACCCGCTTTGCCGGACGTGTCGGCCTCTTTAACAACCAGGCAGGCGACAGATTGCTGCATCTGGCGGATCTGATTATCTGCATCGGTTACAGCCCGGTGGAATACGAACCGTCCATGTGGAACAGCGGCGACGCCACGCTGGTGCATATCGATGTGCTGCCCGCCTATGAAGAACGCAATTATGTGCCTGACCTCGAGCTGGTGGGGGACATCGCCGAAACGCTGAACCTGCTCGCCAGCCGGATCGCCCACAAGCTGGAGCTCAGCGCGCGCGCGTCAGAAATCCTGGTCGATCGTCAGCATCAACGTGATCTGCTCGATCGCCGTGGCGCCTCGCTTAACCAGTTTGCCCTGCATCCGCTGCGCATCGTGCGGGCCATGCAGGACATCGTCAATAACGACGTTACGCTTACCGTTGATATGGGGAGCTTCCACATCTGGATCGCCCGCTATCTCTATAGCTTCCGCGCACGTCAGGTCATGATCTCTAACGGTCAGCAGACCATGGGCGTTGCACTGCCGTGGGCGATTGGTGCGTGGCTGGTCAATCCTGGCCGCAAGGTGGTCTCGGTGTCCGGTGACGGCGGCTTCCTGCAGTCGAGCATGGAGCTGGAAACCGCCGTGCGTCTCAATGCCAATGTGCTGCACATCATCTGGGTGGACAACGCCTACAACATGGTGGCGATCCAGGAAGAGAAAAAATACCAGCGCCTTTCCGGCGTAGAGTTCGGCCCGGTCGATTTCAAAGTCTATGCCGATGCCTTTGGGGCGAAAGGCTTTGCCGTCGAGAGCGCGGATGCGCTGGAGCCTACGCTGCGTGCTGCAATGGATGTCGATGGCCCGGCCGTGGTCGCCATTCCCGTCGACTATAGCGATAACCCGCTGCTGATGGGCCAGCTCCATCTCAGCCAGATTTTGTGAATCAATATAAGGACAGAGAAATGCAAAAAGTTGCTCTCGTAACAGGCTCAGGCCAGGGGATTGGTAAAGCGATTGCGCTTCGCCTGGTGAAAGACGGTTTTGCCGTCGCCATCGCGGATTACAACGAAGAGACGGCAAAAGCCGTTGCCGATGAGATCACTCGCAATGGGGGGAAGGCCGTCGCCGTGAAGGTGGATGTCTCCAGCCGTGAGCAGGTGTTTGCAGCGGTGGAAAAAGCCCGCACTGCGCTGGGCGGTTTCAACGTGATCGTCAACAATGCCGGGGTCGCGCCTTCCACGCCAATTGAGTCGATCACCCCGGAAATTGTCGACAAAGTTTACAACATCAACGTCAAAGGGGTTATCTGGGGTATCCAGGCTGCCATTGACGCCTTCCGTAAAGAAGGGCACGGCGGCAAGATCATCAACGCCTGTTCCCAGGCTGGCCATACCGGGAACCCTGAGCTGGCGGTCTACAGTTCCAGTAAGTTTGCGGTACGCGGGTTAACCCAGACGGCGGCACGTGACCTTGCGCCATTAGGGATCACCGTTAACGCTTACTGCCCGGGCATCGTCAAAACGCCGATGTGGGCGGAAATTGACCGTCAGGTCTCCGAAGCGGCGGGTAAACCGCTCGGCTACGGCACTGAAACGTTTGCCAAACGCATTACGCTTGGCAGATTGTCCGAACCCGAAGATGTGGCCGCCTGTGTCTCTTATCTCGCCGGGCCAGATTCCGACTACATGACCGGTCAGTCCCTGTTGATTGACGGTGGTATGGTGTTCAACTAAATACTAATAAGCTCTGACATGAGTTTTCCCCTGCCCCCGTGCAGGGGCTTTTTTTTGTCTCCTCAGCCATTGTGGATTACACTGCGCGCTGCAAAACTTTAGTCTTAGAGATCTGACAGGCGGTAACAGCGATGAACGGTACAATCACAACGTGGTTTAAAGATAAAGGCTTTGGATTTATCAAAGATGAAAACGGTGACAACCGCTATTTTCATGTGATTAAGGTCGCCAACCCTGATCTGATTAAGAAAGACGCAGCGGTGACCTTCGAGCCCACAACCAACAACAAAGGCCTTTCCGCCTATGCGGTGAAGGTGATCCCGGAAAGCAAACACCTCTATATCGCAGGCGAGCGCGTGAAGCTCACCTCGATCAAATCGTTTGTGGTGTTCAGCGAAGAAGAGCCAGCAGATACCGGCATCGATAAAGAGAACGCGGTACTGTCCGTGGGGCTGCTGATGAACAACATCAAACCCAAGTCTGACAAAAAACCGGGTGAAATGCGCACGGTGAAGAAGCTGGCTATCACCACCTTCCAGAATACGACGATGATCTTCACGGAAGATGAGATCGACATCGATGCTACGGTGAAGCTGCTGAAATAATGTTTTGCCGGGTAGGGCGACGTCTTACCCGGCGTACCGGTGTCATCCTGGCGTGCAAACGCCACTTCCCTCGTTTTCCCGAGCAGGCGATACGCCGCGTCTCTTTTCGTCCGCTTTTTAACCTGCTATAACAAAACCCTTATCCTTCCGGGAGTCAACGCCGTGCCCGAGCTTAATCAACATGGTCAAACTGTTAACGATATCGTCCCCGACTGGAAATGCGCCCGTGCGTTAACCCGCACTCCGCTCGTCGGTCAGTATTGTCGTCTTGAGCCGCTGGATGCCGAACGCCACGCGGCAGATTTATATGAGGCCTATGCGCTGGGGGACGACAGCGACTGGACGTGGCTTGTCAGCACCCAGCCCGTGAGCGTTGAAGACACCGCAGAATGGGTCCTTGGCAAAGTACTGGATGATGAGCTGGTGCCGTACGCCGTCATCGATTTACGTACCGGGCAAGCGGTGGGGCTGGTGAGCTATATGGCAATAGAGCGCATGCAAGGGTCGGTGGAGATCGGCCACGTCACCTGGTCACGCAAGATGAAAGGCTCCCGCCTCGGCACGGAAACCGTATGGCTGCTGCTCAGGAATGCATTCGAGCATGGCTATCGTCGGCTGGAGTGGAAGTGCGATTCAATGAACACTGCCTCGCGTAATGCGGCGGAAAGGCTGGGGTTTGTCTGGGAAGGCCGACTGCGTCAGAAGCTGGTGCGCAAAGGGCGCAACCGCGACAGCGACATGCTGTCAATCATTGATGGAGAATGGCCACAGCGGGATGCCGAACTCCGCGCCTGGCTGGCTGAAGCGAATTTTGACGGGGAAGGGCGGCAGCGTAAAAAGCTGGAAGCGTTTCGTCTGTAAAATATGCCCCTCACCCGTTGGGAGAGGGGCTGCTTAGCAAACTGCGTTACAGGCGAACCGGTGCACCGTTGGCGACATAATATGCCGCGGTACTCTTCGCCAGCGGCTCGCGTCCGCGAATGGCATCGGCAATTTTCTCGCCAATCATGATGGTGGTGGCGTTCAGGTTGCCGGTGATGATCTGCGGCATAATGGACGCATCCACCACGCGCAATCCTTCCAGCCCATGAACGCGACCTTCGCCGTCGACCACGGCCATTTCGTCATACCCCATCTTACAGGTGCCGCACGGGTGGAAGGCGGTTTCAGCGTGGTTACGCACAAACTCGTCCAGCTGTTCGTCGGTCTGGCACTCAATGCCCGGGCTGATTTCCCGTCCACGGTATTTATCCAGCGCCGGCTGGTGCATGATCTCACGGGTGATGCGGATCGCATCGCGAAACTCCTGCCAGTCCTGTTCGTGGGACATATAGTTGAACAGGATCGCCGGATGCTGATGCGGATCGCGTGATTTAATCCGTACACTCCCGCGGCTTGGTGAGCGCATGGAGCCAACGTGGCACTGGAAGCCGTGCTCTTTGACCGCGTTCGACCCGTTGTAGTTAATGGCGACCGGCAGGAAGTGGTATTGAATATTCGGCCATTCAAACTCCTCGCGGCTGCGGATAAACCCGCCCGCTTCAAAGTGGTTGCTCGCTCCCACGCCGGTGCCGCCAAACAGCCACTCCGCGCCAATCTTCGGCTGGTTCCACCACTGCAGGGCAGGGTAGAGAGAGACCGGCTCTTTGCACTCGTACTGCAGGTACATCTCTAAGTGATCCTGCAGGTTTTCACCCACACCCGGGAGGTCATGTACCAGCGGGATGTCAAACTGCTTCAGCAGCTCCGCGTTACCCACGCCGGAGCGCTGCAGGATCTGCGGAGAGGCAATCGCCCCGGCGCACAGCAGCACCTCTTTGCTGGCCGTCGCTTTTGACGGAATCGTGCTCTCGCCTTCCAGCCACTCGACGCCTGTCGCACGTATGCCGTCAAAAATAATGTGATCGGTCATGGCATGGGTGCGAATGGTCAGGTTCGGGCGTGATTTCGCCTGATCCAGATAGCCGCGTGCGGTACTGGCGCGACGGCCCTGCGGCGTCACGGTTCTGTCCATCGGGCCGAAGCCTTCCTGCTGATAGCCGTTAAGATCGTCAGTACGCGGGTAGCCCGCCTGCACACCGGCTTCTACCATCGCTTCAAACAGCGGGTTTACGCCGGGTTTAGAGGTGGTCACGCTCACCGGGCCGTCGCCGCCGTGGTAGTCGTTTGGCCCCACGTCACGGGTCTCTGCCTTACGGTAGTAGGGCAGGCAGTTGAGATAGCTCCAGTGTTCCAGACCCGGCTCAGTTGCCCAGTTATCCAGATCCATCGCGTTACCGCGGATGTAGCACATACCGTTGATCAGGGATGAGCCGCCCAGCCCTTTGCCGCGACCGCACTCCATACGGCGGTTGTTCATGTGCGGCTCGGGCTCGGTTTCATACGCCCAGTTGTAACGCTTGCCCTGCAAGGGAAACGCCAGCGCGGCAGGCATCTGGGTGCGGAAGTCAAAACGGTAATCCGGGCCGCCCGCTTCTAGCAGCAGAACGGTGGTATTGGGATCTTCCGTCAGTCGTGTTGCCAGTACGTTGCCGGCAGAGCCGGCACCAATAATGATGTAGTCAAATTGCAAAAAAACCTCCCGGTTAAAATATGGACTGGAATTTACCCATCTCAACCTGGATGGACTTCACCTGGGTATAACTCTGGAGCGTCATTACGCCGTTCTCGCGGCCAATGCCGGAGTGTTTGTAGCCACCAACTGGCATCTCTGCCGCGGATTCACCCCAGGTGTTGATCCAGCAGATACCCGCTTCAAGCTGGTGGATCGCGCTGTGCGCGCGGTTCAGGTCGGCAGTCACGATGCCCGCCGCCAGACCGTAATCGGTGTCGTTGGCGCGACGAATCACCTCTTTGTCGGTTTCGTACGTGAGGATGGACATCACCGGCCCGAAGATCTCTTCGCGCACGATGGTCATCTCATCGGTGCAGTCGGTGAACACGGTGGGAGCCACCCACGCGCCGTTGTCAAAGCCTTCGCCTTTCAGCACGTCGCCACCGCACAGTACACGCGCGCCTTCTTCTTTGCCTTTGGCGATATAGCGCAGCACGTTTTCGCGGTGCGGGAAGCTAACCAGTGGGCCAAAGTTGGTGCGTTCATCGAACAGATCGCCCGCGCGAATACGTGCCACGCGCTCAACAATTTTCTGCTCAAACGCGGCTTTGAATTTCGCCGGCACGAACACGCGGGTGCCGTTGGTGCATACCTGTCCGGAGCTGAAGAAGTTGGCCATCATGGCGATGTCCGCCGCGAGATCCAGGTCGGCATCGTCGAAAATAACCAGCGGGGATTTCCCGCCCAGCTCCATCGTCACCTCTTTCAGGGACGAGGCCGCCGAATTGGCCATCACTTTTTTGCCGCTGGCAACGCCGCCGGTGAAGGAGACTTTGGCGATACCCGGGTGCTCGGTCAGGAACTGGCCGGTTTCTGCGCCCACGCCCGGCAGAACGTTAAACACGCCATCTGGCAGACCTGCTTCGGTGTAGATCTCGGCAAGCTTCAGGGCGGTGAGGGGCGTCACTTCGCTCGGCTTGAAGATCATCGCGTTACCTGCGGCCAGCGCTGGCGCGGATTTCCACAGGGCGATCTGGATCGGGTAGTTCCACGCGCCAATGCCCGCGACCACGCCCAGCGGTTCACGACGGGTATAGACAAATGAGGTATCGCGCAGGGGGATCTGGCTGCCTTCCAGCGCCGGGATCAGCCCTGCGTAGTACTCCAGCACGTCCGCGCCGGTGACGATATCAACGGTGCTGGTTTCTGAGTACGCTTTGCCGGTGTCGAGGGTTTCCAGCTTCGCCAGCTCGTCGTTACGCTCACGAAGAATGTCTACCGCACGGCGCAGAATGCGCGAGCGCTCCATGGCGGTCATTGCCGCCCAGATTTTTTGCCCGCGCTGCGCGCTTTCTACGGCGCGATCGACATCCTCGCGTCCGGCAGCCTGAACGGTCGCCAGGACTTCACCGTTGGCCGGGTTGATGGTCTCGAAGGTGCGACCGCTGGTGGCCGATGTATAACCACCATTGATATAAAGCTGCTGTTCTGCCATTCGGGACATAAATTCTCCTCGGTTAATCGGTCGGTAAATGCTGGCTAATAAAGTGGCTGGTGAGCGACTGGGCCAGGGTTTTATCCAGCGGTTTGCCACTCAGCGCGGCGCGCAGCCACAGCCCGTCAATCAGCGCCGCGAGCCCGTAACCCGCCTCCTGCGCCTGTTCGCGCGGCAGCTCGCGGCGGAACTCATACACCAGGTTCGACAGCAGACGGCGGCTGCTCACCTGCTGCAGACGGTAGAGCATTGGCTGATGCATGCTGCTCGCCCAGAAGGCCAGCCAGGCTTTCATTGCCGCGCCGCTGATCTGGGTTTCATCAAAATTGCCGCCGACAATCGCCTGCAGACGCTGCTCTGCGCTGCCGTGCGGTAAGGCATGCAAACGGTTCAATACCGCGTCGCGCAGCTGGCCGGTGATGTCGCGCATGGTCGCTTCCAGCAGGCCATTTTTGTCCTTGAAATAGTGACTGATGATCCCCGTGGAAACGCCCGCCCGACGGGCGATCTGCGCGATGGTCGCGTCATGCATTCCCACTTCATTTATTGCTTCCAGCGTGGCGTCGATCAGTTGCCTGCGCCGGATTGGCTGCATCCCCACTTTGGGCATTTTTGCCACTCCATTCATCAGCGTTGGTTAACCATTAAAGCGGTTTTTGATTGGACGTTCAATATAAAATGTGTCTTAATTGTTGCGGTTTTGGATTTCAATAGTTACAAAAACAGTGGGGATACTGGATGACAGATCTTTCGCAAGACAGAGAAAAGGACAAAATCAATCCGGTTGTTTTTTATACATCCGCAGGACTGATTTTGTTGTTTTCCCTGATGACGATCTTCTTTAGCGATTTTTCTGCCGAGTGGATTGGGCGCACCCTTAACTGGGTGTCGAAGACCTTCGGCTGGTACTACTTGCTGGCGGCGACGCTCTATATCGTCTTCGTCGTCTGCATCGCCTGCTCGCGCTTTGGCTCGGTAAAGCTCGGGCCGGAACAGTCAAAACCCGAGTTCAGCCTGCTGAGCTGGGCCGCGATGCTGTTTGCCGCGGGCATTGGTATTGACCTGATGTTCTTCTCTGTGGCGGAACCGGTCACGCAATATATGCAGCCACCGGAAGGGGCGGGGCAGACGATGGAGGCCGCGCGACAGGCGATGGTCTGGACATTGTTCCACTACGGCTTAACCGGCTGGTCGATGTATGCCCTGATGGGTATGGCGCTTGGATACTTTAGCTATCGTTATAATTTACCCCTCACGATCCGCTCCGCGCTCTATCCGATTTTCGGTAAAAAAATTAACGGACCGATTGGACACACCGTGGATATTGCGGCGGTGATTGGCACCATCTTTGGGATCGCCACCACGCTCGGTATCGGCGTGGTGCAGCTCAACTACGGTCTGAGCGTGCTGTTTGATATCCCGGATTCCATGGCGGCCAAAGCGGCGCTGATCGCGCTGTCGGTGATTATCGCCACCATTTCGGTTACCTCCGGCGTGGACAAGGGCATTCGCGTGCTTTCTGAGCTGAACGTCGCACTGGCGCTGGGGCTGATCCTGTTCGTGCTGTTTATGGGCGATACGTCATTCCTGCTCAATGCGTTAGTGCTGAATGTGGGTGATTACGTGAACCGCTTTATGGGTATGACGTTGAACAGCTTCGCCTTCGATCGCCCGGTCGAGTGGATGAACAACTGGACGCTGTTCTTCTGGGCGTGGTGGGTCGCGTGGTCGCCGTTTGTTGGCCTGTTCCTGGCGCGTATTTCGCGTGGACGTACCATTCGTCAGTTTGTGATGGGCACGCTGATTATCCCGTTCACCTTTACGCTGCTGTGGCTGTCGGTGTTCGGCAACAGCGCGCTGCACGAGATCATTCACGGCAATGCGACGTTTGCGCAGGAAGCGATGGTGCATCCGGAGCGGGGGTTCTACAGCCTGCTGGCACAGTATCCGGCGTTTACCTTTAGCGCCTCTGTTGCGACCATTACCGGCCTGCTGTTTTACGTCACCTCGGCGGATTCCGGCGCGCTGGTGCTGGGGAACTTTACCTCGAAGCTCAAGGACATCAACAGCGATGCCCCTAACTGGCTGCGCATCTTCTGGTCTGTCGCCATTGGCCTGCTGACCCTGGGCATGCTGATGACCAACGGTATTTCTGCCCTGCAGAACACCACGGTGATCATGGGTCTGCCGTTCAGTTTCGTGATCTTCTTCGTGATGGCCGGGTTGTATAAATCTCTCAAGGTGGAAGATTACCGCCGCGTCAGCGCCAGCCGTGACACCGCGCCACGCCCGATGGGTGCGCAGGACAGACTGAGCTGGAAAAAGCGGTTGTCACGCCTGATGAACTATCCGGGCACGCGCTACACCAAACAGATGATGGAAACGGTCTGCTTCCCGGCGATGGAAGAGGTGGCGCAGGAGCTGAAGCTGCGTGGTGCGTATGTTGAACTGAAAAACTTGCCGCCGGACGACGGTGAGACTCTGGGACACCTGGACCTGCTGGTGCATATGGGCGACGAACAAAACTTTGTCTACCAGATTTGGCCACAGCAGTATTCGGTGCCCGGGTTTACCTATCGCGCACGCAGTGGGAAATCAACGTATTACCGCCTTGAGACGTTCCTGCTGGAAGGGAGCCAGGGGAATGACCTGATGGATTACAGTAAGGAACAGGTGATTACGGACATACTGGATCAGTATGAGCGGCACCTGAACTTTATTCACCTCCATCGCGAGGCGCCGGGGAATAGCGTGATGTTCCCGGATGTTTGAGCACTGAACTGAAGTAAAACCGCGGGGCCAGTTCTGGCCCCGTTCTACGACTGCTTATCCTTTACGACTCAGTAGCACTGCTATTTGCCCATTCTTTTTTTATATTTATCTGCCTTATCTGTTTTTATCAGTCTTTCCTTAAGCACAAATGCATTAATTCAAAAAGCGATTTACGATCATACTGCTAGTTTTTATAAGGAGATAAAAATGGCGATTCCAGCTTACTTGTGGCTTAAAGATGATGGCGGTGCGGATATTAACGGCTCTGTAGATATAATGAACCGAGAAGGTAGTATTGAAATCCTCAGTTTTGGACATGGGTTACATATCCCTACTGATGGCAATACTGGGAAATTGACAGGTACACGTATTCATTCTCCATTAACCATTGAAAAAGAATTTGATTCTTCATCTCCCTATCTTTACCGCGCGGTAGCGACGGGACAAACGTTAAAATCGGCAGAAATAAAGTGGTATCGCATTAATGATGCAGGAATGGAGGTGGAATACTTTAACATGTTACTGGAAAGCGTAAAGGTTGTAGGTATTACGCCTGTAATGCATAACATAAAAAATCCATCGATGGAGAAGCATAATCATCTTGAATCAGTTGAGCTCCGCTACGAAAAAATTACGTGGAAATATTGTGACGGGAATATTCAATTTTCAGACGGCTGGAATATGAGGGTTACTGCGTGATAATCGCCAGATATGCTCTCAATGGTTTGCCAACATCTATACTTACCGTGGCGGGGATAGGGAATTTCCCAGCATTCTCAGGCCAGATGTATGGGCGCAATAATGTGACAGTGTCCAGCCGAAAAGATATCGGTCCAATCCCTCCCGGGCGATATTTTATCGTCAATCGTCAAAGTGGAGGCAGACTAGGTGCTATAACAGATTTCGGATTAAAGAATTTCTATGGCACCGATCGTTCCGTTTGGTTTGCCTTGTATAAAGAAGATTGGCAAATAGGCGATTCTGTTTTCGTTGAAGGTGTTAAGCGTGGCGCGTTTCGATTGCATCCTGTCGGCCCGCGCGGCTTGAGTGAAGGGTGCATAACCCTTTGTCAGCAGTCTGATTTCGACTATTTAAAAGAGGCGTTGATGAATACAACGATGATGACTGTGCCATGTTCAAGTTTCAAAGCCTACGGAACAATAACGGTGACCTGATGAGAATTTTCACCGGTTTTTTCCTGTTTTGCGTACAAATAGTATTTTGGTTTTTCGTTTGCGGCCTGGTATGGGCAGCCTTTTTTCCACTGGACAACATTCAACGTCTGGCAAACGTGTTTAGTATTTACGGCATAGAGGGTGTGCATGATTTTGCTTCGATTCTTGCTCTGTCCGTCTCGGCCATTGGTGCCACTGGGATAACAGTCATTTGCATGAGGTTTTTGTTCAGTAAGAAGTAACACCCAGCCTTATCTGCGCTGCACCTGGGGCAAGGATTGAAAAGACTGCAGTCTGGCGTATTGTTCAACGCCGTGATGATGACTTGTGTGAAGCGGCGGGAAAAGGCGGAAGCAGTGTGATCTGCGTGTTGCCGTCACGCAGCCAAAACAGCGTGAAGGCATCATCTTGCGAAAACCCCGCCAGCGGGCGGGTTAGCGCCAGCGTCAGGGTATTCTCGTCGAGCGCCGTGACGCGGGCACAATCAAAGCCCATCATCGCGTTAACCTGTGAAAACAGCGCCTTAAACAGGCTCTCTTTGGCGCTAAACGTCAGCGTCAGCGCCTGCGCAAATGGCAGGCCGGTGTGGCGCAGCAGCGTGTCCTCTGCGGGGCCAATAATCCCGTCTTTGATCTCCACCGCTTCGTCATCAGCGAGGATAATTTCCCCGTCGATACCCGTTAGCCCGTGCGGCGTTACAACGGCCAGCGCACGACTGGCCGTATGGCTGATGCTGCCCGTCATGCCGTCAGGCCACAGCGGCTCGCCGCTGCTGCAGATAGCCGGTATGGCCGTAGAGCCATATTCCTGCAGGGCGTGGGCGGCGGCGAGGCGCCCGGCCAGGTGTTCAGCTTTACGTTTGGGGGCAGCGTGAGCAAGTGCGTTGTGGTGAGGAAGCCAGAGGAGGTCTGCGTCGGTAAAGGTGGTGGGATCGAAGGTAATTTGGTGGACCGTGGTTCCGGCAAGACGAAATGTGGAGTGGGTGGTGCGCATGTTTTCTCGTCCTGACGTTGAGGAATAGTGCGGCCTGATGCCTTCACCCCGATCCTCTCCTGCCGGGAGAGGAAGACATTCAGCCCCTCTCCCGGCAGGAGAGGGGAGACACAGCCTGCCTTAGAAGTGCGTGTTCACGCTCATAAACCAGGTTCGGCCCGGCTCATTATAGGTGTATGCACCCGCGCCGTACATATACGCACCGGTTGTGGCGTTGCCGGTGGTCTGGGCATTACCCGCGCGCCACTGGCGTTTATCAAAGACGTTATCCACGCCGCCGGTCAGGCTGACGTTTTTGGTCACGTCCCACGTCGCACTCAGGCCAACGATGCTGTACGGGCTGACTTCGTCTTTCTCAGACCCGGTCACCGGCTGGCCTTTGTAGTTGTACTTCTTCGGCTGCTGCTTGCCGTACCAGGTGAAGGTCGACTGCAGCGACACATCCTGATGTACCTGCCAGCTCAGGGTTGAGTTCAGCGTGTACTCCGGGATGATCGACAGACGGTCGCCGGTCTCCTTGTTCTTACTTTGCAGCATATAGGTGATGTTGTTGGTCCAGTTGATCGTGTCGCTGACCGGCACGTTCAGGGAGCCTTCCAGACCTTCAACCACCGCTTTAGGCACGTTTTCCCACTGGTAAATATCGGTGGTCACTTTACTGGTGGAGGTCTGGCCGACTGGCGCATACCCCGCTTCAATCTTGTTGCGGTAGTCGTTACGGAACCAGGTCACGCCCGCCAGCCAGCCGTCGTGTTTCCACTCCAGACCAATCTCTTTGTTGATGCTGGTTTCGGCTTTCAGGTCGTCATTACCCATCATGTAACAACCCACGCCGTCGGAGCTGGCGTAGCAGCCCTGGCCTTTGCTGTACAACAGATAGTTCGGGTTGGTCTGGTACAGGCTCGGCGCTTTATAGGCGCGGGCGATACCCATCTTCAGCGTAAAGTCGTCACCCAGGCCTTGCGACAGGTTCAGGGACGGGCTCCAGTTATTACCGACGATCGTATGGTGATCGAAGCGCAGCGCCGGGGTCAGCATGGTGCTGTCCGTCAGCTCCATGTTATTTTCAGCGAACAGAGAGAAGATCTCCGCCGAGGTATACGGGCTACGATCGTTGCTGAGCCCCGGAATGGTCCCGCCCTGCTGGGTTTGCGAGAAGGAGGTCGAGTCCTTCATGCGCTGCTGGTTCCACTCGGTGCCCAGCGTCAGGTTCTGGTTGACGAGGAAATCAATCGGCAGGTTGATTTCGCTGTGCAGCATCACATCAGCCAGGTCGGTGTCGGTGAATTTATTGCTGTTGAACAATCCTTCCGTACCGCCCGCCAGGCCTTCGCCGAGACGCGAATTGCGGGTGTGCTCGTACTGCGCCCAGTTGCTGGTGGTGATGCCATTATCCCAGCCGCCGTTCCAGGTCACCGCAAAGTTCTGGCGATAGATACGATTAGTCTCTTTGCCGTAGTTTTTCTTCACCAGACCGCTGGAGCTGTTGTCGTTGTTGGTGTTCTGGGTATCACCCGCGTAGAGGTTGTTCTGGCGGCTATAGCCCGCTTCAAACTCCAGGGACTGCATGGGCGCGAAGTCCCAGCGTACCACGCCGTTAATGTCTTTGTTCTCGACACCTTCACGGCCTGCAGGCAGGGTGTCGGCATAGGTACCGGTACGATCGGACTGGTGACCCTGGTTGATGTCCCACGCATCGGCCTGGGTTTTGTCCAGGTTACCAAACATGCGGAAGCTGAAGTCGCCGCCCAGCGGGCCGCTCAGGCTGAAGTTGGTGCGCTTAGTGGAACCCTCATCCTTATGTTCTGGAGCATTCAGATAGGTGTTCCAGGAGCCATGCCACTGGTTGTCGAATTTTTTGGTGATGATGTTCACCACGCCGCCTGCCGCACCGTTACCGTAGCGAGCTGCGGCCGGGCCGCGAATGACCTCAATGCGTTCAATCATCTCTGGCGGTACCCAGCCGGTGTCACCGCGGGTATCTCGCTCGCCGCGCCAGCCCAGACGGATGGAGTTGCGGCTGGTGACCGGCTTGCCGTCAATCAGGATCAGGGTGTTTTCCGGACCCATACCACGAATATCAATCTGACGGTTATTGCCGCGCTGTCCGCTGGTGGAGTTCCCGGTCAGGTTAACGCCAGGCATGGTGCGGATGATTTCGGCCACGTCACGTGCGGGCGGGTTTTTACGGATTTCATCGGCGGTGATGGTCGATACCCCTGGTGCCTGCAGGTTCTGCTCTGCGGCGGTGATCACCATGGTGTCTTCGTGCTGCGCGTTGGCGGTGTTGTCGTCTGCCAGCGCTGGCATCGCAACGCCGTAAATCCCTAAGTTGACCAGCAAGGCCAGGGAGTGAATCTTCTTATTCATTGTACGTCCTGCTTTTCGCGCCGCATCCCCGGGCTCCATTCCCGAAAGGGAGAGGAGGCGGCATGGTGTCACCCGCAGTTTGCGTAAGCAGCCCCGTCCTCGAGCGCACACAACGCGTGGCATGGTTGTTTTATGAGCGCGCTTCCCACAGCGCGGCCACTACGCTATTGCAAATGCAAATAGTTATCAATAATATTATCAATAAAATTTGTCCTGAAACAAAAAAGACTGATAAACATGAGGTTATACGGGTGACGGGGTTAAAAACGGGAAGTGAAGCCTGGTGGCAGTCGAAAAATGGACCCGAATGGACCCGAGAGAAGGGGCACTATCGCGTCACTTTCTGGTGGCGTGACCCGGCAGGAACGCAAAAAACCTCGCCGCTAAAACGCGTCTGGCTCTACATCACCGGCGTGACCGATCACCATCAAAATGCCCGTCCGCAATCCCTTGAGCGCATTCCTGATACTGACGTCTGGCAGTGGCAGGGCGCGTTCACCCCGCAATGGCGCGGCAGCTACTGTTTTATCCCCTCAGTAAACGACGATGATTTTGCCGACGCGGTCTTCCACGGCGAGCAACCCGATCGTTTGGCGCTGCGTGAAGGCTGGCGAAAGTTGCTCCCCGCGGCGATGGCCGATCCTTTAAATCCGCAAAGCTGGCGTGGCGGACGCGGGCATCCCGTCTCGGCGCTCGAAATGCCCGAGGCCCCGGTTCAGCCCGGCTGGAACACGCCCGCAACGCCCGGCAACGCGCCCGTCTGCTTTGAATGGGAAAGCGTGCGTCTGAATAACCGCCGCCGGGTGTGGGTTTTCACCACCGGTGAAGACAGCCCGGAGCGGCCGCTTGCCGTACTGCTCGACGGCCAGTTCTGGGCCGAAAGCATGCCCGTGTGGTCTCCGCTAACCGCGCTGACAAACGCGGGCAAACTGCCGCCTGCCGTCTACGTCTTAATCGATGTGATCGACATGGCGCATCGCAATCACGAGTTACCCTGCAACCCGGATTTCTGGCAGGCGGTGCAGGAGGAACTTCTCCCGCGGGTGAACAGCCGCACTCCGTTCAGCGACCGCGCCGACCGAACGGTAGTCGCGGGTCAAAGCTTTGGCGGCCTCTCTTCACTTTATGCCGGGCTTAACTGGCCCGAGCGCTTTGGCTGCGTATTAAGCCAGTCCGGCTCCTACTGGTGGCCGCACCGTGGCGGTCAGCAGGACGGGTTGCTCATCGAACAACTTAAAGCGGGCGACCTCACCGCGCGCGGGCTGCGTATCGTTCTTGAGGCCGGACGCAATGAGCCGCTCATCTTCCGCGCGAATCAGGCGATCTACGCCGAACTGCACCCGCAGCAACCGGTTATCTGGCGTCAGGTTGACGGCGGACACGACGCGCTTTGCTGGCGCGGTGGGCTGACGCAGGGGCTGATGACCCTCTGGCAGCCGCTTATTCACTAACGGAGTCTGTATGGAATTCAGCAACCCTTTCGATAATCCGCAGGGTCAGTTTGCGATTTTGCGTAACGACCAGGGACAGTACAGTCTGTGGCCGCAGCAGTGCCAGCTGCCGGCGGGCTGGCGCGTGGTCTGTGAAGCGCAGTCTCAGGAAGCCTGTCAGCAGTGGCTCGCCGACCACTGGCAAACCCTGCAACCGTCTTATTTTGCGGGAGAGAAAGCATGAACCGTCTTCCCCTTGTCGCCGCCCAGCCGGGTATCTGGATGGCGGAGCAGCTTTCCTCCCTGCCAAACGCCTGGAGCGTGGCGCACTACACCGAGCTGAAGGGCAATATTGACGCACCGCTGCTGGCAAAAGCCATTGTTGAAGGGATGCGGCAGGCCGACACCCTGCGCATGCGTTTTGTGCAAGAGAATGGCGAGGTGTGGCAGTGGGTGGATGACGCTATGTCACTGCCTGAACCGTCCGTGGTTTGCGCCGAATCCCATGACGCGGCGATGGCCTGGATGGCAGCGGATTTAAACCAGAACCTGCGTGTGGACAGCGGTCAGCAGCTGGCGTTCCATCAGCTGATTCAGGTAGGCGAAGGGCACTGGTACTGGTATCAGCGATATCATCATCTGGTGGTGGATGGCTTCAGTTTCCCGGCGATTACCCGCCAGATCGCCGCCATTTATCACGCATGGCAAAACGGCGAGCCCACGCCCGCGTCGCCGTTTACCCCTTTCGCCGAGGTGGTGGAGGAGTACCAGCGCTATCGCGACAGCGAAGCGTATCAGCGCGACGGGGCGTTCTGGGCGGAGCCTGTCTCTTATACACATCTGACGCTGCCGACGACTCC
>ENA-OZKH01000292-OZKH01000292.1-human-gut-metagenome-genome-assembly--contig:-NODE-292-length-21372-cov-11.309987_pt1 | contig 21372 bp, 16 predicted proteins | sample MGYA00244180_ERZ653758 | MGnify/ENA primary metagenome ERZ653758 (study PRJEB26926, sample SAMN06165252) | human gut metagenome | biome: ENVO:00009003; feature: ENVO:2100002; material: ENVO:00002003...
GGCAGATCATTGATACCTTTGTCAACTCGGTCTACGTCTTTGATGACCGGGTCGTACTCAATTTCAACTTCACGGATGATGCCAAAACGGTCACCCGTGAGGAAGTGTTGGGTTCGAGTGCTGTGGACAATGCTCCACCACATCCCCAGACCATTTGGTCTGGGGATTTTTTTGTGTCATTTGCCAGCCCGGAACAGCAAACCGGGAATTTCACTCTATCGGGGGTGTTCTTTCCTTGGCAGGTGTGGTATACTCGGCTTAGTTCAACAAATCTGGATTTGGAGGGTTGAATCATGTGGAATGAATTAGGTATCAGCGGAGGAACCGCAATTGTTATTTTAATTGCGCTGTATTATGTTATCAAATGGGCAGTGAGAAACGGCATCAAAGAAGCGTATCGTGCTATCACGGGAGAGAAAACCAATGAAGATATCCAAAACGAAAAAGAGCTGAAAGAACTTGGCTTAGATTCAGAAGATCAATAAATCCGCACTCGTTCCCGGCAAAGAGCAGCGCACAAAAACCCACATAAAGGAGATGCTTCCCCATGGAATACAAACGTTTTGGCAATAAGATCATTGTCCGCATCGACAAGGACGAGGAGATCCTAGAACAGGTCAAAAAACTTGCCCTGAAAGAAAACATCCGCCTTGCCGCCGTGCAGGCGCTGGGCGCCACCAACAGCTTTACGGTAGGCGTATATAATGTAGCAGAGAAGCAATACTACGCCAACAGCTTCAGCGGCAGCTTTGAGATCGTGTCCCTGACCGGCACCATCAACACCATGAACGGTGAATTCTACACCCACCTGCACATGAGCGCCGGAAACGACAAGGGCGAGGTGTTCGGCGGGCATCTGAACCGGGCGGTGGTCAGCGCCACCTGCGAGATGGTGGTGGATGTTCTGGACGGTACGGTAGACCGCCAGTACGACCCCGTTACCGGGCTGAACCTGTTCTCTGAGCTTCTTTTCAAAAACGAGAAAGTCCGCTGCGCGGTGTCTGCGCAGCGGACTTTTGTTTATAGCTCTTCCCGGCGGGTGTAGGGCGTCATGCCGTGGTCGGCAGGGTCGTAGGCTTCCAGCACGGTAATGTAGTTTTCCTGAAAGTGGCACAACACGGTCTTTAAAATGCCGCTCAGCTGTCCCTTTACCGTGATGGTGGACAGGACAAAGTCTGCCACCAGCTGCACCGTCTCCGGCTGCAGCTCAAAGCACAGGCCCACCGCCAGCATGGGGATGACGATCTGCTGCGCCTGCAGCGGCACCGCGCTGCCCAGCTTTTCCAGCACCGGACGGCTCAGCGCCGAGGCTGCCTGTACGCAGCGCTCCACCTTTTCCTGCGGGAAGCGCTGCATCAGTTCCATGCTGCGCAGCTGCGCCACCACGGCGGCATCGTCGCGCACGATGCCCCGGGTCACCTCTTCCTCCGTGCGGGTGGTCGCGCATTGCAGCATACAGCGCATGGCGTCCTCATAGCCCTTGTAGTAGGTCTGACGGTCGCAGAACAGGTCCATCATGGATCGCAGCACGGCATCGGTCTCCTCGGCGACCGCCAGCCGCCCGAAATCTATCGGCGTGCCTTCCATCCCTGCGCTGCGGTCGTTCAGTGCCTGCAGCTCCTCCGGGATGACCGTGGAGGGCAGAAAGCGGTCGTTGCCGTTGCGGTAAAAGCCCCACTCTGCGGGCAGGATGCGGGGGATGACATCGCCGCTGGAAACGATATTGAAGATATTGCTGATGCCCCAGTCCTTTTTCAGTCTGCCGTCTGCCGCGTGGTTGTTGTCATAATCCTGCTGCAAATCGGGGCAGTCTGCCGCCGTCAGGGACGCCGGGGCGGCAAAGGTATAGACAAAGGTGTTTTTCTTTTCCAGCTGCGGCAGCACGGCGGGCAGACGCGCCGCCACAAGGTTGGCCACACCGCCGCCCCGGCTGTAACCGCCCATCCAGAGCTTCAGGGTGCCCAGCGGCTGGCGCTTTGCCGACGTCTGAACGTATCCTCGTATTTTTTCAACCAGCTGCCGCGCCGCCGTCACAAAGCCGACGTGGGCGCTGCCCGGCCCTGCATGAAGGTTGCCGGACCACTCGGCCCCGTAGCCGGAGCCACGCAGGAACGCCCCGATAATGGTCACCTGCCTGCCGCCGCGCACCAGCGTTTTGCGGGCAACGGCGCAACCCACAGTGTCCGGGGTGTCGTTCAGGCTGTGGGTATAGTTGAACAGCTGCACCTCAGTAAAGCCCAGCTTTGCAAAGGCGTCCCGGATATGGTCGGCACGGCCGACCTCCCCCTCCATCCAATAGCGCTGGTCGCTCTCCCACGGGCAGTCGGCGGCTGCCGCCATGCCCAAGGTGGCCAGCGCCAGCTGGTTGTCGTACTCCGTGGCAGGGTGGTCGAACAGGCTGTCGCTGTAATAGTAGTCGTGCCGCAGGTCGGCACCGCAGCGGTCGCTGCGGTACCACAGGGTATAGTAGTCGTCCGGTACGGCGCGGCCGACCAAGGCTGTAGCCGCCCCGGCCTGCGGCAGCGCCGCAGCGGGTGCAAGCGTCCCCGCTGCAAGGGTCACCGCAAGACCCTTACAAAAATCCCGTCGTTTCATGGTTTCATCCCCCGCATCCTGCCCTGCAGATCGTACCCCGCAGCGCTTTTTTATAGTATAAACCTTTTTGCCGCTGGATGCAATTTTTACTTGCGGCGGCAGACGGGACGATTTAGAATGCGCGCCGCTATCGGGTTGCGGCACCCAGCATCCGCATCGTGCCTTGAGCGGCACTTGCGTCTTGCTGGCCGCTGCCCCAACAACTCCTCCCTGTTTCCGCCGCTGGCGGCGGTCGTCGTCGTTGCACTTTGGGCATAAAGAGCGGAAAGAATATTTTGTATTGCAGTTCCGAAACGCCTGCGGGCGTTTCGGAACTGCTTTTTTATGGGAGCGAAGCATACCCCCCCCCCGTATCGTGATTTTGCCCATAATTTTGCACCTTTTTTTGGCAGGTGCTGCCCGCAAAAGCGCTTTATTTCCTTGAATTTTGGTGCTATACTCAACTTGGCATTTTTGTCCGTTCCGGCTGTGCCGTTTGGGGGTATAGCCGGACAAATCAACCGACAAAGGAGAGGATATCATGAAAAAACGCATCGTGAGCATGATACTGGCACTCAGTATGGTGCTCTCCATCCTTCCTGTATCCGCATTTGCAGATGCAGGGGCAGGGTTTTCTTCCGCAGCGGCGGAAGAAACCAACAGCATTACTTACAGCTCCGAAGAAGAGCATGAGGCTGTTGGTAAGAACTCTGAAACAAATAATCAGGTGGTCAAGATCGAGGTCGGCACGAACGGTCTGCCCAAGGCAGCGTCCGGTACCGGCTGGAGTTATGACGAAACTACCGGGCTGACCATCACCGGTACCGGCAGTGAAGATACCGAGTACATTCTGGACGGCACGGTCAGCTGCAATGTGACCGTCAAGAATGCTAATAGTCACACGGTTTATCTGCTGGATGGCACTGTCACCGGCACACTTTTGATAGAAGCCGACAATATGTACGGCGTCCGCGTTCTGGGCGGCAGCTACGCCGATGTGCAACTGAATTTGGGCACCATTGACGGTGGTACCTACGATAAGCTGACCGAGAACGGCGGCAATGTCCGGGGCGGCTTTTTCCGCGATATCTCCGGTCTGAGCGCCGACACGCAGCAGCAGGCACACCAGCTGCTGCTGCCGGAGAACTGCACCCTGAACGGACAAAAGGAAACAAAAATCTATATCATCAAGAAGTATAACTATTCCGGTAACGGGAACGATCTGGAACTGGTAGTGGAAAGCGACACCGGCTGCGATGTATGGGCGGTAGCCTCTACCGGCGGCAGTGTCATGGCACTGCCCGCCGGTACCCAAAATTACGCCTTCACATACTTTGACTCTACGATTGCCACGATCTCCATCAGCGCAGACGGAAAAACGCTTTCCGCCAGCTTTAACATGATCCCGGCGCAGAACGGCGCACCCATGAAGCTGGTTCCTATGGCACTTGGCGCCACAGAACTGCGCTTTAACAATGAGGGTCAGCCCGATCTGACCGACGTGACCTATGTGGACAGTCTGGACACGGACGCAAAGCTGCACCGTGTTTACATGGGCAACGGCTGGGGTTATAACTGCTACCCCAACGACAGCAGCAATGAAAGCACTTTGCAGATCCTGAATCAGGGCGGTGCAAACTTCGACTTCAGCGCGCTGAGCGATGTGCCTATCAACTGCTATGTCGAGATCACCAATGCTAATATTACCGGCGGTGAGTTTGGCGAAAACGGCCGACTGACGATCACCAGCGGTAAGATCAGCGGCGGCACCTTCCACAATGTCAGCGCGGGCATCAACTCGATCAATGGGAACAGTGCGGTCGAGATCACCGGCGGCACCTTTGATTCCCTGTTCTGCAATGGCTCTTGCTCTATTGCCAATGCGGTGATCCAGAGCTGCAATTTCAATACCTATGGCAATAACACCTACACCATTTCGGATACGGTTCTGGGCGAACTGCCTGACGGCATCCAGAAGCTGCTGCCCGCAGGACAGCAGCTCAGCACACTGGTGGTGCGTAACGGCGGTGTGACTGCGATGAACGGCAGAACTCTGCCTCTTTCCACCAATACCATCTATCTGGTGGGCGCAGGCAGCGCAGAACTTACCCTGAACACCGATGTACTGAGCATCAACGATGCACCGGTCGAAAACTACAACGCCAACACCTCTGCCGACGGCAAGGTGCTGCGCATTACCGGCAAGAATGACGGCGCAAAGATCTTTGTGAATAAGTCCACCAATCCAAGCGACCTCAAGCCCCTGCGCATTACCGAAAAGGGTCTGCCCGACCTGACCGGTGTGACCGGTGTGCCGATGAGCGGCGAGGGCATGACGGCTAACCTCTATGAGGGCCTGGGCTGGAAGTACGCCACCATGGAAGAGAACGGAAGGACACGCGCGGCGCTTTACATCACCACCCCGGACGGCAACCCGGTGGATCTTTCTTCGGATACCATCAACCCCTACCATAAGGCCATTGCCGTGGAGCAGATCACTTTTGCAAATGTGACTGTCACCGGCATCGTGGCAGAGGGCTCTGTTGGTGCGGAGAACACCATCATTCAGGACGGCACCTTCCAGAAGGATGTCTACATGGATGAAAACAGCACCATCGCAGGCGGCACTTTCCAGGATGTCGTCCGCGCTTATGGCAAGATCACTGGCGGCTCATTCATCGCTGAGGTCCAGCTGAACCAGAACAGCGAGGTCACCGGCGGTGTGTTCCACGATGTCCAGCTGCCGAGCTATGCCACGGAGAAAACGGTCATCCAGAATGCCGTGATCCTTGGCAGCCTGAAAACGGACAGCGACAGCAAGGCTGCTATTTCCAATACGGTGAGCTGCGGCTATATTGAAAGCAGATTCCTTGCCGCCGGTCAGCAGCAGAGCAAGCTGATGATGACGGACGGCACTGTGGAACGCCTCAACGACTATGCCGCAGCAACAGACGCGGTTTACCTTATCGGTAATGTCAAGGCAGAGATCCGCTTCAGCAATGCAGTCACGAACATCAACGGCGAGGATGTCAGCGCTTACAACGGCGCACAGCTTTCCGCAGATGGCAAGACCCTGACCCTGACCGCCAAGAATGACGGTGAGCCTATTGTGGTGAACATGGCCACCACCGGAAAGCTGCCCTTCTCTTCCCTGAGCAAGAGCGACTTTACCGTTTCCGGGACGATCGAACATCAGACCGTTAAAAGCAGCAAGGATGGCGTGGGCAAATTGAGCCTCGTCTATGTGCGCACCTACGACAACGAGGTGTTTGAAACCTACCCGGCGGGAGCGGACATGTACGGCCTCTACAAGCAGCGCATCGTAGCGCAAGAGGGCGACAAGTACACAGAAGGCTCGCTTGATATCGGCGAGGTGGTACGCAGATATCAACCGAAGCTCGACGACTTTGAGTATGACCCCAAGACCCAAACTGCAACCTATAAAGGCCCGATGTATTTTGACGATGCACCGCTGTATTCTATCCGGTATGTCCCGGAGGATGGCTCGTTCCCGTCTGTGACGAAGCCCACCAAGGCAGGCACTTACAGCGTTGACATCGTGGTGGATTCTAGTGACCACTACGTTGGCAACCAGTACGAAGTGGACACCTATACTGTGTCTGAGTCGAAGTACACCCTGACCGTGGACGACAAGTCTACCGAGCACGTTGCAGGTGAGAAGCTCAGCTTCACCGCAGACGAGAAGGACGGTTACACCTTCACCGGTTGGAAAGTGACCGGTCTGCCCACTGACGTGGACACCACCAAGGCGACCATCTCCTTCACGATGCCCGCAAATAACGTCACACTGAAAGCACAGTACACCGAGAACGCTCCCAAGACCTATAAACTCGATGTCACCGATGCACAGGTCACCCTGAAGGATGGCAGCGCTGTTGCCGACCTGACAGCTGTGTCCGTGGGTACAGAACTCAAGGCTACCGCAGACGAGGACACCGAGACCAGCGTGTTCAAGAGCTGGAACTGCACCGGTCTGGAGCTGACCGAGGAGCAGAGCACCGCACGCGTGGTGTACTTCACCATGCCCGACCATGATGTGAACCTGAAGGCGGAGTTCGTTACTCCTACGAATAAACTCGAGGTCACCGATGCAAAGGTCACCCTGAAGGACGGCGGCGCTGTTGCCGACCTGACGGCTGTGCCTGTGGGCACAGAGCTCAAGGCCACCGCAGACGAGGACACCGAGACCAGCGTGTTCAAGAACTGGAACTGCACCGGTCTGGAGCTGACCGAGGAGCAGCGCACCGCACACGAGATATACTTCACCATGCCCGACCATGATGTGGAACTGACTGCTGTGTTTGAAGTTCCTGCTACTCCCGATCCGGATCCCACTCCTGATCCTAAGCCGAACCCCGACCCCACCCCCGCACCCGGCGGTGACAGTGACGGCGGCGGTGCAGCCATTGTGGCAGTAGCCGCTGTGGGCGGCGCAGCCATTGGCGTGGGTGCCTATATCGCAGGCACCACGGCCTACCTGAAGAGCGTCCTGCCCGAGGGTATGGCCATCCCCGCTAACCGCCAGCAGCTGGCAGTTGCACTGTGGACCGCCGCAGGCAAGCCCGCTACCCAGAGCACTGCACTGTTCAACGATGTGGCAGCAGATGCCGCAGAGCTGCAGGCTATCCGCTGGGTCGTGGATACCGGCCTGATGTCCGCACAGGACGGCAGCTTCAAGCCCGGCAGCCGCGTAGGCCGCATGGAAGTGATCCGCACTTGGAAGACTTACCAGCAGCGCGGCTAAAACCGCTGCCCCTTAACCCCTTATAACCCCGCAGGGACTGCTGCACAGCGCTGTGCGGCAGTCCCTTTTTTGCGTCCCAAAAGGGTGCGCAAGGGCTTTTTTGGGGTTTTTCAGGGCGATTCGATGCATTTCAGGGGCCATTCACGCAGAATTGCTCCATTTTTGCCGCCGTTCGTGGTATACTACAGGCACAGAGCAGTGCTCTGTTCAATATGCCATTCCCGTAATTCCTATAGAGCAGAAAACCGTCCGGTAACCGCAAACCGGGCGGTTTTCTGTTTTTTGCGGGTGCGTGTGGTGCACCGGGTCGTTTCAGCGCATTTGCGGGGCGATTCGTGCCCAAAACCGTCCAAAGCGGGCAAAACGTGGTACACTGGGTACAACAAAAGCGCCCGGCTTGGAGGGCGCTTGAGAAGGAGAGAATCTTATGCAAAAACGGCTCATCAGCATGGTTCTGGCGCTGAGCATGGCACTGACCGCAATGCCGCTGCCCGCCCTTGCCCAGAGCGCCCCGCCCGACACCGCCAAGGCAGCCCGCTGGGCTGTGGAGGCCGGGCTGCTGCCCGACATGGGCGAGGGCGCCTTTATGCCCGGCAAGCGTGTGACCAAGGTACAGGTCATCCGCGCATGGAACCGGCTGAAAAAGCTGGGTCTGGCGAAATAACAATTGCCATCTCCCGATCGATCCTTTCCAATAAGTGCAGCAAGGCCGTCCGGCGAATGCCGGACGGCCTTGCTGCTTTTGGGGGAACGAACCCTCTCAGTCGTCGCTGCGCGGGAGCGCCTGAGAGGGTTTCAAACCGGTGGTGCCCACTTCATCGGGGTCAAAAGAGAACATCCCCCGGCAGGCAGAAACTTTCCCCGCAGAGGGCATTTTCAATCGTTCTCCACCCCGGGATACCCGGCGGCCTGCCATGCGGCGCACAGTACCTCTTTTTCCGCCTTGGAAAGCTTTTTCAGGGCGACTTCCCGGCGCAGGGCGGTGCGTTTGTCCGCGCAGCGCTCTATATAGGCAAAGCCTACCGCGCCGTGGGCGCGGGTGTAGCGGGCACCCTTGCCGCTCTGGTGCGCTTTCAGCCGGGCGGCGGGGTGGTTCGTCCAACCGGTGTACAGCTGCCCGCCGGTGCAGCGCACCATATAGACGTAGGCGACGTCAGGCAAGGCGTCCATTGTTTTTCAGCACCTGACGGCAGGCTGCAAGGGCGGTCTCCTTGTCTTTGGCGGTGATGAGGAAGCGGCTGGCGTGGCAGAAGCTGATGCCCGGGATGCCGCTCTTCTGCTCGATGACCTCCTGCGGCTGCCCCGCCCACGACTGGGGGAAGGGCAGCTTGGACTTTTTGGTCTTGTGGTCGGTGACGCACTGGGCGCTCCACCCGCCGCGCTGGCTGGGGTACACCACAAACAGGGCGTCGGTCTTGTACAGGCCGTTTTTCCACGGCAGATAGCAGGGCAGCACCACGATGCCGTCGCGGGAGTTGCGGTAGGCCTGCTGTACCTTTTCGTCCGCGCGGTTCACGGCGTTGGCGCTGTCGATCTGGTTCTCCAGGATCTGCTTTGCCACAGCCACCGCCTTGAAAAAGCAGCTGTCCTGATCCTCCTTGGAGTCCCACACCGGGTTGAAAAAGCCGATGGCATCGCACAGGCTGTTCTGCTCGCCGGTGTTGTCGTTCAGATCCAGCGGCTGGATGAAGTTTTCGTCAATGAGCCGCGCCTGCCGCTCGCCTACAAGGCCGGGGCCCAGCACCCGCCAAAGCAGGCCGAAGGCCGCGTAGGGCACGCCGTTAGGGCGGTACTCCCGGGGCTCCTGATGGTGGTCGAACATCCCGAAGCCGATATCATACACGATGCCGTCAAAATCGTCAGGCACGGTAAAGCCGCGGGTGATCTTGATATCCGGGCGCAGGATCTGCAGCAGCGCCGTAGCAAACACGTCATCGGCATGGAACTTGCCGGCGTGGGTAAAACCGTTTGCGGGAATTTTCATGGATTTGATACCTCGTTCTCTTGGGTGTATCTGAAAAGTCGAAAATTTAGTCTATTTCTACAAACACAGCGGGATTTTGCGTTAAACAGCCTTGAAATCCACAAAGGATTCCTGCGGCTATTTGCCTTAAATCCCGCTTGTGCTTGCGAAATATCCGTCATTTTCTTTGTTTTCAGATACACCTTAGTTTCGTCTGGTATCAGTATAGCACAATCCCGCCCGTGGGACAACAAAAAGGAGCTGCCGCTTGGGTGCGGCAGCTCCAGATTGGTTCTATTTACAGCGCCGAATAGCCGAAGCTGTTCACCAGCGCGTCAATGTGCTGCCCGGCCTTGCACAGGGGGCAGTCGCGGGAGTCGAAGCTGGCGTAATCCGGCAGACTGGTGGGGTCGAAGATGGAGGTGACCGGGTAGCCGAGGCACTCGTGGGTGGTGGCAAAAATAGCCGAAAGCCCGGCCACCATGCCGCCGTAGTAGTTTACGGCTTCCACGGCTGCCTGAATGGTGTAGCCGGTGGTGATGGATGCGGCCAGAATGAGGACGTGCTTGCCCTTGACCATGGGAGCAAGATTATCCCGCAGAATGATCTGGCTGCCGGAGGTGTATTCCGGGGTGACGATGTAGATGGTCTTGTGGGCGTTCATATTGGTAAAACCGTCCTTGGTCAGCTCGTTGGCAAGGCAGGTGCCAATGACCTGTGTGCCGTCCAAGCAGAGCACGGTATCCACGATGGTGCTGTGCTGGTAAGCGCTGACCAGCTCCTTTGCCACGGCTTTTGCCTCGGAAAGGCGGGTCTTTTGGGTGGTCACGTCGATGTAATAGTTGATGTGGCTGTGGCTGGTGGCAAAATGTCCCTTGGCCACCCGCAGGAACAGTTCGCTTTTGCTGGTGGGAAGCTTGACCATGTTGATCATTGTACAGCACTCCTTTTTTCACCGGGCGCAGCTGCGCCGCAAAATACAAAACAGCGCGGCGACCTATTTTGGTCGCAGCGCTTATTTTTCTTCTCTGCTTCTTTATTGTACTGAAAAATGCCGCTGTGCACAAGACACAAACCTGACGAAAAACCTTGCTTTTTTACAGACATATCGCCGAAAACTTGGATGCAAAGGCCGCTGCCGCCCGGAATGCTGCACCGCAAAGGGGGCACAGCGGCAAGACCGGTACGGCGGCAGGGGAGGAACGCGCTTTTTTGCGCAGCACAGAAAATTTTGCAAAAAGGGACTGGTATTTTTGCGGGTTTTGAGTATAATATAAGAGATAGTTCAAATTTGAAGTAAAAGGAGAATCACTTCCATGGCACAGGCAAAACAAGATATGGGCTCTGGCAGCGTAAAAAAGCTGATGCTGCAGCTCATGATCCCGGCGGTCGTTGCACAGGTGGTCAACCTGCTGTATAACATCGTGGACCGCATTTACATCGGACATATTGCCGGCATCGGCGCGGCAGCGCTGACCGGCGTGGGACTGTTCACCCCCATCCTTATGCTGCTGAACGCGTTCGCCATGCTGGTGGGCGCGGGCGGCGCACCCCGCACCGCCATTGCGCTGGGACAGGGCGACAAGGAGCAGGCAGAGAAGATCATCTCCAACAGCTTTACCATGCTGCTGCTCTTCTCGGTGGTGCTGACCGTGGTGTTCTACGCCGGGGCACCCACCCTGCTGCGGCTCTTCGGTGCCAGTGACGCCACCCTGCCCTATGCGCTGAGTTACAGCCGCATCTACATTCTGGGCTCGGTGTTTGTGCTGCTGGTGCTGGGCATGAACCCCTTCATCACCACGCAGGGCTTTGCCAAGACCAGTATGCTTACCACCGTCATCGGTGCGGTCATCAACATTATTCTCGACCCCATCCTGATCTTTGGTCTGGGTCTGGGCGTGCGGGGCGCTGCCATTGCCACCGTGCTCAGTCAGGCCGTGGGCGCGGTGTGGATCCTGCACTTCCTCACCGGCAAAAAGACCATCCTGCGCCTGCGCAAGGACTATATGCGCCTGGAAAAGAAGGTCATTCTGCCGGTGATGGCGCTGGGCATCTCCACCTTTGTGATGATGTCCACTGAGAGCCTGCTGTCCATCAGTTTCAGCTCCAGTCTGGCGCGGTACGGCGGCGACGTGGCTGTGGGTGCCATGACCGTCATCACCAGCGCTTCCCAGCTGTGCACCCTGCCCATTCAGGGCATCTGTCAGGGCGGTCAGCCGGTGATGAGCTTCAATTTCGGCGCGGGCAAAAAGTCCCGCGTCAAGGAGGCGTTCCGCTTCCAGCTGACCCTGTGCAGCTGCTACACCTGCCTGTTCTGGCTGCTCATGATGCTGGCGCCGGGGGCTGTGGCGGGCATCTTCACCTCGGATACGGCGCTGATCGACTACACCACATGGTCCATGCGCATCTATATGGCCGGTATCTTTGCCATGGGCTTCCAGATCGCCTGCCAGCAGAGCTTTATGGCGCTGGGACAGGCCAAGGTCAGCCTGCTGCTGGCCTGTCTGCGCAAGATCATTTTGCTGATCCCGCTCATCTTCATTCTGCCGCACCTGCTGCCGAACCCGGTGTTCGGTGTCTTTCTGGCAGAGCCGGTCAGCGATATTTTGGCCGCCATCATTACCACCATCACTTTCTTCTCCCGCTTCAACGGTATTCTGGAACGGGGCGCTGCAAAGGTATAATCATAACAATAACAAAGGCTGCTGCGCATTTTTGCGCAGCAGCCTTTGTGCTGTGTAATTGATTTTAGACGGCCTCCGGCTCACCAAGAGCCAGCACCTTCGTCAGCTCGGCCTGCACCTTTGCGTTGGTGGCGTCGGTGACGGCCAGCACATCGGAGTAGAACTTTTCCATCTCGTCACGGGTGGAGAAGGTGGCCACATACATCTGGTTGCCCATGGCACCGGACAGCGCCTCGGGGATGCGGTCCACCATGCGCATGTTGTCCTGATACTTCTGCATCAGCTGCTCGTGGCTGTAAACGAAGCTCTTGCCATCCCGGCGGCCGGCAAAGGCGCAGTAGTAGTGCTCACCCACCGGCATATCGGTGCCGCCGAAGGCGATCATGTCTGCCCAGATCTTGTACACGTTGGTGGAGCGGGCAAAGTCGATCATGTCCGGGGTAAAGCCGCCGCAGGGACGCATGTTGACTTCCAGCGCCACGATTTGACCCTTTTTGCCCATGCTGGCCTGATCCTCGGTCATGCGGAAGAACTCGAAGTGGACAAAGCGGCTCTTCACCCCAAAGCTCTTGACGGCGGCACGGCCCGCAGCGCGGGTGTCCTCCGGCAGATCCTTGATGATGTAGTAGATGGAGTTGTCATCGTTGTTCACGATGTCCATGATGGACACCGGGCTTACGTTGCCCGCCTCAAAGATGGGGTTGCCGTGGGCGTCAATGATGGCATCGTAGCTGTTCACCTCGGCACGGACGAACTCCTCCATGATGTAAGCCACATCCGGGTGCTCTTTTTCCTTGTAGGCCAGAAATTCTTCCAGTTCCTTGTCGGTGGAAAGGCGGTGGGTATCCGAAGCGCCCACGCCGTTGTCCGGCTTGACCACCACCGGGTAGCCCACCTGTTCCACAAAGGCCTTGCAGCCTGCAAGGTCATCCACCATGTGGTAGCGGGCGGTGGCGATACCGGCCTTCTGATAGTACTCCTTCATCTTGCTCTTGTACTTGATGCGGGGCATATCAGAGGTCTGGAAGCCGCTGGTGATGTGGAAATCGGTGCGCAGGGCGGCATCCCGTTCCAGCCAGTATTCATTGTTGGACTCCAGCCAATCGATGCGGCCATACTTGAAGGCGAAAAAGGCCACGGCGCGGTATACCTCGTCGTAGTTTTCCAGACTGTTCACCTTGTAGTACTCGTTCAGGCTTGCCTTCAGCTCCGGCTTCAGCTCCTCGTAGGGCTGGTCGCCGATGCCCAGCACGTTCAGGCCGTTGTTCTTCAGCTCCCGGCAGAACTGCCAGTAGTTCGTGGGGAAGTTGGGGGAGATAAAAATAAAGTTCTGCATAGTATTTGTTGATTCCTCTTTCCGTTACCTCTATGATTGCAATGCCCCTGCGGGGCGGGACAGGCTTTAATATTGGGAAACAACGGCGCGTCCATGGACGCGCCGTTGTGCCATTTTCACAGGATGGGTCACTGCTGGCCCAGAACGTAGGGCATATAGTACGCCACCTGCTTATACCACCAGTTCCAGTCGTGGTTGACATCGTGACCCCACAGATCTACCCAGATGGGGATATGCTTTGCCTCAAAGATGCGCTTGAGCAGCCATGTGGTGTCCGGCTGTTCCCAGTCGCCCTGACCGCAGCAGATGACAGCTTTCTGGCTGCGGAACAGCTGCATATAGGGGTGATCCTCCGGGAAGTTCTTCATGTAGTCCACGGGGGAGTTCATGTACACCAGCTCGTCCATATAGTCGCCAAAGCCGTAGTGAGCAGTGTAGATGCCGCTGAGTGCCAGACAGCCGCAGAAGATATCCGGGCGGCGCAGATACAGGTTTACCGCGTGGGTGGCGCCCAGACTGCACCCGAAGGCGATGATGCCGGGCAGATCGCTCCAGCCGTTGCGCTGCTGCGCCAGATGCTGAAGCATCGGAGCGACCTCGCGGGTGATGTAGCGCAGCCACTGCTCATAGCGGCGGATGCGCCAGTAGGGGTTGCCCTGTGCGTCCGACCATGTTTCCTGATCCATGGTGTCGATGGAAAGCACCATGATCTGCCCGGACTCGATCCACGGGGCAAGGGTGTCGGTCATGTGGAAGTTTTCAAAATCGAAGAATCGGCCGTCCTGACAGGGAATATACAGCATCGGGCGGCCTGCATGGCCGTAAAGCTTGCACTCCATATCCCGTCCCAGTTCCGGGCTGTACTCCTTGAAATACTGCATCTCCATGGTGTTTCCTCCTTTGGTGTGGTGATGGTGTCACCCTTCTTTTATTCCTCCACCTCATACAGCAGGGTGTGGAACACGAAGGGCAGCTGTTTTTCCCAGCTGGCCTCGCAGTGGGTGCCGCCGGGTACGATGCGGCTGGTCAGGTGGATGCCCCGGGTCATCAGCTTGCCGCTCAAGTTGGAGAATTCCCGGCGGATGCCATCGTGGTTGCCCATCTCCCGGGAGCCGTAGTCCATGTACAGCACCGTGCCGGGGGCAAGTTTTGCGCGCCCCACAAGGCCGGAAATCTTATCCGGCGCCACCCAGATGGAAGGCGACAGTGCCGCGGCGCGGCTGTAAGTATCGTTATATTGCAGCAGAGCGTACAGGCTCATCAGCCCGCCCATGCTGCTGCCGCCGATAAAGGTATGTGTCCTGTCCGGCAGGGTGCGGAAATTCTGGTCAATCAGGGGTTTGAACCGGTGGATGAACCAGCTCATGGTGGCCTGTCCCTTGCCGTCAAAGTGGCCGTAGGTGGGGTCATCGAAGCGGTAGGGGGAATACTCCACCAGACGCTCGTTGTTCGCCCCGGCGTTGCACTCGATGGCCGCCACGATCAGCGGGGTGTCGGTATAGTCCAGATAATCTGCCACGCCCCAGCTTTTGCCGTAGGTGGCATCTTCGTTGAAAAACACGTTCTGCCCATCGAACATATACAGCACGGGGAACCGGCGCTCCGGCTGTGCCTCGTACATGGTGGGCAGATAGACATACGCCCGGCGCTGTTCGGTGCCGTTGACCGCCGGGTAACTCATGCTCCATTTTTTGATCATGGTGCTTCTTTCCTCTCAAATCTTCCTGCAAGGGGCACAGGCGGCAAGCCCACGCCCTTTATAGGTAGTGTAGCACCATGCGGCGGGAATTGCAATGATTATAGAGCAAAGGGACTGCTGCCCCAGACGGTATGCAGCAGTCCCTTTAAAAGCCGTAGGGTGACAGGCGGCTCAATATTTCTTTTCCACAGGCACGATCCAGCCCTTGGTATCGGGGATCTTGCCCCACTGCATACCGGTCATGGTGTCGTACAGCTTCTGGGTGACAGGGCCGATCTTGCCGTCACCGATGAAGGCGTGCTCGCCCTTCCAGACCAGCTCCTTGACAGGGGAGACGACAGCGGCAGTACCGGTGCCGAACACCTCTTCCAGCTTGCCTTCGCGGGCAGCAGCCATGATGTCGGCAATGGCGATCTTGCCTTCAACGACCTCGTAGCCCCAGTCCTTCAGCAGCTCGATGCAGCTGCGGCGGGTGACGCCGGGCAGCACGGTGCCTACGGTAGCGGCGGTGTACACCTTGCCGTCGATCTTGAACATGATGTTCATGCTGCCAACTTCTTCAACGTACTTCTTCTCCACGCCGTCCAGCCACAGCACCTGTGCGTAGCCCTGCTCCTCGGCCAGCTCACCGGCCTTGATGGAAGCGGCGTAGTTGCCGCCGCACTTGGTAAAGCCGGTCAGACCCGGGGCGGCGCGAATATACTCGTCTTCCACATAGATGCGCACGGGGTTGATGCCCTCGGCGTAGTAAGCACCGGAGGGAGCGCAGATGATGCAGAAGATATAGTGCTTGGAAGCGTGCACGCCCAGCCCCACATCATTGGCAAAGATGAAGGGACGGATGTACAGGGAAGCGCCGTCGGTGTGGGGCACCCAGTCGCGGTCCACGTCCACCAGAGCCTCGACAGCCTGAATGTAGTCCTCTACCGGGATCTTGGGAATGCACAGACGGTCGGCAGAATCCTGAAAACGCTTGGCGTTGCAGTCCGGGCGGAACAGCTGCACGGTGTCGTCGGCGGTGCGGTAGGCCTTCATGCCCTCAAAGATCTCCTGTGCGTAGTGGAACACCACGGTAGCGGGGTCCAGCTCAAAGGGGCCGTAGGGGACGATGCGGGCATCGTGCCAGCCCTCACCCTCAGTGTAATCCATGACGAACATGTGGTCGGAGAACTTTTTGCCGAAGCCAAGCTTCGTCTCATCGGTGGGCTTTGCCTTGGGCGTAGCCGTGCGGGTGATCTTGATATCCAACATAGTGAGTTTCCCTCTTTCCTTTTATGCGCGTGCGCACGATTTCCGGCGCTTTATGACACAAATATTGGTTTCTATTATAATATTCCCAGCCGGTTTTGCAAGGAATCAAAAAATGTTTCATCTTTCCACCGGTAAAGTTGCACCAGATTGTGAGCACAATGGTGTGCAAACTGCCAAATCTATGGTACAATAGGGGCACAGAGCACTTTTGCGGAGCACAGCTCCGCTTTTCTATGGAAGGAGCATACTGCCATGATCGACAGCGTTATTTTTGATATGGATGGCCTGATGTTCGACACCGAGCGGGTCTGGGCTACCCTGTGGGAGCCTGCACTTGCCACCCTTGGGCTTTCTTATAAGGAAGGGCTGGACGTTGCCGCCCGCGGCACGGCAGGGGACACCATGCGGGCGGTGCTGCGCCGCTTCTACGGGGAAAACTGCGACACGGACGCCATCATCGAGGCGCTGCACGCACAGGCGGAAAAGGCGTTTCAGGCACCGCCGCCCAAAAAGCCCGGACTGGACGAAATTCTGACATGGCTGGACGCGCAGCACATCCCCATGGCAGTGGCCTCCTCCAGCCGGATGGCGTCTATCCGGCACCATTTGGACGGCTGGGGTCTGACCCACTATTTTAAGGTGATCGTCTCCGGCGAGCAGTTCTCGGCCTCCAAGCCCAACCCGGAAATTTTTCTGCGGGCAGCGGAGGCGCTGGGCACTGCGCGTGACCGCACCCTTGTGCTGGAGGACAGCTACAACGGCGTGCGCGCCGGTGCCGCCGGCGGTTTTGTCACCGTGATGGTGCCGGACATGGCACCCGCCAACGACGAGATGCGCCGTCTGTACACCGCCGAGTGCTGCGACCTGTACGAGGTGCTGGAAGGCTTGCAGAAGGGGAGATTCTGATTGTGAAAATACAATGCCGGACAGCCCGCAGGCTGTCCGGCATTGTGCTATTTTAACGTGCTTTTTTTCTGCGGCGGAGCTTGCGCACCAGTTTGCGGAGCAGCAGCACAAGGCACACCACCAGCAGAATGACGGTGAGGATCAGACCGAGAAGGATAAAGGCAAAGCGGTTGGGCTTTTTCAGCAGCGCGGAAAGGCTGCGGCTGTCCTCTACCTTTTTGCGGTCGTGCAGGGTGCTGTAATAGTCCGGCACGTTGCCGATGCCGTCGCCGTCGGTGTCCTCGAACGAGGCCATGTACCGCGCAATGGCGTCCCAGCCCTTCAGCTCCCTGCCGTTTTCGGTCAGGATCACGTCCTCAAAATCTTCGATGGGAGTGCCGTCGGCGTATTTCGGCACGATGGACAAAATGCCGTAGGACATATCCGTCACGGCGCTCAGCATCTGCCCGCTGTAAAGGTCTGCCACAATGCGGTACAGCTTGTCGTCCTGCAGCTCCACGCGCTGCCCGTCCTTGACCAGATAGACGTCTGTCACCTTGTTCAGCAGCAGACGGTGGGGGTTGTAGGTAAAGTTCAGGCCGCTGCAATACAGCCGCGCGGTGGTCATGAAATCCGACACGGAAGCGTCGATCTCGGCGGCGGTGCGCAGTTCCTTGCCGGTGAGGTAGACTTCGATGAGGGGATAACCCGGCACGCCGTCCGCGCCGATGCCCAGCGAGAAGGAGTTGAACACCTGCTCCACTGTGATATCGCCCCGGGCGTAGGTGTCGCGCACGGTGCCGCTGGGTACTACCGCCAGATCTACCGGCACGCCGTCATAGTCGGCGGCGTTCTCCACCGCGTACACATAGGCATCCGCGATGATATCGCCCAGATTATGCTCGGTGTGCACCTTGCCCAGATCCTCCAGGTTAGAGAAAACAACATCGTTTTCTGCCAGCACCTGATCTTTGGTGTAGCCGAACTGCGCCAGATAATCCTCGTCCACTGTGTCCATAAAGCGGTCGATGACCTCTTGCGTTTCCGCATCGGCGGGGATGTCGGCGGTGATGGGGATCAGCTGGTAATTGGTCACCTGCCAGCGGCCGTCCGCTTTTTGTGCCATGGTAAGGCTGCCCAAATTTTTGCCGTATTCGCCGCAGGAGACCACATAGGTGTCCCCGTGCCGGATGGGTTCCCGGATGCGGCTGTGGGTGTGGCCGCTCAGGATGAGGTCAAGGTCAGGTACACCCTTGGCCAGCAGCTCGTCCTCAGACTTTTTGGGATCGTCCCATGTACCGCTGTGGGAAACGCAGACGATCATATCCACGTTTTCGTTCGCCTTGATCTCTGCCACGGTGGCCTTTACCGCCTGTACTGGGTCCTTGAATTTCAGCTCGCAGGTGGGTGCGCAGGAGAGCGCATCCTTGCCGAAAACGCCCACCACGGCAATGCGCACATCGCCCTTCTGCACCATGGTGTAGTCCTGCACGCCGTAGGCGGTAAAGGCGTCTTTGAGCATCTGTTGTCCCTCAGTGAGGCCGGCGGCTTCCATGGCGTCCCAGTCTACATTGCAGACCACGATGGCCGGGACGGCATCGCCGGAGGTGCGGGCACTGGTAAGCATATTGGCAAGCCCCTTGGAGCGGTAATCAAACTCGTGGTTGCCGAAGGTGGTCACATCGTAACCCATGTAGCCCAGCATCCGCAGCTCTGCGGCCTGCGTTTCAAACACCGTCTGGATCAGGGTGCCCATGGAAAAATCGCCGCCGTCGATCACAAGGGTGTCCGGGTCTTTGGCGCGCTGCGCCTTGATGAGGGTGTTGGCGCGGGCAAAGCCGCCGATGTCCGTCTCCTCATCCTCCACCACGGTGGTAAAGGTATTCAGGTGGGAGTGGGTGTCGTGGCTGAACAGGATGTCCAGCGTTTTGCCCGTCTCCGGTGCCTGCCCATAGGCGGCGGGAATGCCCAGCAGCACCGAAAACAGCAGCAGCACGGCCACCGTCATGGCGAAAAGCTTTTTCATGGCGTGTTCTCCTTTGTTGCGTCCTTATTTTTTCGGCTCAGCCAAATTTTTACAGCATCGGAAAAAGTAATACCACTCTATAAAAATAAACTATCTGCACGCTATTTTAGCATAAATGCACAAAATAAACAAGACGGCAGTTGCCTTTTTGCGCCGATATGCAACGCTTTTGGAAAATCAGACTTGTTTTGTCTCCTGCAAAAACAAAACCAGCCAAGCCCGCAGGCTTGGCTGGTTTGAAAGCGATCGGTATTCCCTGATCAGGCACCCACGATCAGGCGCACGGCGCCGTAGATGCCGGCGTCGTTGCCAAGGCTGGCGGCCTTGATGGGGGTCTCCTTGCAGGACTGGAAGGCGTACTCCTTGTAGTGGCGCACCAGCGGGGTGAACAGAACCTCCCCGGCGCGGGCCACGCCGCCGCCGATCATGAACATCTCGGGGTCGGTGGTGGCGGCAATGTTTGCCAGTGCCATGCCCAGCGTGGAGGCCATCTCGTCCACCTCACGGGCAGCCAGTGCGTCCCCGGCGCGGGCGGCGTCGAAAACGTCCTTGGCTTCAAAGTCCTTGCCGCGCAGGGTGCAGGCGGTGTCCGGGTTTGCGTCCAGCAGCTTCTTCATGCAGCGCACAACGCCGGTGGCGCTGGAATACTGCTCCAGACAGCCGCGCTTGCCGCAGCCGCAGACGGCGGTCTCGTGGGGGTTGACGGTGATGTGGCCGATCTCGCCGCCGGCACCGTGAGCGCCGTCGATGACCTTGCCGTTCACGATGACGCCGCCGCCCACGCCGGTGCCCAGTGTGACCATGACGGCGCTGCGGCAGCCCTGTGCCGCGCCCATCCAGATCTCGCCCAGCGCAGCTACGTTGGCGTCGTTGCCCACCAGCACCCGGATGCCGCCCAGCAGCTCGCTGAGCTCAATGGACACGTTGCGGTTGCCCCAGCCGCCAAGGTTCGCACATACGATGGGCACAATGCTGGAATCCAGCACCGGGCCGGGCACGCCCAGACCGACACCCTCGACCTTGTCTGCGGACAGACCCTTTTCCTGCATCTTCTGCTGCACGGCAGCAGCCAGATTTTCCAGAATGTGAGCACCGTTATTAGAAGTATCGGTGCTTACCTCCCACTTTTCCAGCAGCTTGCCGCTGGTGGTGAACAGGCCGACCTTGGCGGTAGTGCCGCCCAGATCGATGCCAAATGCGTATTCCTTCATGTCATTTACCCCTTTGATGCGGATGCGCCGCATTTTTTATCAGTATTTTATAGTATACCATATTTTTCCGCAAAAGAGCAGTACTGCGGCGGCATTTCGTGCAATCGGACTGAAATCTGTGTAAAATTTTGGGCAGTTCCACAAGGGGTGTCAGCGCACGGTGTTGGTCAGCGTGCCAATTCCTTCGATCTCGCACTGCACGGTGTCGCCCGGGTGCAAAAATTGCGGCGGGTCCATGCCCATGCCCACCCCGGCAGGGGTACCGGTGGCGATGATGGTACCGGCTTTCAGGGTCATGCCCTGCGAAAGCTCGTGGATGACATGGTCGATATCAAAAATTTGCAGTTTGGTGTTGGAATCCTGCCGCAGCTCGCCGTTCACCCGGCTGCGGATGGGCAGCGCGGGCGGGTAGGTGTCAAATTCGTCGGCCGTGACGATGCAGGGCCCCATGGGGGTAAATCCGTCCAGACTTTTGCCGAAGTACCACTGCTTGTGGGCGGTCTGTACGTCCCGGGCGGAGACGTCGTTCAGGATGGTGTAGCCGAACACATAGTCTTTGGTCTGCCCGGCGGGCACATCCTTGGCGTCCTTACCCAGCACCACAGCCAGCTCACACTCGTAGTCCAGCTTCTGTACAAGGTCGGTGTGCGCCTCGATGAAGCCGCCGTCCGGCACCGCGCGGCTGACCCGCTTGGAGAAGTAGATGGCGTCCTGATGCTTGGTAGAAAAGGCATCCGCAGAGTACTTTTCGGCCTCGTCCGAGTGCGCCATATAGTTGATGCCCAGACAGACCACGTCCTGCGCGGGGCAGGGGATGGGGCTTTGCAGGGTGACGGCCTCCACCGGCAGTGCGGGGATGCCGCTGATGGCCAGCTGCAAGCCGAACCGCACCTGCGGGGTGAGGAAGGGGATGGCGTCGGACAGGGTCTCGTAGGAGAGCCCCAGCCCTGTCTCTTATACACATCTGACGCTGCCGAC
>ENA-OZKH01000323-OZKH01000323.1-human-gut-metagenome-genome-assembly--contig:-NODE-323-length-20214-cov-4.567389_pt1 | contig 20214 bp, 15 predicted proteins | sample MGYA00244180_ERZ653758 | MGnify/ENA primary metagenome ERZ653758 (study PRJEB26926, sample SAMN06165252) | human gut metagenome | biome: ENVO:00009003; feature: ENVO:2100002; material: ENVO:00002003...
CGAGATTCCTCTACGTCTCGTGGGCTCGGAGATGTGTATAAGAGACAGGGGCTGCCGCGCGAAGGCCTGGTGCCGATGCTGAAGGATGCTCACCGCCTGAACATCCCGGCCACCCTGCGCGGGCTTCGCAACAACGATTTCCGCCAGACCGCGGCGGCCATGTTTGAGCTGGCAAAAGAGGACAAGGACATCGGCGTCCAGATAGATCCGACGCTCTACAGCGACTATCACATCACCGCCGTGCCGGCACTGGTCGTCACCTGTCCGGGGCATTACGACGTCATTCGCGGCAGTCTCCCGCTGCAGCAGGCACTGGAGAAGGTGGCGTCTGACGGTGACTGTGCCGCCACGGCACGCCAGCTGCTGGAGGCCGCCCGATGAAACCGGTCATTTTCCTTCTGGCGCTGCTTGCCAGTGGTCTGGTCCGTGCAGATGCGAATCAGGATGCATGGAGTGCCGGGGCCGGCTTTGGTAAGGGACAGGCCTCACAGGGCACCTCGTCCCTGAAAAATCCCGGCACGGTGCAGGGCAGCATTCCGGGCTATACCGCCAGCCCGCCTGAAACGGGCTACTACGGCGGCGTGTCAGGCGGCGACGGTGGCCTGAACAGTAAAGGTCAGCAGGCGCTGCAGAACAGCGGGGCCGGGCAGGCCGTTATCGAGGCCGGCACGAAAAACCCGCTGCCGGTGATTGACCCGAAAGCCCCCTTCATCACCGCCGGCAAGAACGCGGAAGGCGCGGCTGACAATATCGTCAACGGCACCGGTAATCCGCAGCAGTGTCAGCCTGGCACGGTCACGAAATCCGTGTTCGACAAATACACCTGCGAGCGGGATGTGTGGGTGAACCAGAGCTGCAAACGCAGCGCGACCGTTGAGGTGGATGGCAGCGGCACCACCTGGGAAACGAAAACGGTGGAGTACGAAATGAGTCAGCAGCCGGTGCAGGAGATCAACGGCATGAATATCGTCACCATTGTGCCGACCGTCACCGGCGAGATTGTCCGCGCCACATACACCTGGTCAGACCGGTTAGGGAACAAGCCGCGCTTTTACATGAACATCTCTGTCCTGGGGGCGGAAATCCCCTGGCACAACAAGGGCAGCGCGCAGGATGTCGCCTTCACACCGGTGCCTGCCACGCTGACGGCCGGCGTGGCGTTCACCTCAAAACATCAGCACAGCATCCACTCCGGGTCGGGCAGTCAGACCTTTAAACACCGGCATGTGCAGCTGAAAATCTCCCTGGTCATCCGGGTGAAAAAAACCAGCAGCGTGCCGAAAGTGGTCTGGCGTGAGAAATGCGGCTTCGACAGGAACGGTGCCGTGCCGGTTTCCAGCGTCTGTACCATGCCCGGCGGTAACCGCCCGGTGGTGATTGACGGCGAGACGCAGCAGGTTTACAGCGACTGCTGGGAGTATGAAGACCAGTACCTGCAGAAAACCGGTTCGAACGGCACCTGTGCCTCGCTGATGAATAACCCGGCCTGCACCGTTACCGGAACGCAGTGCAAGACTAAAACCGGAACGTACTGTGAGCATGAAGTGGTCAGTTACGAGTGCCAGCGCAACTTCTCCTCCACCGGGCTTATCTGCGGCGGAACGTACTTCTGTAAGTCCGGGAACTGCAGTGACACCGATGGCGCGGGTGACAGCGGGTTCGATACCGCCGTGGCCAAACTGGCCGGTCTCGCCTCCGCCGCCGCCGATGTGAAGGACGATCAGATAAATGTCAAAGCCTTCACCGGCAAGGCGATGAGCTGTCGTAAGGCGTTTGCGGGCTTCTCCAACTGCTGTAAGGACAGCGGCTGGGGACAGGATGCCGGGCTGTCCGCCTGTAATGACGATGAGCTGGCGCTGGGGAAAGCAAAAGCGAAGAAAATCACCGTCAGCGTGGGCGAGCGCTGTGACCATGAAGTGCTGGGGCAGTGCGTGCAGAAAAGCAAAGTGTACTGCGTGTTTGACGGCAAGCTGGCGCGCATCATTCAGGAGCAGGGACGACGCGATCAGCTGGGTGTCGGTTTCGGCAGCGGCAGCAGCCCCAACTGCGGCGGCATCACCGTTCCCCAGCTGCAGGGCATCGATTTTGACCGTATCAACTTCGCTGACTTCTATGAGGACCTGATGGCTAACCAGAAAGTCCCCAACTCGTCGGTGATGGTGAAGCAGGTTAAAGACCGCATCGCCGCGCAGGTGAAACAGACAGGAGGCACAAAATGATGCGCCGCAGTATTTCCCTGTTGCTGATGCTGATTGCGCTGCCTGCGATCGCCGAGGAGATTGTCACGCCGGCACCGCCGTTCACGGGCTGGTCCTGGTACAACGAGCCGAAAAAAGCCCCCACGCCGCCGCCGGTTCAGCCCCCGCCTCAGAAGCCGCGCGTGCCGGATCTGAGCAAAATGACCGCGCAGGAGCAGGCGAAGGTGCTGCGTCAGTACACAATGGAGGCGCTTAACCGCGCCATCCTGTACCCGACGCGGGAGAACACGGCCACGTACCTCAAATGGCAGAAGTTCTGGACCGACCGCAGCAGCATGTTCAGTCAGTCGTTTGCCGCCGCGCAGCTGACGCACCCGGAGCTGGACTACAACCTGGAGTACCCGCACTACAACAGCATGGCACCGCTGGTACAGTCCCGCGATCAGGCGCAGCGTCAGGAGGCGATTGCGAAGATGGGGCAGCAGTACGGGCTGTTTTACTTCTACCGGGGCAGTGACCCGATCGATGCGCAGATGGCCGGTGTGGTGGCCGATTTTGCGAAGATTAACCATCTGTCGCTTATTCCGGTCTCGGTTGACGGGCAGGTGGCACCGTCACTTCCGGACAGTCGCCCGGACAACGGGCAGATACAGGCCATGCGTATCTCGCACTTCCCGGCACTGTTTCTGGTTGACCCGCGCAGCCGCAACTTCCAGCCGCTGGTCTACGGCTTCATGACCCAGGATGACCTGGCGAAGCGCTTCCTGAATGTGTCCACCGGCTTTAAACCCAACTTCTGAGGAGTCTCCCGTGAATAAAATCCGGATCGCCGGAAACGTGTTGTCGGGGCTTCAGGCGGTGTTTTTCTGCTTTATCACTGCCCCAGGCATCTTACTGCTGGCACTGGTGCTGTCCGTTCCGTCGCCGTCGGCGTTTTTCGTCAGCGCGGCGAGAACATTCAGCAAGACAGTGCCCGCGACACCCGCACACCCTGTCAGCCATGACTGCGCGGTGGTGCCGCTGGATGACCCGTGGCCGCGACCGTGTATGCAGCCCGCCACGCCTGAGTCAGATTTCATCCTGGAGGGCGATCGGTTCCTGGTGAAATTTTACCTGCTTATCGCGCTACTGAATTTTCCCGTGTGGTGCCTGTTAAATATGCCTTCATCTGTTAACCGGCGTGAAGGTCACTGACCCTTTATTCTGAGGATTACCCATGAGTACATACCGCGCTGCCCGTAGCCTGCGCGCCTGCTGGCGTGCTGCCTGGTTCAGTTTAGTCACCGCGCCGTCACTGGTTCTGTTCTGCCTCTTTATGCTGCTTACGTTCAATAACTCTGTTACCGGTACGTTTCTGGATGCCGCCCGCGATCTGGTCGTTGACGCCCCGCCCGGAAAAATATGGGGGTGTGCGCCGCCCCTCAGCACGCCCGTTGAAACGGTTATGCCACAGGGGAACGGTATCGCTGCAGCGCCGCCGGACGTCAGGTGTGAGCGCGCGGCCGTTGATGCCATTGCCTGGCAGAAAAATGTGGATCGTCTGATACGCAATTTGTATGTGACCGTTGCGTTTGCCGGCGCGTTTTTCTGGTGGTTTTTGGGCAGTAAGCCTGGCGTTCCGGAGGCCGCTGAGTGGGCCGGCCGGAAGGTGAAATCATTACGTAAGACTGTGCAGGAGAAGGAATAGCACCATGAAACCATTGTCCCTGTCTGACATTGTCGTCATTTTCTTTGCGGGCATCATGTTCAAGTGCCTCAGCGATATCTACGGCGCCTATCCCTGGCTTACCCAGTTAATGTGCCTGTGGGGAGGCTATCTCCTGATGGCGCTCTCCGCGCTGCTTCTGGCCTGTAACCGGTGGTGGTACTGGCGACACCGCCATGACGTTATCCCGGAGGTGCAGGATGAAAAGTAATGCCCTGACCGCGCTTTTACTGCTGTTTCCCCTGCTGGCCAGTGCCGGTGCGCGGGATGAAATTGCCGCCCTCGATGCGGCGAAAATCACACAGCAGCAACCCGCGACGGAGACGCCGGCAAAACCGGCCGACCCGCAGAGCCTGATGCAGCTGCCTGACGGTCGTCGCGTCAACATGGCGGATTACGCGGTTGTTGTCTTTATGCAGGCGCACTGCCAGTACAGCGCGAAGTTTGACCCTGACCTGAAGCACTGGGCTGACCAGCACAATATCCGGGTGTATCCCTACACGCTGGATGGTGGTGGCGATGCGTCGTTTCCGGTGCCGCTGATCCCCCGCAAAAGCGATCCGGCATCTCCCCTGGCGGACGAAATCATGACGTTCTTTGGCAACGGGCTGCCCATTGCCACGCCGACCGCGTTCATGGTTAACGTCCACACCCTGCGTGCCTACCCGCTGACGCAGGGGGTGATGGATATCGGCACGCTGGAAAGCCGCTACGCCAGCCTGATTCAGGCTGATATGGACCAGATTGATCCACAGTCACTTCCCCCGCTGCCGGCAAACGCGCAGGTAACGCCTCAGTAATACACACGGAAAAAAGAATGACTACAACACCGTATGCTTCACCGCGTACCGGTTGCGCATGCCTGCAGGACTGCAGGGCGTTTCCGGTCGACGATCCACGCGATGCCCGATTTACGGATGCTCAGCAACTGAAGGAGTGCGCGTAATGAACAGCCTCAGAACAGGGTTAATTGCTGTTATGAAGATCATGATGAGCGACGAGCCGGGAAAAGCCGTCACAGAGAAAGCCTTCTGGCGACTGCTGAGCGCGGCTATTTTTCTGCTTGTCGTGCATGTCGTTTACCTGCGATGCACCGGCCTCACACTGGAAACGCTGATGTCACTGCGCCCGGATGTGACGCGCGGCGAGCAGTTTACGCTGTCCATCCTCATTCACTACCCGGACTACATGGTGCTGTCGTTTCTGGTCGGGGTTCTGGTGCTGCTCTGCTTCAGCGTCCTGGTGATGGCGGTCAGAGAACTCGCCGGCGTGCTTCACCGCCGTCTCACACGTCAGCCCGCTGTGCAGGAGAATATCAATGATTAAGCCTCTCCTGACGGCAGCAGCCGTCTTCCTGACCGGCATGGCCATCACACCCGCACAGGCTGACGTAAACGGCGATCTCAACGGCTTCTTTGGCAGCCTCGGCTACAGCGGCAACGTCACCCAGGCGCAGGCGTGGCAGGGGCAGGCCGCCGGGTACTTCACCGGCGGGTCGGTTTACCTGCGTAACCCGGTCAAGAACGTCCAGCTTATCTCGATGCAGGTGCCCTCCCTGAACGCCGGCTGCGGCGGTATCGACGCCTATCTCGGCTCCTTCTCCATGATCAGCGGTGAAGAAATTCAGCGTTTCGTGAAGCAAATCATGAGCAACGCCCAGGGCTATGCCTTCGATCTCGCGCTACAGACGATGGTGCCGGAGCTGAAGCAGGCGAAGGATTTCCTGCAGAAGCTGGCCAACGACGTCAACTCCATGAACATGAGTTCGTGTCAGGCCGCGCAGGGCATTATCGGCGGTCTGTGGCCGGTCACTCAGGTCTCCCAGCAGAAAATCTGCCAGGACATTGCCGGCGAAAGCAACATGTTCGCGGACTGGGCAGCCTCCCGTCAGGGATGCACCGTGGGCGGCAAGAGTGACAGTGTGACAAACCGTGCCAGCGACAAGGACAAGGATCAGGTCCTGAAAAACAAAAACCTTATCTGGGATGCACTCAGCCGCAACCGGCTTTTTGACAGCAACCGCCAGCTGAAAGAGCTGGTCATGAGCGCGGTCGGCTCCATCATCTTCAACAAGGAAGGGCAGGTGACCATCCTGACGCCGCTGGTTGATAACCGCGACCTGGTCAAGGTGCTGATGCGGGGTGGCACCGCGAAGGTGTATGGCTGCGATGAAGAGTCGGTATGCCTGACACCGGTGGTGGTGAGCATCAACGTTCAGGAAAAAAACGGACTGGTCACGCTGGTGAAAAATCTGATGCTTTCGATGCAGTCGAAACTGGTCAATGACACCCCGCTGTCGGATCAGGAAAAGGGGTTTGTGAACACCACCTCCGTGCCGGTGCTGAAGTATCTCACCAACGCCCAGAGTATGGGGCAGAGCGCGACGTATCTGCTGCAGGTCAGTGACTTCATTGCCCAGGACCTGATGATTCAGTACCTCCAGGAGCTGGTCAAGCAGGCCTCGCTCTCGATGGCCGGGAAAAACTGGCCGGAAGAAGCGGCCTCAAAACTGCGCGACAACGTACTCCATGCTCAGGGACTTCTGGCTGACATGAAACTCCAGTCAGCAGCGGACCAGAATGCGCTGGACGGCATCGACCGCAACATGCAGTACCTGCAGCAGCAGGTCTCAACCATCGTTTCCGGCTCATACCAGAGCAACTACAAGTGGGGGAATCCCTGATGCTTGAAATCTATACAATCTACGGTGGCGGGATGTGGAAGTCTGCGTTTGACGCGGTCGTCGGCATCCTCGGCACCGGGACGTGGAGCACCCTGCTGCGTATCGCAGGCACTTTCTCGGTGCTCGGCGTACTGGCAACGTTTACCAGAAGCCGTAACCCGATGGTGTTCGTGCAGTGGCTGGCGATATTCATGCTGTTCACCTCCGTGCTGCTTGTGCCGAAGCGCTCGGTTCACATTATTGATATCACCGATCCGGCGGCCGTGTGGGTGACCGATAACGTACCGGTGGGGCTGGCCGGCATTGCCTCGGTGACAACCGGGATCGGGTATCGCCTTGCGCAGCTTTACGACTACATGATGGCGCGCCCGGACTCGGTGACCTACACCAAAACCGGCATGCTGTTCGGGTCCGGTATCGTGGCGGAAAGCAGCGACATCCAGACGCAGAACCCGGAGCTGGCGCAGATGCTGCCTGACTACGTGGAAAACTGTGTCATCGGCGATATCCTGCTGAACCACAAATACACCGTGAACCAGCTGCTGAACACCACTGACCCGCTGGGGCTTATCACCAGTAACCCCAGCCCGCTGCGGGGGATTTTCAAAACCACCTCCACGAACCGTGAGTTTCTGACCTGTCAGCAGGCTGCCTCACAGATCCAGACGCTGGCAGGCCAGGACAGTCAGCTGACCAGCCCGACCTTCTCCATGCTCACACAACGCATCTTCGGAAACCGGATGAACGGGGCGGTGATGCTGGCCAACGCGATGAATGAAAGTTACGGCTTCTTCTACGCCGGCGGGATGAGTGCGGCGCAGATCATGAAAAACAACGTGACCAACAGCGCCATCCGTCAGGGCATCCGCGGCTTTGCGGCCCGCTCATCGGACACCGCGAACCTGCTGAATCTGGCCACCGAAAGTGCGGCCACCAAGCAGCGCCTCAGCTGGGCGGCAGGCAGCACACTGGCCACGCGGCAGTTACCGTTCCTGCAGTCACTCATGATGCTGATCCTGGTCTGCCTGTTTCCGCTGGTCATCGCGCTGGCGGCAGCAAACCACAGTCTCTTCGGGCTGAACACCCTGAAGCTGTATATCGGCGGGTTTCTGTACTTCCAGATGTGGCCGGTGATGTTCGCCATCCTCAACTACGCCGCGACATTCTGGCTGCAGACAAAAACAGGGGGAACCCCCCTGGTGCTGTCCAACCGGGATGCGGTCGCGCTCCAGCACTCCGATGTCGCCAACCTTGCCGGGTATTGCGCGATGTCGATTCCGGTGCTGTCGTTTTTCCTGACCAAAGGGGCGGCGGCAATGGGTTCGCAGCTGGCAGGCAGCGTGATGAGCTCGATGGCGTTTGGCTCTGCCGGCGTGGCCTCCACTACTGCAGACGGCAACTGGTCGTTCAATAACATGTCGATGGACAACCTGAACCAGAACAAGATGGACACCAATATGGTGCAGCGTCAGGGACAGCAGACCTGGCAGGCAGATAACGGCTCCAGCCACACCCTGACCTCCAGTGGGCAGAATGTCATAGACGGCTCCGGTGCCATGTCCAACCTGCCGGTGAACATGCGTCTCAGCCAGCTGGCCAGCTCCGGCTTCCAGGAGCAGGCGCGCATGTCGCAGGTGCAGGCGCAGACGGCGCTCGACGGCTACAACCACAGCGTCACCAGTGGCTGGTCACAGCTGGAGCAGGTGACTAAGCAGTCGGGCAGCACGGAAAATATCAGCAATGGCAGTGAAAACAGCCAGGCCGTGAATGCCTCTCGCGGGGCGAACATGATGATGTCAGCAGCAGAGAGCTATGCGAAAGCAAATAACATCTCCACACAGCAAGCTTATAACGAGCTAATGAGTAAAACTAACCAAGGCAGTGCTGGAGGCAGTATCAAAGGTTATGGTGGTGCTGGCGTAAATCTGGGGGTATGGAAAGCCGGTGCAGAAGCTAGTATTAGTGCAGAATTGCGGCATAGTTCTTCCGAATCACATGGAACTCAGGAAACGAATGCTAATGGAGTGGAATTCAAAGAAGGTAAAAATACTCAGGCTGTACGGGACTTCAAACAGGGCATGGATATGGTGGCCAGCAGCCGTGTTAATGAGTCTGCAAGCCATTCCGAAAGTGCCGGCACCAGTAACGTTCAGCAGCTTGCTGCCACGCTTAACGATGCGCAAAGTCAGTATCATCAATACACTACGAGTTCGACGAACAGCAACGAATTCAGCCGTATGGCCACGCTTGCTCAGAACGAGAGTGCATCGCTTGATACCAACTATACGCAGGAATTCGTGGACTGGGCATCTAACCGCTACGGTGACAAGGCGCAGTCCATGCTGACCAGCGCCCCGACTGCGCGTGAAGCCGCAATGGAATTTGTTAACGAACGCCTCAAGCCTGAAATTATGGGCGACTACGGGCAGGGGCGCAGCGATCTGCAGAGCGGAAATGAGCACGCCGCCTTTAGCGGAGAGCATATCGTCCGGACCGCCGGTGAAGCGCAGCCGCTTAACTCCACAGTATCTTCACAAGGCGGGCAGAATGAAGGCGGTACTTACAGCCCTGCATCTTCCGGCAGTCAGCACTATGCGAGCGAAAGTGGTACTCACTATGTCAGCGGTGGTAATCATGCGGCAGGCAGCGAAACGGGTGGCCAGACACAACAGGGTGGCAGCCAGACCTATGGAAATGAAAATGGCAGTGCTCCGTTAACAACCGGGCCGCAAACGGCAGGTACTGAAAATAGTGGTTACGGGAATACTGAGCATCGCAGTGTGTCAGGTGCTACCACTCCGGGCAGCCATACACGCGCCAATGGCCCTGAAGAGCCGGTTACGAACAGCCCTTCAGGTAGATTCAGTGAGTCCGGCAGCATGGAAACACCTCGTACGGGCGGCAATAACACACAGCACCATACTGCAGGACAGCAGACTGGTCACAGCCAGTTAGCGTCTCAGAAATCAGGCAGCACTTTGGAAAGCTCAGGCCATCAGGTACGCGGCAGCAAGGTGCCTGGTGAGGATATGCAGACAGCATTCCAGCAAAATCAGTCACGGCTTCAGGAGCAGGCAGGACAGGGTTTTGCGCCACAGGAAGAGATGCAACAGCGCGTGGCAGCACAAAGATCTGCTAACGAGCAAAATATCAACAAATCTTCTGGGGAAATAGGCAAAAAACAATCTACTGTTCAGGCATCCAGTGATATGCTTAAGGATGAAAATAACTCTGCTCGAGGAAGATTCGAGTTAGGCCATAAGAAAGAACAATATGAGCAGTCAAATAGGCTTAACCCCTATAATGAGCTCGACGGCGACAAACTCGAAGCTGAGATAGAGAGTCTAAAAGAGAGAAGGTGATACGATGAAAAAGAGCACCCCTTATTTGATGATGATAATGCCAGCGATTTATTCCTTCATATATTTCGGCTGCGTAGAATTGTTTTTTTTGAATAAATCTTTATGGAAAGGTGCTCTTTTCTCGACTCCGGCTTTTTTGATGATCCTCATATGCTTGGCAGCATACATAAACCATAGCGGCAAGCTTACTCAAGAAAATAAGGGGACGATATATTCATTCTATAAATATTCTTGTATCTGTAATCTGGTTTTATTAGTAATTCCCTTTGTGATTCTTTTTTCACATGGCTCATGGGTTCTTTTATCAGGTGTATGCGTTGTAAATAGTTTTGCACTCTTGAATTTGATTGCTTTGCTTAAGTTAATGGGCGGTCAAACCCTGTCAAAAGATGAAACATCTAATGCATCTAACTCGATATACTCCGAATCACAGTCAACGCAACCTATGGTGAACCCTGCTTCAGGTATGCCAATGATCGGTGGAGTTTCTGGTTTGGATGTAAGCGGAAATTCATGGGGTACTAATAATGATGACATTTAATTGGCGTATGAGAACTATTGAGGGGAAAATGTGACTTTCACATTAATTTTCTATTTTTGAACGAATAAATCTGCATCATATAAAAACTCCAGTAGTAAATCTTAGATATCAATCGTCAGGAATAAATATGAAACTGAATAAAATTGCAGTTTGCGGTCTCGTTTTGTCTGTTTTTGTCCTCAGCGGCTGCGGTGCCATGAGCACAGCGGTTAAAAAGCGCAATCTGGACGTCAGAACACAAATGAGTGAAACCATCTGGCTTGAACCTGCCTCTGAAAGAACGGTGTATATTCAGGTGCGAAATACGTCGGACAAAGATATGTCGGGGCTGCAGACAAAAATTGCGTCAGAACTCACCGCAAAAGGGTATCAGGTGTCAGCCTCTCCGGACGCGGCGTATTTCTGGGTACAGGCGAACGTGCTCAAGGCCGACAAAATGGATTTACGCCAGTCGCAGGGCTTCCTCAGTTCCGGTTATGAAGGGGCAGTGACGGGCGCTGCCCTGGGCGCGGGCATTACGGGCTATAACACCGGCTCCGCTGGCGCAACACTCGGCGCTGGGCTGGCGGCAGGCCTTGTCGGTATGGCAGCTGATGCGCTGGTCGAGGACGTCAACTACACGATGGTGACCGATCTGCAAATCTCCGAGCGCAGCAAGGCTGTCGTCACCACAGACAATGTGGCGGCGCTGAAACAGGGCTCCTCCGGTGTGAAATTGCAGACCAGCACAGAGCAGGGCAACCGGGCCAGATACCAGACCCGTGTGGTCTCGAACGCCAACAAGGTTAACCTCAAGTTTGACGAGGCAAAACCGGTGCTCGAGGCGCAGCTGGCCAAATCCATCGCCGGCATTATGTGACACCACTTCCCCCTCCGGGCATCCTGCCTGACTTCTCTGTTAACAACACCTTTCCGGTTCCACTTTCCTGTCGCGCGCAGCGCTGTCGGGTGCATTGCTGTATCCGGAAGGGCGCAACATGATGAGGTGCAATAGTGTATGTATATATCCCGTACCGCAGGCCGGGTGGCTCAGAAGACCTGCTGGCGCTGATTGCGCTGGAAAGCGATCTGGTTCATGCCCTGGCCATTATCCGCCTGTCCGGAAGCGTTGAAGAGTATGAGCGGCTGGCGCTGGCGCCGTGGTGGGCCGGATACGTCATGACCCTGGAGGGCCTTGACGCGGGGGTGTGGGACTCTGAAGCCTGCGCGGATGTGGCGCAGTCTGTCAGACGGCTGGCCACCGAAATGGATGAACAGGCGTGGCGGACCGGCATCCGGGACGCAAGGTATGAACTTAAACAGCAGGAGTAAGGCCGACATTATCGTTCAGTCTCATCACAGTCACCCTTTTCTGCAGTTCTTTCAGCCCGGCGCGTATGTGCCTTTCTCACCCACAGTGGATATTTCGCTTCCTCACCGGACAAACGGCTGCGCCGGTGTCCGGATTGCGGCGAGCGCTGCGGGTTTTAACGTCAACCTCAAGGAGAATTCTCCCGTGAATAAATCAGCCCTGAATAACGTTATTTCTGCCTGCTTTTTCCTCCTCATGCTTTCCGCATGGACTACGTGGCTCATGCTCCACTATGGCGCAGATGTGCTGCAGTGGATAATGGCAAACTCCACACTGTTCTCCCGCACCCTGGCACTCAGCACATGGCAACCTGAATGGGCATGGACGAACCAGCTGAATCTGGTCTGCTGGCTGCTTATTTTCACGACCGGCGGTCTGCTGGCGTCATTGCTGACCAGTCTTGCGCTCCGCACCATCAGTGATGTGCTGACGCTTCTCGCCCGACCGCTTGTGACCTGGTCCCGCAGGGTATAGCCCTGAAACGCCGGAGGATGTCCCGTCATGATTTCAGAAAACCGACAACCTGACCTGTCCGGGTTACAGAGCCTGATCCATCTTGAGAGCGAGCTGCTGATGGCGGCTTCCTGTCTGAACGTGTTCGGTTCGCTTCCGGATGAGAAGGACAAAACCCACATTGCGTACTGGGCCGGCTACGCGTTCACCCTTTATGGTCTGGCATCCCGGGCGGGACATTCACCCGGTTATACCGATGTGGCCGCCGCAGTCCGTTCTGCGGCGGTGAGCATTAACGAACGGGACTGGGAGGACGGATGCCATCAGGCAGAGTTTGAGCTGAGCCAGCTGGCATAGCGCGGTCCTCCCCCGCAGTACCAGGTTAATCAGACCTGCTTCAACTTTTCTTCCCTGATAACGCACATCACCACACCGGTGATGCGATAACGGCCGGACAAAATCTATGAGCTTTAAAGGAAAAAACCTCACACAGGGCGGGCAGATGACCGCCTACCGCTGGCGCATGTTTCTGCAGGTGAACAACTGGATCGGCTACTGGGTATTCCTGTTGTTTGGTGCCATCACGGCATGCCTGTTCTTCTGGCTGACGCCCCAGGAAATGCTGGATAACGGCAGCTGGTACTGGTTTGCACGGGTCAATGACAGTTTCATCGACCTGATGCCGGCCGGGCAGGGGAAGTTTTATGAGATCCATTATTTCTACGCGCCGACCAGTACCACCATGACGCTCAAAATGACCCTGCAGCAGATGCTGAAAGACCCCTACATGCAGTTCATGGGTGACAGGCTGGCGGGGCATCTGCAGACCGCCGCAGCGATCGCCGGTGCTGTCAGCATGGCGGTCTTCGCCGGCGTCGCCTGGTACATCGCGCGGATTGGTAAACAGGAGAGCGAGGACGAATACCTCTCCGGCATGAAACTCACCGAGTTCGCATCGGAGGTCAATGCCCTGCTGCGTAAAAATGGCGAGCTGTCAGATTTGCGGGTAGGCGACCTGCACCTGGTTAAAAACGCCGAAGTGATGAATTTCCTCATACACGGCACCATCGGGGTGGGCAAGTCCACCGCAATCCGCTGGCTGCTGGATATCATCCGCCGGCGCGGCGATCGCGCCATCATTTACGACTCCGGCTGTACCTTCATCGAGACCCACTACAACCCGGACAGGGATTACATCCTCAACCCGCACGATGAGCGCTGCGCCAACTGGCAGCTGTGGGAAGAGTGCGTGGATGTTATCGACTTTGAAAACTTCGCAACCAGCCTTATCCCCGTGGAAGGTGAGTCCGATCCGTTCTGGGTTTCCAGTTCGCGGACGATTGCCTCAGACCTTGCCATCCGCATGTCCGCAGATCCTGAGCGCAGTATCGAGAAATTCCTCAAAACGCTTCTGTCACTGAGCATGAAAAGCCTGCGTGAATATCTGGCCAACACGCCGGCGGCGAACCTGGTCGAAGAGAAAATCGAGAAAACGGCCATCTCTATCCGCTCGGTCGTCACCAACTACGCCAAGGCGCTGCGGTTTCTCCAGGGGCTGGATAACGGCACCCGGCCTTCATTCACTATCCGTAACTGGATGACCAGTGAGCAGTACAGTGACAGCTGGCTGTTTATCTCCACCCAGGCCCGTCACCGCAAAAGCGTGCGCCCGCTGATTTCGATGTGGATGTCGATGGCCACCCTCTACCTGCAGAGCATGGGGGAGAACGCCGACCGCCGGGTGTGGTTCATCATGGATGAAGCGCCGAGCCTTCAGCGCATCCCCCAGTTTGAGGAGACCCTGGCGGAAGGGCGCAAGTTTGGTGGCTGTTTTGTCATCGGTATCCAGAACATGCCGCAGCTTATCAACTCGTATGGCCGGGAAGTGGCCAAAGCGATTTTTGACCTGCTCAACACGCGCATGTATGGCCGCTCACCGAGTGCTGAGGTGGCGAAAATGGTCGAGGAGGAGCTGGGTAACCAACGACGCCGGGAGGCGCGCGAGCAGAACTCCTATGGCCTCGATCAGGTGCGTGACGGGATATCCATAGGCAAGGACAAGGTCAGCCAGCCTATCGTTGATTATGAAGAGGTCATGCAGCTGCGTAACCTGAAGTTTTATGTACGGTTGCCTGGCGAATATCCGGTGGTGAAGCTGGCGCTGAAGTACCGTAAAACCAAAAAAAGAAATATCGGCCTGATTGAGCGCAATATCCGCGATGCCCTCAGCCCCGAGCTGGAAAAGGTCATCAGGGAGAACGAGCGCGATACGGCCCTGGCCGGCCTGGTATTCCCGACCGGGGAAGAGCACCTGGAAAAAGCGGCTGCGCAGCCAGATACACAGCCGTCAGGTCAGCCGGTCAGTCCGGCTCCTGTTGCCACGCCATCGCAGCGGGCACAGCCAGCCCGTAAGGAGGCCGTGCAGCCTCCGGCCCCGGAATCGATTAAACCTGTTCCGTCACAGATTACACGTCCTGAACCCTCCCTGCCCCGACGTCCGAATGTTGCTCATCTTCGTTCGGTTCCGGCAGAGACACACCCGGAGAACCCGGCGACAGAGGCTGTTAATGATGCTCCCACGGCAATTAAGCCGTCTCCATTGCCAAAAACACCTTTGCACGAAACGCCTGCTTCTGCCTCCCCGGTAGAACTGCTGAACCGTATGCGTCGTAAGCCACTCGATGCTGATGCTGCAGAAAGTAGTGAGAGTGAAGGCGGCGGAGAGGCACAGGAACTCAGGATGCAGGTCACGCAGCTGGAAAACGGCGGGCTGGAGCTGAAGACCGCCGGCCAGCCCGGAACCGCGTCCGGACACCACAACGAAGACGGGAATACCCGCCAGCGGATGGAGCGCGAGGAGGAATACATCCTTGTTAACCGCCACCCCGAAGATCCCGGCTTTGATGAAGCCGATTTTGAACGTGATTATGACGGAGAACCCGAACGATGATGTCACCCGCCCCCATCGTGTCTGCCGGTGATGCGGCAGGCTACTACAGCAATAAAGACAACTACTATTTCCTCGGGCAACTGGAGAGCGAATGGCTGGGTGAGGGGGCCAGCGCGCTGGGGCTGGAAGGCCCGGTGCGCAGCGACCAGCTGACGGCCGTGCTCGAGGGCCGTCTGCCTGACGGCTCCCGGCGCGGTAAGGAGGTCAACGGTATCCACTCCCATCGCCCCGGCCATGACCTGACGTTTTCGGCACCGAAAAGTGTCTCCATCCTCGCCCTGGTGGGCGGGGATAAAGCCATGCTGGAAGCGCATCAGTACGCTGTGCGGGTGGCGGCAGGCTACGTTGAAAAACTGATCTCCGCGCGCGAAACCGTGGACGGTAAAACCTCCATCATCCCCACCGGTAAAATGGTGGCCGCGCTCTACACGCACGACACGTCCCGAAACCTCGATCCGCAGCTGCACACGCACATGCTGGTTGCCAACATGACGGAGCTGAACGGCAAATGGAAAGCGCTGGCCACGGACTACATCCACAACGCCGGCTTTATCGAGACGGTGATGAAAATGCAGGTCACGCTGGGGAAACTCTACCGCACTGCCCTGCGTGAGCGCGTGGAAGCCCTGGGGCATGAAATTGAGGAAGTCGGGCCACACGGGATGTGGGAAATCAGGGGCGTGCCGGAAGCTGTCCGGGAGGAGTATTCCTCGCGTGGCCGGGAAGTGCGGGGTGCCGTCGGTGCCGAGGCCACGCTGAAAAGCCTCGATATCGCCGCCAAGAACACCCGTAAAGCCAAGGTCGATCCCTCCCGTCTTCGCCTGATGGAGCGCTGGCAGACCCAGATGAAAGAGAAGGGCTGGGATATGAAAGCCTACCAGGACAGCGTGGTGCCGCGCGATGCGCCGGACGCCGGGGCGGTGGCCATCCCTGCAGCGCACCGGCAACCCGTTCGTGACATCACGCAACCGGACGCAACGAAAGCGCCGTCGCCGACAGAACAGCCTGCCCGTGATGAGCAGGTGACACGCAGTAACGGGCAGCGCGACGCGGAAGAACCGGCACGGTCTGCAGAAGGGCGTGACCCGGCTGAGCCAGTGCCGGCCCGCAGTATTCCGGAGCGCACCGCACCGGCGAGCGCAGAGCGTGGCGGGAACATGAAAACGGCAGATTCGCAGCAGCCCGACGTCCGTCAGGAGGTGACGGATGCCGTGCGCATGGCGGTCTCGCAACTGAGCGACAGCAAAACCCGGTTTACCTGGGGTGAACTGCTGCTGAGCACCACCGAGTTCAGCGACAAAATACCCGATGTGAAAGAAATCAAACTGGCGCTGGATGAGGCGCTGAAGGACGGGCTGATTGTGCCGCTTGATGCGGAGAAAGGGGTGTTCACTTCCCGCCATCACCTCCTCGATGAGCTCTCCATTCAGGCGCTGGGAAAGGAGCACCTCAGCGAGACGCACGTCGTCAGCTTCACCCGTCCGGCACAGTACGCGCCGCCCGCCCTTGAGCCTGTTGAGAAGGATGCCCTGGTACTGATGAATGCGCCGAAGGGCGTGGCAGGCATCCGCGAACTGACGGAGCAGCTGGCCGGCATCTCTGCCGCGCATGGCCGCGAAGTGAAGGTGCTGGCCAGCTCGGCTGAACGTGCCATTTCACTGGCAAAATCAGACGTGCTGCGGGAACACATCACCGGGCGGCAGCAGCTGCTGAAGGGAGAACTGAGCCTGCGGCCACAGAGCACGCTCATTATTGAAGGCGCAGAACGCCTGGGGCTGAAGGAAACGCTGATCCTGCTGGGTGAGGCGCGGGAAAAAGACGCCCAGCTGGTCTTTCTCGACAGCGCGGGTCGTCAGGCGAACGGGAATGCCATGTCAGTGCTGGAATCTGCCGGCGTGAGGCGCAGCCGCCGCACGGAGCCGTCGCCGGGTCTTGAAGCAGAAGTTATCAGTATTGCTGACAAGCGCGATCGGTACAGCGCGCTGGCCACCCGCTTTGCGGAGCTGAATCCCGGCACGGAGCCGGTGACGGCGGTGGTGATTGGGCAGCGCGAGCAGAAGCAGCTGACCGGCCTTATCCGCGATGCCCTGCAGAACGCGGGACAGCTTGAGCGTGACGGTGTCACCATTGAGGCCCGCACACCGGTGTGGCTGGACAGCAAAACCCGCCGGATGACCGGGTCTTACCGTGCCGGTCAGGTACTGGAGGACCGTACGGAGCGTCAAGCCCGGCACTTCATCATCGACAGGGTGCATGAGGAGACACGGATGCTGTCGCTTATTGACAGCGACGGGGTACTGGTCAGACAGAAAATCAGCGACCTGACTGCGGACTGGCGACTTTTCAACAGCGAGCAGATGCACGTTGCCGGCGGCGACAAACTGATTGCGCTGGCCGCCGACCGCGGTGCAGGCCTGAAGGCAAAAGACAGGCTGACCGTGACCGGCGTCAGCCCGGAGGGTATCGGTGTCATCCGGGACGGAAAGGCCGTCACGCTGCCGGCAGACAGGCCGCTGTATGTGACCCACGGCTACGTGGCCGGGCCGGGCAACCGTGACAACGACACCGGCGTGGTGCTCGCCGCCCTTAATTCGCGTGATATCTCAGCCCAGACCATGAACTCCCTGGCGCAGTCCGGGAGCCGCGCCGAGATATTTACGGCCGAGACGCAGGACCGGGCGGAGGCACGGCTGCAGCGAATGCGTGTCGACAATTCGCCGGTGCAGCTTGTGACGAAACTCAGCGGTGAGGCCGACATCAGCAGCGCCGTCCGGACACTTCAGGCCGGTGTGCTGAGTGACGCCGCGCTGGCGGTCCGGCGTGCCATTGCCGATCAGCAGTCCGTCACCCTCAACGAGCTGAAGCTGGCCGAGGCCGCGACGGCGTTTCATCCGGGTCTGACGGAAGTGACGCGTGAAATCAATGCGATGATCAAAAACGGTGACCTGATCCGCGTCCCGAACAAAACAGAGCCCCTGCTGGTTGCCCGCGCAACCTGGGAGATGGAGAAAACCATCATCAGCGCCATTGTCGCGGGCAAGGACACCCAGGTGCCCCTGATTGAGCAGGTGGATAATGCCCTGCTCGACGGCCTGACGCAGGGGCAGAAGGCGGCGGCGCAGCTGGTCCTCAATAGCCGGGATCAGTTTACCGGTATACAGGGGTATGCCGGGGTGGGTAAAACCACCCAGGTGCGCGCGGTGAAAAGCGCACTCGACACCCTGCCGGCATCCGCTCGTCCCGCACTGCATGGCCTTGCACCCACGCACCAGGCGGTGAAGGAGCTGCGGGCGGTGGGGATCGAGGCACAGACGGTCAAATCCTTCCTCGTCGAGTATGACCAGATGAAGGCTGCCGGCGAAAAGCCCGATTTCAGCAACCGCGTTTTCCTTATCGATGAATCCTCGATGCTGGGCAACCAGGACACTGCGGCAGCGTATCTGGCCATCCAGGCGGGCGGGGGCCGGGGCGTGTCGATGGGGGACATCGATCAGTTTGAATCCCCGGAATCAGGGGCACCGTTCAGGCTGGTTCAGGAGCGCAGCCCGATGGATGTGGCCATCATGAAACAGATTGTTCGCCAGAAGGAAGTCAACCTGCGTGACGCGGTACATGACGTCATTGATAACCGCATCGATGCCGCGCTTGAGCGGCTGAAGCATCAGCCTGCGGATCTCGTTGCCCGTCAGGAACCGGACTGGCAGCCCCCCGCTGAGGGACTGGCGGAGTCAGACAACCCGGTCAGTGACCTGGTGGCTGACTGGCTCAGCCGCACGCCGAAGGCACGGGACGAAACGCTGATTATTGCCCAGCTGAACGACGATCGCGCAGCCATTAACCGGGAGATTTTTGACGCACTGGACGCGCGGGAAGAGCTGGGCCAGAAAAAAATCAGCGTGCCGGTGCTGGAAAAAATTAAGCATACCCGGCACGAGTTCAACAAGCTGGCAGCCTGGAAGTCGGGAATGGTGGTAAAGCGGGGCGACACCTATCAGGACGTGGTGGCTGTCGACTATAACGGCTCACTGATTACAGTGAAGAACGACGACGGCAGAGTGGCACTGTATTCACCGCGCGAACTGCTGACCGGCGACGTGGAGCTGTTTAACCGCAGCGAGAAGACGCTGGCAGCCGGTGCACTGGTGCGCTTCACTGTCACCGACCGTAACCGGGGTCAGGCTGCCAACCAGAAATTTACCGTTGAGAAGGTGACCGACACCGGGGACATCGTGCTGCAGGGCGCGGACGGCAGGAAAACCATCAATCCCGTGCAGGTCAGGGCCGAACAGCATCTGGATTATGCCTGGGCCATCACCGGCTATGGTGCGCAGGGTGCCAGTGAGGGGTCGGTACTGGCCCTGGAAGGGACGGAGGGAAGCCGCCAGGCGATGGCCCACAAACGTGCCTTCTACATTTCGTTATCGCGTGCAAAACAGCATGTGCAGGTCTACACGGACGGGACTGAAAAGTGGGTCAAAAGCATCAAGCGAACCGAGTACGATCTGAAGACGGCGCACGATGCCCTCAGCCCGCAGACAGAGCGCAAACAGGCGAAGGTCATCTGGGCGATGGGACAGCCTGTCGGTAAAACCGCGATAGGGCGCGCCTGGTCGCGGCATGAGGCGATGGGAGAGCATAACCTCACCGCGAAAGTGATCCCGGCCACACGGCGTTTCCCGGAACCTTCCCTGGCGCTGCCCCTGTATGACAACAACGGTCGCAGCGCCGGACTGGCGCTCGTCTCACTGGTTGCCAGCGACACCGGTCGCCTGATGCGGGGTGACGTGCGTATGGTGGCCACCCAGGGCGCGACCGGGGCAGTTATGCAGCGCAGTCGCAGCGGGAACACCCATGTGGTCCGCACGGCTGACGAGGCGTTTAAGGCGGTCCGTGAGCATCCGGAGGACGGTGTGGTGTGGCAGCTGTCTCTTATACACATCTCCGAGCCCACGAGACGTAGAGGAATCTCGT
>ENA-OZKH01000331-OZKH01000331.1-human-gut-metagenome-genome-assembly--contig:-NODE-331-length-19900-cov-5.807055_pt1 | contig 19900 bp, 15 predicted proteins | sample MGYA00244180_ERZ653758 | MGnify/ENA primary metagenome ERZ653758 (study PRJEB26926, sample SAMN06165252) | human gut metagenome | biome: ENVO:00009003; feature: ENVO:2100002; material: ENVO:00002003...
CCTGATGAAATAGCATTGTGAGAGTTACTTTGTAACGGAGCAATTCGCAGGCATCTTGTTGGGGGCAAAAGACCTTTTGACCCCAATATCATAATATACATTCGTGAAACAAGATAGCCACTTTTTGCAGCTATCTTGTAATCAAAAATTATACCTTGCGTTTTGTGCCTTGTCAAGCAATCTGCCCTTGTTTTCTGCGTTTTTTACAACAGTTCAGCCTTACGGAAAATATTGTCGTCCGTTTAAGCTTCCGGGTTGAACTGTTTTCAAGACGAACTGCAAAGCGTTTATCTCACTCCCAGCTTTGCAGAAGTTCTTCCAGGGCTTCCATGGATTCGACTTCATTCACTCTTTTCCTCAGTTTTGCCGAATGCGGAAATCCTGCGGTGTACCATGCAACATGTTTTCGCATCTCACGGATTCCGGTGTATTCTCCACGGTACTGCAGCTGCAGTTTTGCATGACGCAGCATCATTTTTTTGACTTCTGTAATCGTCGGCGGCTCAATAGTTTTTCCATTTTCCAGATATTCGCTCACCTGACGGAAAATCCATGGATTTCCGCGGGAGGCTCTTCCGATCATCACGCCATCACATCCGGTCTGTTCGATCATATCCGCAGCATCTTTTGCACAGGTGATATCCCCGTTTCCGATCACCGGAATGGAAACGGCTTCTTTGACCTGCCGGATGATATCCCAGTCTGCTTCTCCGGAATAATACTGTTCTCTCGTTCTTCCATGTACGGCGATCGCTGCTGCCCCGGATGCCTCAAGAATCTTTGCCATCTCTACGGCATTGACACTGGACTCCTGAAATCCTTTGCGGATCTTTACCGTCACCGGCTTTTTTACTGCCCTGGAAACCCTCTCCACGATCTCTCCCGCCAGTTTTGGATTCTTCATCAGTGCGGAACCTTCGCCGTTATTGACTACTTTCGGCACCGGACAGCCCATATTGATATCGAGAATATCAAACGGCCGCTCTTCAATCTCGGCGGCGGACTGTGCCATGATCTCCGGATTGGAACCGAAGATCTGCAGAGCGATCGGATTTTCTCCTTCTGCGATCTGCATCAGATCCAGCGTATTTTTATTATGAAAGGAAATTGCTTTCGCACTGACCATTTCCATACTCAGAAGCCCGACTCCCTGTTCTTTGCACAGCAGCCGGAACGGCAGATCCGTAACGCCCGCCATCGGTGCCAGCACACACGGATTTGCAATCTCTACATTTCCTATCTTAAGCTTCATCGTAATCGAATTCCTCACCCAAAAATACTACGCGATAAAACATTTCCAGTGCTTCCATCAGTTCTCGTTTCTCATTCTGAAGTTTTTTGATCTCCAGTACGCTTCCGATCTCGTCATAGAAGAAGTCGTTTTCTTTCGCTTCGGTCTTAAACTCCAGATGACCTTCCGGCGTAAATTCCAGCATCAGGATTCCGCCTACTTTCTGTGTATACAGTACACACATGATCTGCAGTTCCTGACGGATGTGCTCCGGCAGTTTGGAGAACTGCGGATTCAGATAATATTTTTCTTCGTAGGCACTCGCTCCGCACAGAACGACTGTCTCGTTTGCTTTTTTCATGACGTTGTTCCTTTCTTCTTTCTGTTTCATGCGATGTTCAGGAATGCCTCTGGCATTCTTACTGTTGATACCAACAAATTGCCCGCTGCAAAGTAATTCACACGTATCCATACACGCCGCGTACGGATACTTCTCCGGCATAGACATTTTCTGTCGTTCCATCTTCTTTTTCCACCCGCAGTTCCCCGGCATCGTTGATGCCAAGTGCTTTTCCGCGGTATTCGCCGCACGGGTCAAGCACGCAGACTTCACTTCCTCTGTTCACCAGCATCTGGTTATATTCTTCCATCAGTCCGGACATATCGCTCGTCTCTTCAAATTTTTGATAATATTTTTCCAGCCATTCCAGAGACCGCTGTATGATCTGTGCACGATCCACTTCATCCCCGGTGATCATTCGCAGGGAAATGGCCTTTTCTTTCAGTTCTTCCTGGAACTCTGTCATATTTGCGTTGATACCGCATCCGATAACCAGGTAATGAATCGCATTCATTTCAGCACTCATTTCTACCAGAATACCGCAGATTTTTTTTCCTTCCCAGACCACATCATTTGGCCACTTGATCTGGCAGTTCAGACTGTAAAGTTCGTTGACTGCCCTTGTTACTGCCATACCCATCACCAGAGTCAGCATACTTGCTTTTTCCGGGCGGAGATTCGGACGCATCAGAAGTGTCATGGCGATCGCCGTGCCTTTCGGCGTCTCCCAGGCTCTCCCGCATCTTCCACGGCCTGCTGTCTGTTCATCTGCGATCACCAGCGTTCCGTTCGGTGCTCCTTCTTCTGCCATTCTTTTTGCACAGATATTGGTGGAATCAAGTGTATCAAAATATTTCACTTCACAGCCCGCCCAGTCTGTATGAAGTCTGCTTTTTACTTCTTCTGCAGAAATAATATCCGGACATCCTAAAAGGCGATACCCCTTATTGTGTACCGCCTCGATCTCATAGCCTTCTTCTTTAAGCTGATTGATTGCTTTCCATACTGCCGTTCTGGATACGCCGAACTCTTCACAGAGCTGCTGTCCGGAAACAAATTCTTCTGCACCACGCAGACGATTCAGTATTTTACTTTTCATGTTCTTTTACCTCTGTTTAAAACTGCTTTGTATTTCCACAGTTACACTGAAATGCCATACGAATTGTTCCGTACTTCGTACTCTCACAATTCTTTCTACGATCCGCTTCGGTCAGTGTTAAACATGTGCCACTGGCACATAACACTCCACTATTCGCATATCGTGAAGCTTACGCTCCACTTTTATGTCTACCCTGGCATTTTTACATAGCCATGATCTGCATAATAAAAGTTGCTATGAGAAGCAGTGCAAAAATCATAAAAATAATGCTCGGTATGGTCTTCTTTTTATAATAACAAAGTACCATAAATACCACATTGACTATGCTTCCGCATCCGACAGCCAGTGCCATCAGCTGCATAGCAATACTATCCAGCAAAAAGGTCCCGACTGCGGATACGATCACGATCGCAGCGGCGGAGGCTCCTAAGATCTCCAGCCGTTTGATCCATTTTTCTTCTTTTCTTGACATAAAATTTTATGCTCCAAGTGTTGCCGCCATAACTGCTTTTATGGTGTGCATTCTGTTTTCCGCCTCGTCAAATACAACGGACTGTTCAGACTCAAATACTTCATCGGTAACTTCCATTTCTTTGAGGTTGAAACGTTCGCCCATTTCTTTTCCGATCTTTGTCTCCCAGTCATGAAATGCCGGCAGGCAATGCAGGAAAATAGCTTTCTCTCCTGCGTTTTCCATCACTTCTTTTGTTACTTTATATGGAGTTAATTCGCGGATACGCTCTTCCCAGACTTCATCCGGCTCACCCATGGAAACCCATACATCGGTGTAGATAACGTCTGCATCTTTGGTTCCGGCCTTGACATCTTCGGTCAGTGTGATGCTTCCGCCGCTCTCTTTTGCATAGTCCTGGCATTCCTCAACCAGTGCTGCGTTCGGAAAATATTTTTCCGGTGCACATGCTACGAAATGCATACCGAGTTTTGCACATGCGATCATCAGAGAATTACCCATGTTGTAACGTGCATCGCCCATGTATACCAGTTTCACGTCTTTCAGATGTCCGAAGTGTTCACGGATCGTCAGCATATCAGCAAGCATCTGTGTCGGGTGGTATTCGTTCGTCAGGCCGTTCCATACCGGAACCCCTGCATATTTTGCCAGTTCTTCCACAATTTCCTGTCCAAATCCACGATACTCGATACCTTCGAACATTCTGCCCAGTACGCGTGCGGTGTCGCGGATGCTCTCTTTTTTGCCGATCTGAGAACCTGAAGGATCCAGATAAGTCGTTCCCATGCCAAGGTCATGTGCTGCCACTTCAAATGCACAGCGTGTTCTCGTGCTGGTCTTTTCGAAGATCAGAGCCACATTTTTTCCTCTTAAGGTGTCAACCGGGATTCCTTTTTTCTTTTTTTCTTTCAGTTCTGCTGCCAGATCGACCAGATAAATGATTTCCTCTGCCGTGAAATCTTTTAAAGTCAGAAAATTGCGTCCTTTTAAATCCATTTTTTTATCCTCCATATTCGTTTTCAAACCATTTCATTTTTCATAAATTCAAAAATGGCCTATACTTTCTTTTAAACCGGATCTGCTGTTTCTTTTTTCTCGGTTTTTACAGTCTCTGCAAGTGCTGTCAATGTGCCGGCAACATTCTGCAGTTCCGATGGTATGATGATCTTGGTTGCTTTGCCGTCTGCCACTTTTGTCAGTGCTTCAAAGCTCTTCAGTGCCAGAACGGTTTCATCTGCTCCTGCATCTTTTAAGAAACGCAGACCGTCCGCATTTGCTTTCTGAACCTTCAGGATCGCTTCTGCCTGACCTTCGGCTTCGCGGATCATCTTTTCCTTCTGTGCTTCTGCTCGCAGGATTGCTGCGGTTTTTTCTGCCTCTGCATCCAGGATTGCAGATTCCTTTTTGCCTTCTGCCACAAGCACGGTAGATTTTTTCTCACCTTCTGCACGCAGGATCGCTTCTCTTCGCTCACGCTCTGCTTTCATCTGCTTCTCCATCGCATCCTGGATTGCAGCCGGCGGAATGATGTTTTTCAGCTCCACACGGTTGACTTTAATGCCCCATGGATCCGTGGCAATATCAAGCGACGCACGCATTTTCGTGTTGATCGTCTCTCTGGATGTCAGGGTCTGATCCAGCTCCAGATCACCGATGATATTTCGCAGTGTCGTTGCAGTCAGATTTTCGATTGCCATGATCGGATTCTCCACGCCGTATGCAAACAGCTTCGGATCTGTGATCTGGAAAAATACAACCGTATCGATCCGCATTGTTACGTTATCCTTTGTGATAACCGGCTGCGGTGCAAAATCTACCACCTGCTCTTTTAAAATGACTTTCTTTGCGACACGGTCAATAAACGGTGCTTTCACATGAAGTCCGACCGACCAGGTCGCACGATATCCGCCAAGACGTTCCACAACCATTGCGGTTGCCTGCGGCACAATCTTCACGCAGGAAAGCAAAAGTATCAACACGATCAAAAGAAGTACGATCAATATCAACCATCCCATGTTTTCTTCCTCCTTTATTTTCCATTTTTTATTTGATGCCTGCTGATTGCTCTGTTTCAAGGCACTCCCGGCATCCTTTTCACTTTTTACAGTTTTGCCGTTTTTGGTATTTCTATCTATTCATCTTCGGAAATTTCCACGATGTTCGGCATCTCCTGAAAATTGCCCTGCGGTGCAGAATCTGTCAGTACGACGGCATCTTCTAATTTTGCAAAGCTGATCGGGCTGACTTTGTAAAATTTCGTGTGATCACAGAGAACAAAGCACCGGTGGATGCGTTCGATTGCTCTTTTTTTGACCATCGCTTCGTCCTGATCCGGTGTCGAAAATCCGGAGCGTTCGGAAACGCCGTTGCTGCCCAGGAAACCAAGACTGAAATTAAATTTTTCAATCTGTCTGCATGCCTCTTCTCCGACAACTGCCTCGGTAGACTGTTTGAGTCTGCCGCCGATCAGGATGACTTCCATTCCTTTGCGTGCCAGTTTCTGTGCATGTGACGGTGCATTCGTCACAAAAACTGCCGTTGTCGTATCGGAAATATAATCGAGCATACATCCGGTTGTCGTTCCGGCATCGAGATACACGAAATCATCATCCTGTATCAGTGATGCTGCATAACGTGCAATCAGTCTTTTTTCTTCTAAATTCTTTTCTTCTCTTCGTGACACCTGCTCATCGCGTATGCTCATGTTGTCAGCCGCAACTGCCCCACCGAAAACCTTGACCAGCTTCCCCTGTGCATCCAACGTATTCAGATCTCGACGGATCGTAGATTCTGAAGTATTTAAATGATCTTTTAACTCCTGAAGTGTCACGCTGCCTCTGTTTTCCAGAAGTTTCAAGATCTCTTTCTGTCGTGTTTTAGTAAGCATATTATCCCACCCCTTTTCATGCTGCAAAAAAATCATATAGTTACATCCCTTGACGCCTTTTATTATAGCTCATAGCAGATAAGAAAGTAAAGCAAAACCGCAGTGCTTTACAACTTTAAAGTCACTGCGGTTTTTCTGAGGAAAAGTTTTATGATGAAGTTTTGGTTTACTCGGCTATTTTTTTCTTAAGCACACCGAGCATCAGTGCTCCGACTACGGTTCCTACTGCCAGTGCAGCCAGGTACATCAGCGGATTGCCGACTACAGGGAACACGAAGATTCCACCGTGCGGTGCCATCAGCGTACAGTTGAATGCCATGGAAAGTGCTCCTGCAAGTCCGGAACCTATCACGCATGCCGGGATGACATGCAGCGGATCGGATGCTGCAAACGGAATCGCACCTTCTGTGATAAATGCAAGTCCCATGATAAAGTTTGTCGGAGCAGATTCTCTTTCTGTTTTTGTAAATTTATCTTTAAACAGAAGAGATGCCAGAGCGATCGCACACGGAGGAACCATACCACCGATCATAACTGCTGCCATGATTCCGTAATTTCCTGCTGCAATGGATGCCGTTCCAAATACATAGGCCGCTTTGTTGAACGGACCACCCATGTCAACTGCCATCATACCTGCTACGATGATGCCAAGAAGAACCTTACTGGAACCACTCATGTTTGTAAGAGCTGTGTTCAGTGCCGTGTTCAATGCTCCGATTGGAGGCTCTACGACAAACGTCATAACAAGTCCCACGATCAGAATGCCGAATACCGGATAGAGAAGGACTGGGGCAATTTTTTCCAGTGCTTCCGGAAGTTTTTCGAACAATTTTTTTAAGAGAAGAATAAGATAGCCTGCCAGAAAACCTGCTACTAATGCACCGAGGAAACCAGACTTGCCGTTTGCTGCAATTGCACCACCCACAAATCCGACTGCCAGACCAGGTCTGTCTGCAATGCTCATAGCAATAAATCCTGCCAGAACCGGAAGCATAAATCCAAATGCAAGATCTCCTATGGATTTCAGTGTTGCCGCCACCGGTGTGATCGAACCGAAACTCTGTCGTGCTTCTGCTGTCAATGATGTCATATCTACACAAAGTCCATCGATCAGGAATGCAAGAGCGATCAAAATACCGCCGCCTACGACGAATGGCAGCATGTGTGAAACACCATTCATCAACTGCATATAAATCTGATGGCCTTTGGAGCCTCCTGCTTTTTTCTCGGAAACTTCTGCATTTTCCGATGCAGTATAAACCGGTACATTTCCGGACATTGCCTGCTCTATCAGTTTATCCGCTTTGCTGATACCGTCAGAAACCTGAACTTCGATCAGCTTTTTACCATTGAATCGATCCATCGGAACTTTTGTGTCTGCTGCCACGATGATGCAGTCTGCATTTTTGATTTCTTCCGCAGTCAGCACATTTTTCGCTCCGCCAGAACCTCTTGTCTCTACTTTAATGAAACATCCTTTCGCTTTTGCAGCCTTTTCCAGACCTTCCGCTGCCATGTAAGTATGTGCGATACCGGTCGGGCATGCTGTGACAGCCAGAATACGGAACTGATCTTCCGAGGTCGCTTCGTCTGCTTTCAGTTTTTCATCCAGATCCGGTGCTTCCTGATCTGCTTCATCGACGATCTTCATAAATTCTTCCGGGCTTTTTGCATTCTGCAGTGCTCTGGAAAAATCCTCATCCATCAGAAGTACGGAAAGTTTGCTCAGTACGTCCAGATGTACGTTGTCTTTGGTATTCGGTGCTGCAATCAGAAAGATCAGATGTACCGGCTCTCCATCAAGAGAATCGTAATCTACACCGTCCTTTACAACCATCGCTGCCAGTCCCGGCTTATCTACAAATGCACCTTTTCCGTGAGGGATCGCAATCCCCTCTCCGACACCTGTCGTTCCTTCCTCTTCACGGCGGTATACTTCCTGGCGATAAGCTTCCAGGTCATTGATTTTTCCACTCTTTGCCATCAGTTCGACCATCTGGTCGAGAGCTTCGTTCTTGGATTTTGGAGCACCGTCGATCCTGATGCTTCGCTTATCCAGCAGTTCTGTGATTCTCATAAGTTCTCCTTTCTTACATTTCTTTTTTGTGATAGATTTTCTACAAGAAGCTAATTCAAAAATGCCATACGAATTGTTCCTCACTTCGACATCGTGCTTTCAGGCTTTTGACCCTGGCATCTTTATAATGTTTTATAAATCGCTTCTACTTCTTCTTTTGTGGCAAAATTCTCAGAAAATGCACTGGCACTTCCGGTGGAAACGCCCATTTTGAATGCATGTTCATAGCTGCCTTTCTGCATATAACCTGCAGTAAAACCAGCCACCATGGAATCTCCGGCTCCAACCGCATTGATCAGTTTACCTTTCGGTGCCGGGCTTTCATATACGCTGCCATCCTCAGCAAGAAGCACTGCACCTTTGCCTGCCATGGAAACCAGAACATTTCTTGCTCCCATCTCCTGTAACTTCTTCGCATATGGTGCTACCTGGTCACGCTCTCTGATCTCCACTCCAAAGATATCGCCCAGTTCATGATTGTTTGGTTTGATGAGGAACGGATGGTATTTCAGTACATTGACCAGAAGGTCTTTTGTCGCATCCACCACGATCATGACCTCTTTTTCTTCCAGACGTTCCATAATGTCACTGTAAATAGAATCCGGAAGACTTGCCGGGATGCTGCCTGCAAGGATCAGCACATCTCCCTTTTTCAGTGTATCCAGTTTCTTAAGCAATCTTTCAAGTTCTTCACTTCCGATCGAAGGTCCTGTGCCGTTGATCTCCGTTCCATCGATGGATTTGAGTTTGATGTTGATCCGGGAAAATCCATTCTCAAGCTGGATAAATTCGGATGTAATGCCCATCTTCTCGACTTTTCTGCGGATCTCCTCTCCGGTGAAACCGGCGATAAATCCAAGTGCCGTACTCTCAATGCCGAGATTTTTCAGAACGATAGAGACGTTGATCCCCTTTCCACCGGCAAACATCTGCTCTGAACAAGTGCGGTTTGTCATTCCCAGTTGAAAATCTTCCACACCTACGATATAATCCAGACAAGGATTAAATGTTACCGTATAAATCATATGCCTTACCTCTTTCTTTTGCACTTTTGTGTGCCTCTCTGTTTCATGATTGTATTATACAATCATATTCGTTCAATTTCAATCATACTAATTCACAAATTTTCCTTTCTGTTTTTGTATAGTTTTCACAAACGTTCAATTTCATTCATATTCGTTCAATTTGTATTCAAAATTTGCCATGATGTCAGGGTCAAATTTGTTGCTCGCCATTTATAGAAGTGGGAGTCTTCTCCGACTGAGATAAAAAAAACCACGCACCACCGACCGATTCAGTCAGTAAATGCTGTGGTTTCTTTTCTTTGCATTTTCAGATCAGTCCTCGTTTGCCCGCTTCCATCACGGCTCCTGCCTTATTGGAAACACCGAGTCTTTTGTAGATCTGCTGTGTATGATATTTTACATTAGCGGTTGTCATATTCAGCTCTGCCGCAATTTTTTCTTTTGACATTCCATCTGCCTGCAGTTTCAGGATTCGAAGCATTGTATCACTCAATGTGACTTCTTCCACACCCACTTTTAAATACGCCGGATAGAATCGTGCCATTTTTTCTGTCTCGTCCTGAACCTTTGCCCAGAATTGTTTATTTTTCCTTGTCTGTGCCGGATTTTTCTCCACTTCCGACGGCTTCCAGGAGGTCGCCTGAAGCAGAGGCCGGATAGCCGCACCTTCTCTTGTGATGATCCGTACAAAATGATATTCTTCTGCTTTTGTCAGTGCCTCGCCAAGTGTTTCATCCCATTTTTTCTCACCCATGCGGTACTGCGTGATCGCAAGAAGCAGTTTCACTTCTATATCAATGTAGGTACGCTGCATCACTTTTGCATAATAGGCACATTTCAAAAGCAGATGATAAGCCTGCTCGTTTCTGCCATTTTGCAGATACACACGCACTTTCGTAATATAATGAAAACGATCATAAATAGAGAATATCAGTTCTTCATCCGGTGCCTGGGCAAGCCATTTTGCAATCGCTGCTTTGTCCGCATCATATAATGCACAGCGAACGAGAAAGGTATCGATATTCGGCAGAATTCTTTCTGCATTTTCCTGCTGTGCTTTACCCTTGAATCTGGTCAGAAGCTCCTCCGCTTCTTTTACTTTTCCGGTAATAATATGAAGCCAGGCAAGCATGCCGTCTCCGACAAAACACTGCTCGATCTTGCCTCCTGCCTCCGCCTGCATTCTTCCCTTATTTGCAAGCATCGCAACTTCATAATTATCTCCGCCCTTTTCAAAAAAGCTTTCTGCAAGTGCCAAATTTACAAGCCCCTTACCATATTTTCCAAGTACAAATTCCACAATCTTGCCAATGCTTCCTGCAAGCTCCCGGTCACGCTTGCTCCACTCACAGAAATCCTTGCCGCCGTTCATTTGAGATGCCTGGTTGCTGGTAACGGAAAACTCCTGTATTTTTAATTCTTTATCCAAAAGAAGCAAATATGCATTTTTCAGAATCTCCACCATATGATCACTGCCACGGTGCGGAAGTCCGATATCCAGATACAGGATCTTTCCTTTCGCTGAACGCCGTTCACTTCCGGTATGTTCTTTTGCATATTTTTGAAGCTCCCGGTACCAGCGTTCGCTCTCTTCGGTATTTAAAAGCAGCGACTGCAGCATACTCATGCCACACATCAGTTCCGGGCTTTTGCATATTTTTTCTTCCGGCAGTTTAAGATAATACGGTTTCAGTTCATAATAATAAGCATTGTTTGGTGCTATCCGAACGTTATCGATCAGCACCGAGGCGATTCTTTCCGTGTCATTCACCTGTTGATACATGGAAAGAGCCTTTAACGGCTGCTTACTGATCTGGTAATAAAGTCCTGCATTTTCGTAAAGCTTACGGATCTGCTCTTTTGTGTATTTTCGCCTCAGCCTCCGGATCATGCTGATCCGCATTTGATTTCTGAGTTTGTAGACCGTTTCACTTCCGTTTCGGACAATATCCATGAAATTACCGATCCACTGAATCCTTCCAAGAAGCGATTCTACATCATTGCGTCCGGTGATCATCTCCGCCATATATACGGTAAAATCTTCCACAATTGCAACTTCCATCAGAAATTCCTGTATTGATATTTCCCAGCGGTCATAGACATGATATTCCAGATAATCCCACATCTGGCTCAGTGCCTCTCCCACCATCGTCCGGTATTCTTCATCTGAAAACGGTTTCGTGACATCCTTTTCATCCTGCCCCATACGCATCTGCCAATAGACACTATTTGTGATGCTCCAGCCGATCGGCATACCAACGCAGTATGCTTTTTCTTTTGCCAGCTGTTCTTCACTGAAGATCATCCCGGTCATGGCAATATACTGATCTGCCTGATCTTCATCAAACAGCAGCTCCTGCTCACCGATCACATAGAAGACTTCACGATACCGCACAGCAGTCAGCCACGGCGGTACCGCACAGCGTCCGCTCAAAATCAGCCACACATCCTCACGCTCCACAAGTTCGATGATCGCTTCCCGGATCTCCTCAGTATCATTCTGCATCGCCATATCGTGCAGACTGTTGATCACCACGGTTTTCCGCTGCTTGGAAACCTTGATCTCACGCAGCTCCTCCACTGTTACCAAACCAGCGTTAAACAGCGTATATTTCCGGTTCTTCAGATATCGCATGACCAGTTCCGTTTTGCCGCAACCGCTGACCCCATAAATATACGCTGTTATATTCTCTTCATCTGCCGCTTTCAGCCGCCTGATTGCACGGCGGGGTTTTACATAGCAGATTTTCTCCCCTTGCATCATCTCTTCCCACATGCTGTTTTCTGCCAATGCAACACCCCGCTTTCTCTGCTGTTTTCCTGCATTTTATGTTTATAAGTTCCTCTTCCCAAGAAAAAGTATAGCAATTTTTCTGTATTTTGTACACTATCCAAACGGCTAGTTTTTTTCTGAAAAACAAGGAAAATTTGCAGGATTGTGAGAGTTACCTTGTAACGGAGCAATTTTCAGGCATACATTGAAGTCAAAAGTTTTTTATCTCAGTCGAGAAGACTCCCACTTCTGCAAGTGGTGAGTAATAACAAGTCTTTCTCAGTGGGAGTACAATCTCCGACTGAGATAAACGCTCCGCGAGGATGTGCAGTGATTCTGAGAAGAATATGTCAGCTTTCGCTGACCAGAATCACGCACCAAGTCTCACGTGCGTTCGACTTGAATTAATCAGATATTTTTCAGCAATCTCTTTTAATTTCTCCGGTGTCTTTTCATACCATGTGGCAAACACGGTGTTTTCCTGCTGAACGGTTTTTCCAACTTCCATGAGAAAGTCCGGGATATCGCTTTCTTTGATCATGCCCCAGGATTCACCAAATGCCTCCTGCCCCTGTCTGTCACAGCCGTTCACATGAAGCGTAAATACCGGCTCTGTCACACCGTCTATTCTCTTTACTCCGCCGTGGAAACCGATCTTTCCAATCTGATGTGTCCCACAGGATGAAGTACATCCGGAAATATGGATCTGCGGCAGTACACCGTCCGCAAAATCATATTCTTTTGCTGTCTCAACCAGTCTTCTTAAAAGTCCCTGGGAATCACGCACACCAACCTGGCAGATCGTTGCTCCGATACAGGATACGGAACTTTCGAATAAAGTTTCTGCTCCGTCATCCGTAGCTGCAAGCACTTTTTCTGCTTCTTTTGCTGTCAGGTTGATGATATAGATTGTCTCATCCGGTGAAATGCGGATTTCTGCATCCGATACATCTTTGATGCTTTCATAGATCTCGCCAAATTTCGACACTTTCGGCACACCGCCGATCGGATGATATTTTACTGCATACAGTCCCGGCTGTTTCTGTGCCACGATTCGTTTGTTTTCTGTCTGAAGTTCACCGTCGGCTGCTTTTTCTGTACCGGAAACAGCAAGGTTCAGATCCAGTTTTTCATTTTTCTTTACTTCTTCGAGTTTCTCCAGAAATGCCTTCACATAGCCTTCGCTTCCCAGTTTTTCCTGCATATAACGTGTTCTGGCTTTTCCGCGGTTCTCATAGTTTCCGTATGCCAGGAAGGTATTGACCATCGCCTGCACATAATACAGGATCTGTGACGGCTCTACGTTTTCTGCCACTTTCACACCCATGCGTGGATTGTTGCCCAGTCCGCCCGCACTATATACGGTAAATGTTCCGTCCTCTGTTGCTACAAATCCAAGATCACGGAAGGTCGCATGTGTCACATTGACCGGAGAATTGGAAAATCCGACTTTCAGTTTTCGCGGCATGGTCACTTTATCTGCGTTTTTCAGAAGATAATCAGACACAGCCTCTGCATACGGCAGTACGTCAAAATATTCTCCCATTTCTACGCCGGAAAGCGGAGAGCACATCACATTTCGCGGGAAATCTCCGCCACCGCCTTTTGTGATGATACCGACATCCACTGCTTTTTCCATGATGTCACAGACACTGTCTTTGTCCAGATCATGCAGCTGCACTGCCTGGCAAGTCGTAAAATGTGCTTTGTCCACATGATACTGTTCTACCATCTCTGCGATAAATTTCAGTTTTTCTTTTGTCAGTCTTCCGCCCGGCATACGCAGACGCAGCATGCTTGCCTCGCCGCCTTTCTGGGCATAGCTTCCGTATCCTCCAGAAAATCCTTTGTATTCTTTCACGCTTACTTCTTTCGCATAAAATTTTTCTGTCATCTCCCTGAATTTGGGAAGAGATGCTCTCCATTCCTGAATCAGCTGTTCCATACTTGTTCTCCTCATATTATTTATTCTTTTGTTTTAAACAAATGATGTCATAAAGATACTCCTGAGCAGATTTTCACTCCTGCCACCGCTTAGTGCTCCGTGCAGTTGAAGCGGGGGAATGCTTCTCTGCGGTAAAGTTATACAAATTGCTTTTTGCAGAGTAAGACACTCAATTTTACATCACGCTTTCTTTATACCATAATTTCAGTATGTTTCATATGTATTATTTGAAATTCTTTTAAATTTCTCCGAAAATCATCGGACGTTTCGGTGGTTGCGTCTCGGAAAACCGGTATGCACGCAGGAATCTCTCTTCTGCCTGCCCGGCTTTTTCCTGATCATTTGCATGCAGAACCGCCAGTGTCTCACCTTTTTCGACATAATCTCCGACTTTCTTTTTCAGCTCCAGTCCTACCGAAAGGTCGATCACACTGTCTTTTGTCTCTCTTCCGCCTCCAAGAAGCAGGGAGCAGACTCCGATTTCATCACACTGGATATGAGAAATATAGCCGCTCTGCGGCGATGGTACTGCAATCTGCATAGAGGCTGCAGGCAGTTTCTCCGGATGAGAAACTTCTTCTCCTGTGCCGCCCTGTGCTTTGACAAATGCTTCCAGTTTTCTAAGTGCATCTCCATTCTGGATGGACTGCCGCAGCATTTTTTCTGCGGAAGCGACATCCTCTGCCTTTTTGCCGGCGATCAGCATCCGGCTTCCGAGTGCCAGAACCAGCTCCGTGAAATCTTCCGGGCCGCTGCCGTTCAAAGTTGCGATCGCTTCCTTTACTTCCAGAGCATTTCCGATTGCATAACCAAGCGGCTGATCCATATCGGTGATCAGTGCATGCATCTGACGCCCTGCATTTTTGCCGATCGTCACCATCTCTTCTGCCAGAGCAAACGCATCTTCTTCGCTTTTCATAAAAGCTCCGCTTCCGGTCTTGACATCCAGAACAATCGCATCGGCACCGGCAGCCAGTTTCTTGCTCATGATCGAGCTGGCGATCAGTGAAAGATTGTCCACGGTCGCCGTCACATCCCGCAGGGCATAGAGTTTTTTGTCAGCCGGAGCCAGATCTGCCGTCTGTCCCATGATCGAAATGCCGATCGTATTGACATTCTTTATAAACGTTTCCACCGGGATTTCCGTTGAAAATCCAGAAAAGCTCTCCAGTTTGTCGATCGTGCCGCCGGTATGCCCAAGACCTCTGCCGCTCATTTTCGCTACCGGAATTCCGCAGGAAGCTACAAGCGGAACAAGTGCCAGCGATGTCTTGTCCCCTACACCTCCTGTCGAATGCTTGTCAACTTTAATCCCATGGATTGCCGAAAGATCCAGCCGCTCTCCGCTGTCCGCCATGGCAAGCGTCAGATTTAAGGTTTCCTGTTCATTCATCCCTCGAAAATAAATCGCCATCATCAGTGCAGACATCTGATAATCTGGAATTTCCCCATTTGTATAACTTCGGATCATCCAGTCGATTTCTTCTTTTGCTAATCTTTCCCCATCTCGCTTTTTCCTGATCAGATCATACATTCTCATAATAAAACCCCCAATCTGTGGAAAAAATCTGATATCCTGCACCTCTGCAGTCCGCCGGAAGCTGTATCAGACCAAATGCACAAAACGCCGGCTTTCGCCAGCGTTTTGCTTACTTAGTTAAAATATACCATTTCATCTGCCGGCGGTTCGCACGGTTCTACCTTGCTTGCATACAGCACAGGACCTTTTCCGCGATAAAACTTATCGTATTCAAATGCTACCCTTGCAGTGACCATAACCCACTGTCCATGTTTCAGCTGCGGAGCGATCGGACTCTTACAGATGTAGCCGATCATCTGCATATCATCTGCACAGCAGGTCATCGCTTTTCTTCCCGGCACAAAATAAGGTGCCTCTTTGTTTTTGCTCTTCATGGCACGAGCCTTGAACTTCACCGTTTTCCCCACGTATTTGTCCGGATGGTCATCCATATCCACATAGAAGATACCGTAATCCACATCTTCTATTTCGATAATCGGAGCATCCATATCGTACGGCGTGTTTTCCTCAAACAGGTCGATCAGTTCACCATCCTCATCCTCAAAGCTGATATCACAGGAAGGATTGACAACCTTGATGCCTCTTCGATAATTGGTCAGCGGATCACTTGATTTACAGCGATTGAAGATCACCATATCTGCATTCTGCACCATCTCTGAGAACAGAGACTGCATATTTGCACGGTAGATCTGATAGCTGCTGCCGTCTACGATCACGATCTCCTGAGAAATGCCCCATCCAAGCGGCAGTTTCATCGCACGCAGTTTGTTGACACCCCAGAGCGGATTGTACTCAAGCAGCACTCGCTCCGGATGATATTTGCGATGCAGAACACGGAGGTTCTCAAATGTAAAATCCTCCGGCTCTTCAATCTTCTCGACAACCGTGTTGTATTTCAGAAGTTCTTTCTCGTCGTACTCCTCCTCACCCTCTTCGCAGGTGATCAGGAGTGTTGTTCCTTCTATTTGAAAGTAATCCTGTTTCGCAGTAAAATCCAGAAAAGAAGTTTTGCCGCTCTCCAGGACACCGGTCACAAGATAAACCGGTGTTGAAATATTAAAATCACTCATCTTTTTTTACCTTGTTCCTTATTTCGCAAACCACAGCTGCTCTAATTTTGCTTCATCCAGTTTGGAACCGATCACGCAGATACGTCCTGTGTATTCTGCACTTCCCTCACGGATATCCACTTCTTCCGGAACCATGTCAAAATAAGTCCAGACACCGTCTTCGCTCTCCAGCATACCTTTTGCACGCAGGATCATTCCGTAAGAATCTTCTTCTGACAGAGTTTTCAGAATCTTTTCAATCTCTTCACGGCTGTATTTACGGACGGTTTCCTTACCCCAGCTTGTAAATACCTCATCTGCGTGATGATGGTGATGATGATGTCCCTCGTGGTCATGGTCATGGCAGCCACAGGTGCAGCCCTCTCCATGGTCATTGTGATGCTCATGATCGTCATGATCATGTTCGTGATGATGCTCATGATCGTCATGATCGTGGTCATGGCAGCCGCAGGTGCAGCCCTCTCCATGGTCATGGTGATGCTCATGATCGTCGTGGTCATGATCCTCATGATCGTGATGATGCTCATGCTCTTCATGGTCATGGTCGTGATGATGGTCATGATCACAGCAATGGTCATGCTCTTCTTCTACATGAGAAAGGTCGATCTTCATTCCTTCGATCGTGTCCAGGATCTTCTGTCCACCCAGATCTTCCACCGGTGTTGTGATGATCGTAGCATCCGGATTCAGTTCACGGATCAGTTCGATGGCAGCTTCGATTTTTTCCGGTGTTGCCTTCTTTGTATCGGTACGGCTCAGGATGATCGTGCCGGCTGCTTCTACCTGATTCTTGAAGAATTCACCAAAGTTCTTCAGATACATTTTGCATTTCAGAACATCGACAACCGTAACGGCACTGTTCAATTTCACTTCTCCGTCTGCTTCCAGATGCAGATTTTCAACTGCATGGATAACGTCAGAAAGTTTGCCGACACCTGACGGCTCGATCACGATGCGGTCCGGGTGATATTTCTCTACCACTTCTTTTAAAGCGGTTCCGAAATCTCCTACCAGAGAGCAGCAGATACAGCCAGAATTCATTTCCTTGATCTCGATTCCTGCATCTTTCAAAAATCCACCGTCAATACCGATCTCGCCGAATTCATTCTCAATCAATACCACCTGCTGTCCTTTAAATGCATCCTGTAACAGTTTTTTGATCAGGGTCGTTTTACCTGCACCCAAAAAACCGGAAATAATATCAATCTTTACCATAATAACTTCTACATCTCCTTTATCCATTTCGTCCATCCAGCGGACGACATTCTGCCCCGATTATACAACCTGATTTTGATTCTGTAAAGCAGACACCAGATTTGTCAGGCATTCAGAATGGCATTTATTTTCTCATCTTTTTCTTCTTTTGTGATAATGCCCATCTCGAACTGCTGCTCGATTTTTTTGATCTCTTCAAAATTTTCTACTTTTTTCCTGGCAATATTCAGCTTCTGCTCATATTCTTCCTTAGAAATAATTTCCATGGCAAGTGCTTTGTCGAGAACGCCTTTTTCCTGTTCAAAAGACTCTTCCGCTTTTGTCTTTTCACGAAGAAGTGTATTCTGTTTTGCTCTCTTCTCTACTTCCGCCAGCTGATTTTCCAGCTCCTTTTTCTTTGCCTGATCCTGTTTGATGATCGTCAGGAAATCAGAAACATCAAACACCGGCTCTTCGTCCTCATCAGATTCTTCTGCCACTTTATCTTCTGCCGGCTCTTCGAATACTTCTTTTTCTTCGTCGATCGTTTCTGCTGTATCTTCTGCTTTCACTTCATCGATGGTTTCATCAGCTGCTTCTTCTTTTGCTTCATCGACCGTTTCAGCTACATCTTCTGCCTTTACTTCGTCAATTGCTTCTTCCTTCACTTCATCGATCACTTCTGAAGATTCTGTTGCTTCGGCTGCTTCGTTTTCTGCTGTTTCCGGTTCTGCATCATCCATATCTGCTACAAATTCTGCATATTTCTTTCCGATCTGCAGATACTGTGCATCCATTTCTTTCTCTAATTCACGGATCTGTCTTTTCAGACCGGTGATCTCCATTGTATCCTGTACACTTGTCTCAACAACTGTTTTTACATTGTTTGCTGATGCGGCAATGTTTTCTCCCACATCCTGTACCTTTTTTAAAGCTTTGTCAAAAAATCCCATGATATCAACCCCTGTCTTATTGTGTGTAAATGCACATCGATTCTGCTAAGTAAATATCATCCAAACCGACCAGAATCGCATGCCAAGTCTCGCATACGTTCGACTTGATTTTAGAGTTCTATGTCTAATATAACACACCCGAATCATTCTAACAAGTCCAAAGGCGTACACCGGAGAAAAAAGCACAGCCAATTTTTGATTCCTGAATTCAATACAAATTACGGTCAACAAGTGGGACTTCTCTTTTGTGCAAACTGCACGAAAAAAAGCACCGTCCCCGATGCTCTCTACTTGTCATCCAAAACAGTGCTTTTATAGTGCGCGATCAGGGGTTCGAACCCTGGACACCCTGATTAAGAGTCAGGTGCTCTACCAACTGAGCTAATCGCGCATCTTTGGTTGTCTGTGTTACGTTCTCCGTAACGACAAGACTTATTATATAATAAGGTTTTTAAAAATGCAAGTACTTTTTTTACTTTTTTTCATATTTTTTTATTTTTCTCATATATTGATATGGGGGTTGAATTTATGAGCCATATTATCCATTATGTTACAACCAATTTCAAAAAAATCTTTCATACTGTCTGCACAGAGATTATCTCCTGCATTCAAGGCACAGCTCTGCATTTTGTCCTGGTCGCTGCCTTTCTCGGAACACTGAATCATTTCCTGTATTTTTTATCCGGGCAGTCTCCAATCGTTGCACTTTTCTGCCCGGTTAATGAATCCGTGTGGGAACATTTGAAACTTTTATATTTTCCTTTTTTATTCGTAAGCATATGGGAATATCTGTCTCTGCATCCGGTTGTTTTACCGTTCTTTTACTGTCGGTATCTGGGTGTGCTTCTCGGAATGTTTTTTACTGTTTCTGTTTTTTACACATATTCCGGGATTCTCGGCCGGAATTTCCTGATCTTAGACATCCTGCTTTTTTATTCCAGTGTAATATTTTCATTTGGAATGTCTGAATATATTTCCGGCAAGACCCGTTCTCCTCACGAGACAGAACCTGGCTTTGTAGTCTCACTCTGGTTGATAACATCATTTTTCTTCTTTGTATTTACATGTTTTCCGCCAGATCTTCCGTTATTCTATTCAGCATAAGTACAACAACCATCAACGCATTTCCCTACATATATAATTAATTATTCACACCATGATGTGCAACATAGCTGTTAAGATCCAATGCTTTGAACACATATCCCTGTGACTGATAATATTCTATAATTTTCGGCAGCGCTTCCACAGCTGTCTCTTATACACATCTCCGAGCCCACGAGACGTAGAGGAATCT
>ENA-OZKH01000334-OZKH01000334.1-human-gut-metagenome-genome-assembly--contig:-NODE-334-length-19803-cov-7.779319_pt1 | contig 19803 bp, 15 predicted proteins | sample MGYA00244180_ERZ653758 | MGnify/ENA primary metagenome ERZ653758 (study PRJEB26926, sample SAMN06165252) | human gut metagenome | biome: ENVO:00009003; feature: ENVO:2100002; material: ENVO:00002003...
TACACGTAAGGAGTCGTCGGCAGCGTCAGATGTGTATAAGAGACAGCTATTATATGAACCATAAGTTAGCACTCGAAAGAAATGAGTGCTAATAACCATTCAAAAGAAATAAAACAGATGATCATAAGCAGGAGGTAAGCAACATGAAATTAGTTCCATTAAGCGACAGAGTCGTATTAAAACAGTGTGAGGCAGAGGAGACTACAAAATCAGGTATCATCCTTACAAGCAGTGCACAGGAAAAACCACAGGAGGCAGAGGTTATAGCAGTTGGTCCTGGCGGAATGGTTGATGGAAAAGAAGTTACCATGCAGGTAAAAGCAGGTCAGAAGGTAATTTATTCGAAATACGCAGGAACAGAAGTAAAATTAGACGGAGAAGAATACATCATTGTAAAACAGAATGATATTCTCGCAGTTGTAGAGTAAAACATATTTTTATCATTAATAAATTCAGAAAGAGGTAGACAGATATGGCAAAGGAAATTAAATATGGCACAGAAGCAAGAGCAGCATTAGGTGCAGGTGTAGATAAACTGGCAAATACCGTAAGAGTAACATTAGGACCGAAAGGAAGAAACGTAGTACTTGACAAATCCTACGGTGCTCCACTGATCACAAACGATGGTGTTACGATCGCAAAAGAGATCGAGTTAGAAGATGCATTCGAGAACATGGGTGCACAGCTTGTAAAAGAAGTTGCAACAAAGACAAACGATGTTGCAGGTGATGGTACCACAACAGCAACTGTTTTAGCACAGGCAATGGTACAGGAAGGTATGAAGAACCTTGAAGCAGGTGCAAACCCGATCATCCTTCGCCGTGGTATGAAGAAAGCAACAGATAAAGCTGTAGAAGCAATCCTTGCAATGTCTTCCAAAGTAAACGGAAAAGACCAGATCGCAAAAGTAGCTGCAATCTCTGCAGGAGATGAGAACGTAGGTAACATGGTAGCCGACGCGATGGAAAAAGTTTCCAACGATGGTGTTATCACAATCGAGGAATCTAAGACAATGCAGACAGAGCTTGACTTAGTAGAAGGTATGCAGTTTGATCGTGGTTATGTATCTGCTTACATGTGCACAGATATGGACAAAATGGAAGCAGTATTAGATGATCCTTACATCTTAATTACAGATAAGAAGATCAGCAACATTCAGGAGATTCTTCCTCTGTTAGAGCAGATCGTACAGAGCGGCGCAAGATTACTCATCATCGCTGAGGACATCGAGGGTGAGGCACTTACCACATTGATTGTCAACAAATTGCGTGGTACATTCAACGTAGTAGCTGTCAAAGCACCTGGTTATGGTGACAGAAGAAAAGCAATGCTTGAAGATATCGCAATCTTAACAGGTGGTCAGGTAATCAGCTCTGATCTTGGTCTGGAATTAAAAGACACAACGATGGATCAGTTAGGCCGTGCAAAATCTGTCAAAGTTCAGAAAGAGAACACAGTAATCGTTGACGGTGCCGGTGACAAAGATGCAATCGCAAGCAGAGTAAACCAGATCCGTGGACAGATCGAGGAGACAACATCTGAGTTCGATAAAGAGAAATTACAGGAGAGACTTGCTAAATTAGCAGGCGGTGTCGCAGTCATCCGTGTCGGTGCAGCAACTGAGACAGAGATGAAAGAAGCAAAACTTCGTATGGAAGATGCTTTAAATGCAACAAGAGCAGCAGTAGAAGAAGGTATCATCGCAGGCGGCGGTTCTGCATATATCCATGCAACCAAAGCTGTTGCAGAGTTAGCTGACACCTTAGAGGGTGATGAGAAGACCGGTGCAAAGGTTATCTTAAAAGCTCTCGAAGCTCCGTTATACTACATTTCTGCAAACGCAGGTCTTGAGGGTGCTGTTATCATCAACAAAGTAAAAGAGTCCAAAGACGGTATCGGATTCAACGCAGCAACCGAAGAATATGTAGATATGGTTGAGAATGGTATCCTTGACCCGGTTAAAGTTACAAGAACAGCATTACAGAACGCAACATCTGTTGCATCTACACTGCTTACAACAGAGTCTGTTGTTGCAAACATCAAAGAAGATGTTCCGGCAGTTCCAGCAGGTAACCCGGGCATGGGAATGATGTAATTACAGGGGAAAAAAGAATCGATGGTATGGATTCGACAGGAATCTATGGTCATGAAAAAACGGCAGATCGTACGGTCTGTCGTTTTTTATGTCCCAAAATAATAAAATGCACGCTCCGCGAACATTCTATTATCATGAATAAAAGGAAGCTTTGGGGTTGTCCCAAAACTTCCCTGCTAATACTTAATGAATACTTAACGGAGCAGACATGCAAGCAGTCTGTCGTTGTCCTCCGGATTCATGATGCAAAGCCGGATGTACTTGTTGTCTAAAAATGGAAAGGTGGAGCAGTCGCGGATCATCATTTTCTCGCGAATTGCGCGGTCAAAGAGATCCTGTGAAGTGAGATCATCTTTTAAAATGCGTATCAGCATGAAATTGCCGCTCGGTTCATACACTTTAAAATCAGGACTTTTCTGGAATGTCCGGTAGATCCTTGCTCGCTCGGAAGAAATCAGATCTTTGGTGGCTTTGATATATGCAGTGTCACGGAACATCGTCTCTCCGGCAACGACAGCAAGGGAGTTGATCGTCCACGGATTTTTCCTGGTATTGATTGATTTGATCAGGTCACGGTTGCCTGTGATCGCATAGCCGAGACGAAGACCCGGTGCTGCAAAAAACTTTGAGGTGCCGCGCAGGATAACGATGTTGTTATAATAGTTTGTCAGCGGCACGGCTGAGATTTCAGCCATATTATCAGCAAATTCCACATAAGTTTCATCCACCATAACGTAAATGTCATGTTCCTTGCAGGCATCTAAGATATGGCGCATTTCCGTTCTGGTGATGCAGGATGAAGTAGGGTTGTTCGGGTTGCAGATGACGATCAGGTCAATACTTTCATTTAAATGGGAGATAAAATCGTCGACATCTAAGCGGAAGTTGTCCTTTTCACGGAGCGGATAGTAGAGTGTTGTGCCTCCGCCGAGTGAAATCTCTCTCTCATATTCGGAATAAGTAGGTCCGATGACCATCGCTTTTTTCGGGTGCTCGATCTGTATAAAAAGAGAGATCAGTTCCGTGGAACCATTTCCTACGATGACGTTTTCGTATTCGGTGCCGCAGTATTCTGCAATGCATTTGCGCAGGGAGGTATATTCCCTGTCAGGGTATGTCGTGATCACATCGATCTGCTCGGAGAGAGCGGTCCGAAGAAGCGGTGATACGCCAAGCGGATTGACATTTGCGGAAAAACTGACGATCTCTTCTTTTTTGATGCCGTAAATCTGTTCTATTTTTTCTAAATCACTTCCGTGAAAATGGTCTTTGTGTTTTATCATTGCGAACTCCTCCAAATTGGTTTATAATCTATTATAATGATTGTCATTGAAAAAGCAAGCAATTAAGAGAGAAAAAGCAGGTGTCGATTTGCGAAGACGGATACAACAACTGGCAAGGGGAAAATTCGAACACTTAAAGCCGTCTCTTTCAATTTCTGTGGATAAGATTGACATCACAGCAATGGAAGGTAATGATATTTCGGGGGATTTCGTGATCACAAGCACAAATCATGTGCCGATGCGTGGAATCGTATATTCTTCCAATCCGAGGATGGAATGTCTGACACCGCAGTTTGAAGGGGAAGAAATAAGGATTCGTTACCAATTTCATAGTTATGGTCTGATCGAAGGTGATATTCAAAAAGGAGAGTTCTGTATCGTAGTAGAACAGGGTGAATATAACCTTTCTTTTGTTGTGTCTGTTTCAAAACTGTATGCAGAATCCTCGGTTGGCAAAGTGAAAAATTTATCCGATTTTGCCAGATTATCAGAAAACGACTTTGACGAGGCATTTCATCTGTTTTATTCGGGCAAGTTTAAAAACATATTTCATCCGGATGAAAAAAGGGAGATGCTTTTATATGAGGGTTTGTCGAAAGGAACACCATCCGGACAGAAAGTGGAGGAGTTTTTGATCGGAATCCACAAAAAGAAGCGGACTGTGGTTTCATTGGAAGAAAGCAGTGCCATATTTTACCAGGTGCATGAAAACAGACTTGAAACTTTTCAGGTGAACAGAAACCAGCATGGATATCTTGAAATCAGAGTCCATTCGGATGCAGAATTTCTGGTTTTAAAGAAACCACGGGTCACCGATGAGATGTTTGTGGGAAGTATCTGTGATGTGGAATATTATATTGTGACAGAAAAAATGCATGCGGGAAGGAATTTTGGAAAGATCCGTCTGGAGATACCGGGACAGAAACCATTGATCTATACGGTGTGTGCCACGACTAAGCAGGAAAATAAAACGAAGGATGAACCTGTTTTTTTTGATATCCAGAAATCACGCATAAAATTAATGCAGCTTTATCTGGAATACCGCCTGAAACGGATTGTGACCGGAGTATGGGCAAACCAGTCGGGGGTTATTTTGGATCATCTTTCCGTTTTGTGTGAGAATGAAAAGATTTATGGACTGATGAAGGCACAGACGCTGATCATCAACCGCCAGAGACAGGAGGCATCCTGGATATTAGATGATTTTAAACGGACGTGTGAGGATCATGAAAGTCCGGAATGGGGGTATTATCTTTATCTGTGCACATTGATGGAGCGGGAGCCGTCCTATGTGGATCGTCTGACGGCGGAAGTGGAACAGATTTTTAAACTGCATCCGGATAATTCGATGTTGTTCTGGGTGTTGCTATTTTTAAAAGAAGAGTATTATCAGAAGCCGGCAGAAAGGTTAGAAGCAATTCGTGACTGGATGCGTTATGATAACAGCCCGTATTTTTATCTGGAGGCATATTATCTGATCTGGCAGGATCCATATTTACTGGCGAGACTTGGATCATTTGAGGTTCGCATATTATACTGGACTGCAAGATGGGGCATTATGACACGGGATATAGCAATACAGGTGGCCGGGCTTATTTCAGAAAAAAAAGAATATCATCCGTTTTTATACCATATTTTAGAGGCGTGTTATGAGGTGAAACCGGATGATGAAATGCTGACGGCGGTGTTAGGATATCTGATCCGCAGCCAGTGCTTTGGTGCAAAGTATCATCACTGGTATGAACTTGGAATTGAACGTGAGATCCGCATCACGAGCCTGTATGAAGCGTATCTTTTATCACTGGATGGAAGAAAATTAGAACGTGTACCAAAGATGCTTCAGCTGTATTTTCAGTATGACAGTGGATTGTCCTGGCAGCAGAAAGCGGTTTTATTTGTCAATATTATTGCGGCAAAAAAGGTGCAGCCTGAGGTATATCAGAAATATCTGCCGATCATGGAACGGTTTGCGATGGAGCAGATGGAGGCTGGTCATATCGATGATAATCTGGCCGTGATATATGATGAAATGTTTGAACAGGGGATTATAAATAGTGATATTGCGCATTGGGCAGCTGAAATTCTTTTTACGCACAAGATGATCTGTACGGATCCACAGGCAGCAAAGATAGAAGTTTATGAATATGCATGCAGCCCAGCATGCAATCATGTGAATAACAGGGAATCCATGATCCGGAACGGGGCTGCATACTTTACTGTATATACAAAGGATTACTGCCTGATCATGGAGGACATTTATGGTAATCGTTTCTGTGAGGAAATCGGTTGTTGTGAAGAGCCGCTGATGGATATTGACCATTGTGTGAAAAAGTGTACAGAACTTGCACAGGGAGAATTATCCTATATTCTATATTCCATGCAGCAAAAAGTTGCGGATGGAGTGGATGATTCAGATTTTCCGGGTGTGTGGACTGTTTTAAAAGCACCGCAGGTGAGTGACCGCTATAAAAGGGAAATTGCCGAACAGATCATATCATTTTACCGGAAAAGAAAGTATGAGGCGGGCTGTCTGACCGGTCTGGATCATAAATTGTTATCTGCAGCTGCGCGCCGTATGCTGATGCAGTACCTGACGGAAGAACATTTGTATGAAACTGCGTATCGCATGGCAGAAGAGTGTGGGTATGAGCACATGGATACGGCTGCATGCGTTTCTCTGTGCAGTTATGCGATTCATACAGCAGGGTTTGAGGAAGATGATTTCCTTCTTGGGTTTGCAGAGCATGTATTTTACAGAGACACTTATAATGATGTGATCCTTATCTATCTTTGTAAATATTATAATGGTGCAACAAAGACGATGGCGGAGATCTGGAAAGCTGCGGGAGCATTTGATATTGACACGTTTGACCTTGAGGAACGTATTTTAAGCCAGATGCTGTATTCGACTGATTATATTGCAGATATTGAAGAGATCTACGAGAGTTATGTAAAAGGCGGGGGACGGGAACTGATCTGTATGGCATATTTATCGTATTTTGCAGATGCATGGCTGGTGAGGGATATGGTGGTACCGGAGTATGTATTTGAACAGATCTTTGCCCGTTATCAGGAAGGAAATCCTCTCAACGATGCGTGTAAACTGGGGCTGCTGAAATATTTCTCAGAGAAAGAGCATTTATCAGATGCGATGTATCAGGTGGCAGATGAATTGTTGGAAGAGTACACGTCTAAGAACCGCTGCTTTGCATTTTTCCTGGAGTTTGAGAAAGAATTACGTTTAAAGTATCATTTGTATGACAAAGCGTTTGTGGAATATCATACAGATCCGGGACAAAAAATTATGATTCATTTTAGCCTGGATGGAGAACATTACGAGCAGTCACTGTTAAATGAGGTCTATGATGGTGTTTTTGTCAAGGAATTTGTCTTATTTTTTGGCGAGTCTGTACTTTATTATATGACAGAGCAGGAAAAGGCGGAGGAGAAGATAACGGAAAGTGCCTGCTTAAATTGCCGAAATGTACCGGACGAAGAATCTCATGGAAGGTATGAAATGTTGAATGACATGCTGATGCATCACGCGATGGGAGAACGTGAGATGCAAAAGAGAGAAATGAAACAATACTATGGAATGCAGATGGTAACGAATGAGGTATTCCGTATTTTATAAGTAAGAGGGAGAAAAGTGGAAAAAACGTCGTATTATCTTGGCATTGATCTTGATAATGACAATGCCGTGATCAGTTATTTCCAATTGAATATGAAGGAACCGGAGACTGTCAGCACAGTGGCAGGCAGTGAAGTATACCAGATTCCTCTGATACTTGCCAAAAAACATGGGATCGGTCAGTGGTTTATCGGTGAGGAGGCAAAACGTCTGGTACTTTTGCAGGGAGAGGAAGCAGTATCCGGTCTGCTGCAGGCAGCTCTTGCGGGAAAAGAGTTTTTCATAGAGGGGGAAACTTATAAGGCACAGGAACTGTTAGCACTCTACATAAAAAAGCTGGTATATCTTGCGGGAAAACTGGGGAATCCTGTGATACCTGACTTTTTGGTTATCACGCTTGAACAGCTGTCGCGGGAGGTGACGGAGCTCTTTCTTCAGGTAGCAGAAAGAATTGGAATACCGGAGGGAAAGCTGACACTCATTGACAGGAGAGAGAGTTTTTATTATTTCGCATTCAGCCAGCAAAAAGAATTATGGCTGCATGATGTGTGTCTGTTTGACAACCGGGGAGATGAGGTCTGGTGCAGGAGATTGGAACGGGATCAAAGAACCATGCCGCAGCTTGTCACGATCAGTGAGGAACAGCGGAATATAGACCGGGCAAATAAAGATGCCAGCTTTTTAAAAATCGTATCAGAAGTGACAGGAGGGCATATTGTTTCGGCAGTTTACCTGACAGGAGACGGTTTTGATGGTGAATGGATGAAGGAGTCCCTTTCTTTTTTGTGCAAAGGCCGCAGGGTTTTTATGGGGAAAAATCTTTATTCCAAGGGTGCCTGTTATGCAGCGGCAAGAAAGTGTATGACGGAAGAAAACAGCTGGCAGTTTGTCTATATGGGCGATAATGAGATGAAAGTGAATGTAAGCCTGAAAGTGCAGAGCCAGGGAAAAACAGAGTTTTTTACGCTGATCAGTGCAGGAGATAACTGGTACGAGACTGTTGGAGAATGCGAAGTATTGCTGGATGGATCAAACGAGATCGATTTCTGGCTGCAGCTGCCAAACAGCAAGGAAGCGAAGATTGAGAAACTCACGCTTGCAGATCTTCCCGAACGTCCGCCACGCACAACGCGTCTTCGCATCAAAGCACAGCCGGTTTCCGACATGGAAGTAAAGATCAGGATCAAAGACCTTGGCTTTGGGGAGATATTTAAGAGTTCTGACAAAACATGGGAATATATGATGTCACTGGAAAATGTACAGTAGACAAAGGAGAGGCAGGAGAAACGAATGGGCGAATTGATCTTATGCAGCCAGCAGTTAGCGGCGATGCCCTATTATATTGAAAATGTATCGTTAAATGTTTATTCGCTGGATGAACTGTGCTATTATATTAAAAATAATACCTGTCTATTGGATGCAGACTTTATGGATGACGAGTTGTGTGACTGGGTGGAAAATGAACAGCATTTGCCGGATATTGCACAGAATCTAAGGAATATCAAGGCTGGCGGAGGTGTTTTGTCTGAATTTACCGGCTGTCTGATGTCAGCGTGTGGTTATTGTACGAAAGAGGAACAAAAGCAGATCCGGAATACACTTCAGGAAATGGAACATAAGTCGGCATTTGAATGTGGGAAAATCAAAGCTGACCGTTTTCTGGAGAACCGGAAATACATCAGCAGTATTGCAGAATACAGAAAACTTCTGCAATCGTGTGAAACTGAAATGCCACAGATGGTTGGCGCAGTGTGGCACAATCTTGGTACCGCATATGCGAGGCTGTTTTTGTTTGAACAGGCAGCTGACTGCTATGCAAGGGCATATGAAAAAAGCAGTGATAAAGAGTCCTTGAAAGAGTGTCTGATGGCATGCCGCTGTAATCATGATGAGCGGGCATTTGAACGCAGGAGAGAATATTTTAAAATAGCACCGGAGGAAGCAAAAAAGATTGCAGATGAATTGAGCAGCTGCAGTAGAAGTGATGCGATATGTCAGTTTGAGACAATGCTTGATGAGTGGGATCCGGGGGATGAAAATGTGTGGGAGACGCAGCTTGAGGAATGGAAAAAACAGTATAGGAAGGATTGTATGGTATAAATGAAATTTTTTGACAGATGGAAAAAACGCAGTTTTGAAGAAAAAATGGATGATCTGAGCCAGACTGTGCTGACGGAAAATAACATAAAAGATCCGAAACAGGTGGAGCAGTATGTTGTGGAACGATTAGAGCAGATGATCGATATCACAAGGGAAATCGAGGAGGAAAAATCGGAGTACCGAACAGTCACGTCTTATCTGAATGATGTCCAGAAATTAGAAGATCTTCCGGAACCTGAAAAGAAAAAAATTGCGGATGTGGCACAGAATGTCGTTCAGTTAAACAGTGCGAGAAATATTTTCCTTAATTCAGAAAAAAAACTGACAGATGCACAGTTTACGCAGCTTCAGCAGGAAGAAAAAACCATGCCGGATGCAATCAAACGCCTTAGCTCGAATGAAATCTATCAGGATACTATAAAAAAGGATATGAAATATCTTGAACGGGAAAAATCCAGATGGCTTTTACACCGTGAATATCTGATGCACCAGCAGAAAAGTTTAAAGAATTTATTATACATCATTCTTGCAATTGTGGCAGCAGTGGCAGTGACACTTATCACGTTACAGCTTGGATTTAAGGTTGATACATATTATGCATGGATGGTACTTATTTTTGTCACTGCAGTGGCGGTGTGTGCCGATTATTTAAAGATGCTGCACAATGACTCTGAGATCAAGTTAGCGGAACGAAGTGCAAATAAGGCAATTCTTTTACTTAATAAGGTAAAGTTTAAATATGTCAATATCACGAATGCCATTGATTATGCCTGTGAGAAGTATCATGTAAGAAGAGCTTCAGAATTAAATCAGCTGTGGCAGTATTATATGGATGCAGTGCGTGAACGTGAAAAATATCAACGCACAAATGAGGATCTTGAATACTTTAATGGCAGACTGGTGCGGGCATTGAACCAGTATCAGTTATATGATGCACAGGTCTGGATCACGCAGGCAGCAGCCCTGATTGATCCCAGGGAAATGGTTGAGGTGAAGCACGGCCTGATCCTGCGCAGACAGAAATTAAGGGATCGGATGGAATATAATGTCGAAGAAATGAAAAATCAGAGGGAGGAAGCATTAAAACTTTCTTCAAAGGCTGGAAGCATGAAACCACAAATCGATGAGATCATCAATGCAATTGACCGGTTGATGGAAACGATGTAAGTTTCTGCCCGGTGTGTCAGGTCTGCCTGTGTAATGTTTGATTTGAATAAGTTGTGGTATGATGAGAAATATATGGATACTGCGTACAAATGCCGGAGGGGCATATTGTACGCAGTATTTTATTCATGCTAATAGAATGCAAAATGTTGTTTGTGACAACAAGCCGGCTTGCAGAACATGCAGTCTATTTGCTACATCCCAGATCAAATTCCGGGTTGCACATATAAAAGTTTTTGCTGTCAAGTTCTTCCTGAACCAGGCGGAGGCCTTCACCGAAACGCTGGAAATGCACGATTTCGCGCTGGCGCAGAAAACGGATCGGTTCACAGACTTCTGGATCTTTGACAAGACGTAAAATATTATCGTAGGTGGTGCGGGCTTTCTGCTCCGCAGCCATATCTTCAAAAAGATCCGTGATCGCATCGCCTTTGCTCTGGAATTCACAGGCATTAAACGGAATACCGCCGGCTGCCTGCGGCCAGATCCCGGCCGTGTGATCGACATAGTAAGGAGCGAAACCGGCGGCCTCAAGTTCTTCAGCACTTAAGCCTTTGGTAAGCTGGCGGACGATGGCGGCAATCATTTCGAGATGGGCTAATTCCTCCGTCCCAATATCCGTCAACAGTCCCGCTACTTTATTATATGGCATACTATACCTCTGTGACAGATAACGGAACGATGCGGCCGCCTCTCCATCTGGTCCTCCATACTGACTGATGATGATCTGTGCGATTTTGGCATTGGGTCTTGTAATGTTGACTGGGAACTGTAAACGTTTTTCATAATTCCACATTAACAGTCACCTCCTTCCCATGGCCATGGATCCGATGCCCAACGCCAGTAATTATCAGGATTTGCGGTGTCGATGGTAAGCGGAGTATAATTTTGCGCATATGCACGCAGTGCAGTGCGTCTTAAGTCAGCATAGTGATTGAAATATTTTAAAGCTTCTTCATCGTCAGGATGCGTGTCGAGATATTCTGTGATTTCTACGACAGCAAAGCTGACCATATCGATCCAGTGGAGGAGTTGGGACTGATTCATCTGACTGATCATCATCGGCATCTACCTCCGTTTGCGGCTAAAAATGGTTTATCCAGTTCTGGAAAAATAGTCCCGGCACTGAGTGAACGATCCGGTTCATAAACAGTAGAAAAATGCTGCCAGGGGACGTATGCCATGGCGAGTACATAATCAGAAATGGTTCTTATATTTTCTGAACAGGAAACAGAATCTGCACAGGATGCAGATTCTGTGCAAAAGTCCAGACCTGCACGGTGTGCAGGATGTGAAACAGATAAACGGTCGCAGGAACGATTGCTGTTCCCGGACATAGGATAAGGTCTCATAATAAGTTATTCCTTTCAATATCAGGTTTACAATAAGATATGTAAAAATGATGATTTTGGTTCATTTAGCAGACATCATATAAAAAGGTAAAAAATGCGTATTATCAAATCGAAAAAGAGTGTAAAAAATGTTGAAAAATATCAAAATGAGTATAAAATAAAAAATATTGGTATTAAAACAGCAGAAGACAGAGAAGGGGAATAAGAATGAATAAAAGAATTGTTGCAGGTATGCTGTTTACGACAGTTGTATGTATGATGTTAGGAGGCTGCGGCTTCACAGCTGATAAAGAAAATGTAAAGAATAGTGGTGCTGTGGAATCGGTAATGCCGGGAGCAGAAGTATCTACGGAGATGACAGAAAGAGATGCTGAGGCGGATAATGGTGTGGTACAGCTTAAAGTATGGTCGGAAGAAGACAACTTCGACATGTTAAACCAGATGATAGACAGCTTTGAACAGAAATATGCAGGACAGGCAAAGTTTGAGATTACATTGGAACAAAATGCTGATTCTGATACAAAGGATATTCTTTTGGGAGATATTCATAACGGGGCGGATGTTTTCCCGTTTGCGGATGATCAGCTTTCTGCAATGGTTGCCGCTGGTGCATTATATCCGGTGCCAAATGCAGAAGAAGTAAAGAGTGCGAATTTAGAAGAGTCGGTTTCTGCTGCATCTATTAATGATATCTTATATGCTTATCCAATGACGGCAGATAACGGATACTTCCTCTATTATGATAAAAATGTTCTTTCCGATGAAGATGTCCAGACGATGGATGGCATGTTAGAGGCACTGAATGCTGCAGGCAGATCATTTTCCATGGAGCTTAATTCGGGCTGGTATCTGTATACATTTTTTGGTAATACGGGTCTGGAGTTTGGTATTAATGATGATGGCGTGACAAATTACTGTAACTGGAACGCCACAGATGGAGCAATTAAAGGCGTTGATGTGGCACAGGCCATTTTAAATATCACAACCAATCCGGCATTTATCAGCCAGCCGGATGGAGATTTCATTACAGGAGTACAGAATGGTACGGTTAGTGCGGGAATCAGTGGCGTATGGAATGCAGTTTCAGTCAGGGAAGCATGGGGCGATAATTACGGAGCCGTAAAACTTCCAACTTACACGGTGGCAGGGCAGCAGGTACAGATGTCTTCTTTTACCGGTTATAAAATGATGGGCGTGAATGCATATTCCAAATATCCGGAATGGGCAGCAAAACTTGCAGACTGGCTTACAAATGAAGAGAACCAGACGATCCGTTTTGAAGAGAGAAATCAGGGACCTTCGAATACGAATGCAGCGGCTTCGGATGCAGTAAAACAGGTGCCGGCAATTCAGGCTGTTATTGCACAATCAGAATTTGGTAAACTGCAGCGCGTTGGAAACAGTTACTGGGATGCATGTTCTGCATTTAGTGATACGATGGCAGCTGGTAACCCATCCGGTCAGGATCTGCAGGAAATTATGGATACACTTGTTGAAGGAATAACAGCATCCGCAGCAAAATAAAGGATAGGAGACAGATCACATTATGAAAAAACAGGGACGTTTCAGCACGAAAATGATCATATTGATTCCGGTGTTTGTTATTGGAATTATATCTATTATTTCGAGTGTTCTGGCAGTAAAAAATATTCGTAAGGTTAATGAGAATGCAACACAGATTGCGAATGGTTATATGGTCTGTATCGCAGATTTGGGATCAATTCAGATAGAAACAGAAAAGATTCATCGGCTTGGATTGTCACATATTGTAGCAACAGATCTTGACTCAATGATCTCTCTTGTAGATGTCATACGTTCAGAACAGACGGTGCTTGATGAGTATCTGTCAGATTTTGAACAGTTTATAGATGATTCAGACCGCGAAAATTACGAGGCGATATTGTCAAATTATGAAGGTTTGAAATATGAAAATGCAAATCTTATGGCATACAGCGCAAATGGAAATAAAGAGGCTGCGTATGCTTTGGCAAACGGTGCAATTTCAGAGTATGCAGACAAGATAGATCAGAATATTACAGCAATCCAGGAAGTGGTAAATAATAATGCAGATACGGCAAAGCAGCAATTGACCAAGGTATATAAGTATTCTTTGACGGTCAGCTTCGTTACGATTGCTGTCAGCATGGCATCTTTGCTGTTTGCGGTATTTTCTGTACTGAAGATGGTAATCGTACCACTTTCTAAAACGAAGAATGAGATCAATGAGATTATTGATGGTATAGACAGAAGAGAAGGAGACCTGACCAGACGAGTAACCATTATGGAGAATCAGGAAGTGGCAGCAGTCGGCAGTGGCATCAACCTTTTCATGGGAAAATTACAGGATATTTTTAAAACGATCATTCATAATTCAAAACGTATGGAAACGGTAGTCAATGAAGTCCGTGAAAGTGTTATGACATCAAACAGCAGTGTGTCTGATCTGTCTGCATTAACGGAGGAACTTTCAGCTACCATGCAGGAGATGTCAGATAATGCCTCTTTGATCAATTCCAATACAGAATCTGTTGCGGGAGAGGTAAATCAGATTGCGGAGCGTACAACTGAGATTAATAATTATACGAAAGAAATGAAAGGTCATGCGGATTCCATGGAATCTGCTGCGCGTTCTAATATGGAATCTACCGGCACGAAAGTCAATGAGATTCTTGAGGTATTAAACAGGGCGATTGAGGACAGTAACAGTGTAAATCAGGTAAATAGCCTGACGGATGATATTTTGAATATTGCAAGCCAGACAAACCTGCTTGCATTAAATGCATCTATTGAAGCAGCCAGAGCAGGGGATGCAGGACGCGGTTTTGCTGTTGTTGCAACAGAGATCAGTCAGCTTGCAGCTGCCAGTCAGGAAGCTGCAAACCGTATCCAGCAGATCAACAGTGTTGTGACTCAGGCAGTGCATAATTTAGCAGACAATGCAAATGGACTGGTACAATATATGAACGAGTCGATTCTTCCAGAGTTTGAAGAATTCGTAACGGCTGGAAGTGAATATAAAAATAAGGCGACCTACATAGAGAATGTCATGAACGAGTTTGAATCAAAGACAGATTCGTTGAAGAATACAATGGTTGAAATACAAAGGTCCATCAATACGATCGCACATGCCATCGAGGAGGGCGCAAAGGGAGTCAGCAATGCAGCAGACAGCACGCAGGTGCTGGTTACGGATATGGAAAATATCTCGAACCGTATGGATGAGAATTTTGAGATTGCAACCGATTTGAAGAAAGAAACTGCAATATTTACCAAAATATAATGTCGGCAAAGTATCTAATAATAAAATAATAGCTGGGCAGCGCAGGGACAGGAGAAAAATCCTGTCTCTGTTTTCAATTTGTAAGCTTGTCAGGCAGAAAAAATTGTTATATAATGACGTGTACGGCGTTTGAAAATCTTTTCCGGATTTATAAAACGGAAAATGAGAATACAGGAGGAAAACAAACAATGAGCAAAGTAAGAACAAGATTTGCACCAAGTCCTACAGGAAGAATGCATGTGGGAAATCTGCGTTCTGCATTATATGAGTTTTTAATTGCCAAACATGCGGGCGGAGATTTTATGCTTCGTATCGAAGATACGGATCAGGAGCGTTTTGTGGAAGGTGCAGTTGATATCATATATCACACATTAGAGGAGACAGGTCTGGTTCATGATGAGGGACCGGATAAGGATGGCGGTTATGGTCCTTATGTGCAGAGTGAGCGTATGAAGACCGGCATCTACATGAAATATGCCAAAGAATTAGTAGAAAAAGGCGAAGCATACTACTGCTTCTGCGACAAGGAGCGTTTAGAGTCCTTAAAAACAGAAGTGGACGGTAAAGAGATCATGATGTATGACAAACACTGTCTGCATTTAAGTAAAGAAGAAGTGGAGGCAAATCTTGCTGCTGGCAAACCGTTTGTCATCCGTCAGAACATCCCGAACGAGGGAACAACGACCTTCCATGATGAGTTATACGGAGATATCACGGTGGATAATGCAGAACTTGATGATATGATCCTGATCAAATCCGATGGATATCCGACCTATAATTTTGCAAACGTGGTTGACGATCATACCATGAACATCACACATGTGGTACGTGGAAATGAGTATCTTTCCTCTTCGCCGAAATACCAGCGTCTGTATGATGCATTTGGCTGGGAATCACCGGTTTACATCCATCTGCCGCTGATCACGGATGAAAACCACAAGAAACTTTCTAAGAGAAGCGGACATTCTTCTTTTGAAGATCTATTAGAGCAGGGATTTTTAAGTGAAGCAGTTGTAAACTATATCTCACTGCTTGGCTGGAGTCCGGAAGATAACAGAGAAATTTTTACCTTAGATGAGCTGATCAAAGAATTTGATTACCACAGAATCAGCAAATCACCGGCAGTTTTTGATTACACAAAGTTAAAATGGATGAATGGCGAATACATCAAAGCTATGGATTTTGACAGTTTCTATGAAAAAGCAGAGCCATATATCCGCGAGGTGATCACAAAGGATCTTGATTTAAAGAAGATTGCAGCAATGGTAAAAACCAGAATCGAAGTATTCCCGGATATCAAAGAGCATATTGATTTCTTTGAGGCACTTCCGGAATATGATGTGGCAATGTACACACACAAGAAGATGAAGACAAATGCGGAAACTTCCTTAAAAGTATTAAAAGATGTACTTCCTCTGTTAGAGGCACAGGAAGATTACAGCAATGATGCATTATATGCCACATTGTTAAAATATGTGGAAGAGACCGGCGTGAAGAACGGTTATGTTATGTGGCCGATCCGTACGGCTGTTTCCGGCAAACAGATGACACCGGGCGGAGCGACAGAGCTGATGGAGGTACTTGGAAAAGAAGAGTCCATTGCCCGCATCAAAAAAGGTATTGAATTATTAGAGCAGTAAGAGTTTTTTATCAGGCAGGGAGATTTTCAATTTCCCTGCCGTTTCAAATCTATGAATTGAGGTAATCTATGAGCTTTAACGCATCACAGACACGGGCAATCCATCACAAAAACGGACCGATGCTCGTTCTTGCCGGACCGGGTTCCGGCAAAACCCTTGTAATCACAGAACGTACAAAATATCTGATCGAAGTGTGTGGGATAGATCCGGCACAGATCCTTGTCATTACGTTTACAAAAGCTGCGGCAACGGAGATGAAGCGAAGATTTCAGCGGAAAATGAACCGGTCATGTCCGGTGACATTTGGCACGTTTCATGCAGTATATTTTGCTATTTTAAAACATGCATATAATTACAGCGCAGACAATATTGCCAGGGAGGAACTGCGCTACCAGTGTATGCGTGAGATCATAGCGAAAGAACATCTGACCTATGAGGATGAGACGGAGTTTATCACATCTCTGTTAGGGGAGATCAGTCTGGTCAAAAATTCCGGGATAGAAATCGCCAACTATTATTCGAAAAACTGTGCGGAGACCGTGTTCCGAAAGGTTTATCGCCAATATCATGAATTTTTGTACAAAAACAGACTGATTGATTTTGATGACATGTTAGTATACACGAAGGAACTTTTTGAACAGCGTGCCGATATTCTTGCTGCATGGCAGAATAAATACCGCTATATTTTGATCGATGAGTTTCAGGACATCAACCGGATCCAGTATGACATTATAAAAATGTTAGCGGGTGAGAGGAAAAATCTGTTTATCGTGGGGGATGATGACCAGTCGATCTACCGTTTCCGGGGCGCGAAGCCGGAGATCATGTTACATTTTAAAGATGATTATCCGGAGGCGGAGACGGTTCTTTTAGATGTGAATTACCGTTCCGTAAAAAACATTGTGACAAGTGCCGGATATCTCATCGGCCACAATAAGGAACGCTTTCAGAAAAAAATAGAGGCGGCGGATCAGGGGGACATCCCGGTCGAATGGCAGTTGTTTGAAAGCCAGCGCAAAGAAAATGCAAGAATCATCTGGGATATTCAGGAGGCGGTGGAGAAAGGCGCAAAATATGAAGAATTTGCAGTGCTTTTCCGCACCAATACACAGCCGCGACTTCTGATGGAACAGCTGATGGAGTATAATATTCCATTCCGAACGAGAGATACCGTGCCGAACTTATACGAGCACTGGATCGCAAAAGATATTTTTGCATACATAAAGATTGCGATGGGAAGCAGGGAACGCAGGGATTTCCTGCAGATCATGAACCGTCCGAAACGCTATATCAGCCGGGAATCGCTAGACGAGGAGACCGTGGCATTTGATGTGTGGGAGTGGTACTATGAGGAACAGCCGTGGGTGGCAAAGCGCATCGAAAAATTAGAGGGCGATATCCGTATGTTAGAGAGATTAAGTCCGTATGCGGCGATCAATTACATCCGGAAGGCAATCGGATATGATGAGTTTTGTACAGAATATGCGGATTACAGACGTATCAAAGCGGATGATCTGTTTGATGTTTTGGATGAGCTCCTGGATGCAGCGAGGGAATATAAGACTTATGATGCGTGGTTTGACCACATTGAAAATTACACAAAAGAGCTGCAGGAATTTTACCGCGTGCAGAATCAGAACCCGAACAGTGTTGCGTTAGCAACATTACATAGTGCAAAAGGTCTGGAATATGAAAATGTCTATATCATTGACGTCAATGAGGGTGTCATGCCATACAAAAAAGCAGTGCTGGAACCGGAAGTGGAAGAAGAGCGAAGGATGTTTTATGTAGGAATGACGAGAGCAAAAAAAAATCTGCATCTTTTTTCAGTCAGACAACTGAACCATAAAGATGCAGAAATTTCCCGTTTTATCAAAGAAGCGCAGCCACCGGAAAAGAAGAAGGATTAATCATCCATCTCCTCGAAGGCTGCCTCGTCTAAAAGTTCGTCAAAACGGTCGGATACAGCTTCGTATTCTTCATCGTCCTCAATGTTATCAAGGGAAGGATTGCCTTCGCTGTCTTCAGAATAACGATAAATAAATACTTCGCCTTCCTCGTTTTCCTCGCCATTTTCATCCAATGGAAGAAGTGCGATGTAATCGCGTTCGCCAATTGTAAAAATGGTAAGAATTTCGCATTCTACCTGACTTCCGTCGTCAAGATCAAGGGTTACAACGATATCTTCATCGTCATTGTTCTGGTTGAAATCGCTCATGCCGATACCTCTCTTTTTTATAGTGGTCCTAATAAAGACAATGACATCATAACATAATCGGATGTGATTGAACATATTTTTCTATACAAAATGTGAAAAAAAAGGTATACTATTTTTATTAGAAAAAGATACTGGGGTACGATAGAAAAGGTGGCAGACAGCATGGATTACACGATCAGAGAAGGCAATTACGAAAAGTTAGGAGTACAGAAAAAGGATGATGCAGTGATTTTTACGTTCGAAGGGGAAAAAGAAGAGAACTGCAGCATTCTTTTTTATGGGAAAAAAGCAGAACCTGTCTGCAAAATTTTAGTACCGGAGGAATATTGCCGGGGATCCGTGCGTTCTGTGGCCGTAACCGGTAAGTTATGGAAAAATTTAAGATACAATTATGAGATAAACGGAAAAATCATTACGGATACCTATGCAACCCGTATTATCGGCAGGGAAAAATGGAATGACAAAACCCGCAGTGAGAAGGATTATTTTATCTGTGGTGGTGCATATCCGCAGGCATTTGACTGGAAAAACGACAGACAGCCGGAGATTAAACGGCAGCAGATGGTTATGTATAAACTGCATGTGCGGGGATTTTCCATGGAGGATACATCCTGTCCGAGAAAAGAACGGGGGACATTCCGAGCGATTACAGATAAAATCCCATATCTGAAAAAACTTGGCATTACGACCATAGAGCTGATGCCTGCCTACGAGTTTGAGGAACAGGTGATCCCAAAGAAAACGGTACTGCCGGATTACCTTAAGTGGGAAAGTCACGGAGAAGATCTGATCAAACCGGAAAGTGTACAGCCGGTGGAAAAGATTAATTACTGGGGGTATGTTCCCGGCAATTATTTTGCACCGAAGGCATCCTACAGCAGCAGTGCAGATGCAGCGTCTGAGTTTCGGGAACTGGTACATACACTGCATGAGAACGGCATGGAATGTGTGATGGAATTTTATTTTGCGCCGGGGATGAACCAGAATGTGATCTGTCTCTTATACACATCTGACGCTGCCGACGACTCCTTACGTGTAGA
>ENA-OZKH01000364-OZKH01000364.1-human-gut-metagenome-genome-assembly--contig:-NODE-364-length-18653-cov-6.024949_pt1 | contig 18653 bp, 16 predicted proteins | sample MGYA00244180_ERZ653758 | MGnify/ENA primary metagenome ERZ653758 (study PRJEB26926, sample SAMN06165252) | human gut metagenome | biome: ENVO:00009003; feature: ENVO:2100002; material: ENVO:00002003...
CGAGATTCCTCTACGTCTCGTGGGCTCGGAGATGTGTATAAGAGACAGGTCATGAAATACGTACCCCGCTGAATGCCATTTTAGGATTTTCACGTATTATTGCCGAGACAGACAACTCCGAAGAAAGATTACAATATTATGATATTGTAGAGAAGAACAATATGCGCTTGCAAGAGCTGATTAACGAAATTCTGGACTTATCAAAGATAGAATCCGGAATGATGGAGTTCAACTATGCGCCTGTCAATCTCTATAAATTATGCGATGATGTTAAAAACACTTATCGCTTCCGTTGTCAAAGCGGAGTAGATTTGATTTTCGAACAGTCAGACCGTTCTCTTTACATATCTACCGATAGAAACCGGCTCTTCCAGATATTCTCCAACTTAATAGGTAATGCCACTAAATTTACTCAAAAAGGACATATCAGTTTTGGATATAAAAAGGTGGACAACCAGATTATTTTTCATGTGACCGACACCGACACCGGTATTCCGGCCGAAAAGCTTCCCAAGATATTCGACCGCTTTATGATGGCCAATGACAATGTTGCCGGTACAGGACTGGGACTTTCCATCAGCAAAATAATTGCCGAGAAACTAGGAGGAAAAATTTGGGTAAACTCCAAACCGGGGAAAGGGACGACATTTACATTCACCATCCCCTATATATCTGTCAACGGCGAAGTAAAAAGAGAAAGTCATACTTTCACACGCTACACAAACAACAAAGAATCTACACATAAAGAGATTGTCATACTAGTAGCTGAAGACAACCAAAGTAATTATGACTTAATAGAAGCCATGATTGGTAAGACCTATAAGCTGGTACATGCCCTTGACGGTATGGAGGCCATCCAATTGTATGAAAAATATAGCCCCAACCTTATTCTCATGGACATAAAAATGCCTAACCTCGACGGTCTGGACGCCACACGCATCATCAGAGAAGTATCCCCCAAGATACCTGTTATTGCTGTTAGCGCCTACGCTTACGAAAAAGATAAAGCAGCCGCAATAGAAAGTGGATGCAATGAGTTTTTGACCAAACCCATATCTCCTGATTTATTAAAAGATACAATTAATAAATATTTAAAAAACACATAAATTATGGGAAGACTAGCCGTATACAAATTTGCATACCTTTTATCCATCATATTCACTCTTCTGATATTAGGATTATCCGTTTTCGCTTATTTTGCAGGAAGAATAGACCCAGAAAGCAATATGTTTGCAGCCTATATTGCATTTGGAAAGCCTATCTTAGTCATTATCAATATCTTGTTATTTTTTTATTGGCTTGTCAGATTCAGGTATTGGGTATGGATTCCGCTACTTGGTTTATTGATAAATTACGGATATATTACTTCCATGTATCAAGTTTACAATTCGACCAAATATGCCAATGATACCCAACTGAAAATCGTGACTTATAATGTACATTCATTCGGAGGAGAAATCACCGGTTTCTCGGCTAAAGAATTTGCTGACATCCTGAACAAAGAAGGAGTAGACGTGCTATGCTTTCAAGAGTACAGGGGCAACGGAGATTTCACCACCAAAGACTTATATAATACTTATTCCAAAAACTTTCCTTACTCATATCTTCCGGAAGGACGCGCGCAAGCTATTTATAGCCGTTACCCCATCAAACAGTCTCAGATTATTGAGTTTCCGAACACTAACAACGGAGCTATTTGGACAGATATAGATGTTAAAGGCATGACTATCAGGGTAATCAACGTGCATATGCAGACCACTAACCTTGACCGAATGCGATCGAAAGCCGCACAAGCCAGAGAAGTAGGAGATGAAGAAAAAGAAAATCAAATTTATACACAGTTCACAGATAATATGGAAGCCAATATCATTCAACGCGCAAAACAAGCCAAAGATATCGCTTCATTGGTAAATGCCACCGAGACTCCAGTTATCTTATGCGGTGATTTCAATGATACTCCGGGAACATTTACTTACGAAACACTGAAAGGGAATCTGCAAGATGGTTTTCTTTCTGCCGGAGAAGGATATGGAGCTACTTATCGCGGGCTGCACAATCTGCTCAGAATCGATTACCTGTTCCACTCCCCTTCTTTATTGGCCCTCAAATATGGTACAATGTCATACGATATGAGTGACCATAACCCCGTTTATTTGGAAGTAGGACTCTAGTAAAAAACGACCTTCTTATAACTCATAATGCACCCCTCTATTTTAACTCTACATTATGATAAATCAAAGCTAAAATAGAGGGATGCTCTTTTTTAAAGTTTTTTATCTATAAGATACTCGGCTTCTATCTTACGACCACTGTCATGCCTTCAACGGAACCGAAAAATAAAAGGTAGAACCTTTCCCCTCCTCCGATTCAAACCAAAGACGCCCTCCATTCTTAACGGCAAAATCAAGGCACAACAACAGTCCCAAACCGGAACCCTCCTCATTATTCGTGCCATATTTACTAAAGTGAGTCTCCGTATTCAACAACTTCCGCTGGTCCTCTTCACTCATCCCCTTTCCGCTATCCCTGACACTGACCACCACACTGTCGTCTACTATCCGGGCACCGACCACGATTTCAGAATCATTATAACTAAACTTAATCGCATTGCTCAATAAATTACGCATAATGGTCTTCATCATATCGATATCAGCATGAACCTCTATCTTATCATCTCCCAGATAACGCAATTTGATATTCTTTATGCCTGCCACCAGATTAAAAATCTCAATGACTGACGCAATATTCTCAACAATATTGAAATCCTGATACACCACATTCAATTTACCAATCTGACTTTTCGTCCACTTCAAAAGGTTATCCAACAAAGCAAACACATCCTCGGTACTTTGGTTGGCCATGCTCAACATCTGATACATTTCTTCTCCAATCTGAGAAGGAGGCAAACTCAGTATCAACATATTGAGTACCATTTTTATGGAACCCATAGGAGAACGCAGATCATGAGCAATCACAGAATAAAGCTTGTCTCGCCCCATGATTGTTTTGCGCAATTCTTCCGTTTGACGCAGAATAATTCTTTTTGCCGCCACCAGCGAAATCTGGTGAGTAACACGAATCACCAATTCTTCCTTATTGAAAGGCTTTGAAATAAAATCGTTCGCTCCCACCTTGAACCCTTTCACGATATCGGAAGTCGTGTTCAAAGCAGTCAGAAAAATAATAGGTATATTCTGAGTCACAGGATTCGCTTTCAGTTTCTCTGACACCTCAAAGCCATTCATTTCCGGCATCATAACATCTAACAGAATCAGATCCGGCTGCTTTTCGGCTGCCTGCACCAACGCGTCCTTACCATTATTTGCAGTAACGACCTTAAACTTCTCGTTTGTAAGCAATACCTTTAATAGCAACACATTAGAAACCACATCATCCACTACCAAGATGGTGTATTCCGAATGATCTATCACTACATTAACATCTGCTGTCATATTCGCCACTATTTAGAGAGAATTTGTTTAAAATAATTAATTACTTCTATCAACCCTTCCTCCAACCGTACAGTTGGTTTCCAGTCCAATTTTTCCTTTGCCAACGTAATATCAGGCCGACGCTGACGCGGATCGTCATAAGGAAGAGGTTGATAAACTATTTTTAACTTTGAGGCCGTCAGTTTCAACACCAATTGTGCCAGTTCCAACATAGAAAACTCACGCGGATTTCCAATATTCACCGGTCCCGTAAAGTCATCCCCCGTGGCCATCATACGCACCATTGCCTCAATCAAATCATCCACATATTGAAAGCTGCGGGTCTGCTTTCCGTCACCATAAATCGTGATATCTTTATTCTGCAAGGCTTGCACTACGAAGTTAGAAATAACACGCCCATCATCGGGCAACATATGGGGACCATATGTATTGAATATTCGCACTATTTTTATCTTCACCCGGTGCTGGCGATAATAATCCATACACAATGTTTCGGCACACCTTTTCCCTTCATCATAACAAGAACGGTAACCGATAGGATTCACATTACCCCAGTCAGACTCCTGCTGCGGATGAGAAATCGGATCACCATACACTTCGCTTGTCGATGCCTGAAGCATACGTGCATTGTTTTTCTTTGCCAGTCCTAACATATTAAAAGTTCCGAAAACAGCAGTCTTTGCTGTTTTTATCGCATCATATTGATAATGAATGGGGGAAGCAGGGCATGCTAAATTATATATCTCATCCACATCCGCACAATACGGATTCACCACATCATGTTCCACCAACTCAAAACACGGATGTCCTATCAGATGCTTTATATTATCTTTGCTTCCGGTAAAAAAGTTATCAAGACAGATAACCCGGTTACCCTCGTTTATCAGACGCGTACAAAGATGCGAACCTATAAAGCCCGCACCGCCACTTACCAGGGCTTTCTTCATCCTTCTATCATTTATATTATATTTTCTTTCGTAAAGCAAAAATAAGCGATTAGTTCCATTCCTGCAAACTTTAAATACAATATTATTACTTATATTTGCAGGCATGATAGTTAATCCGACCAATAAATGAAAAAATATCCAACCATTATGAGCATAGCCGGCTCCGATTGCAGCGGAGGCGCCGGCATCCAGGCCGATCTGAAAACCATCTCGGCATTGGGCGCTTATGCAGCCACCGCCATCACCGCTATCACAGTTCAAAATACCACCGGCGTACGTGCCATCCACCCTGTCCCCCCTGTTTTTGTACGCGGACAGATAGAAGCCGTCATGGACGACATACGTCCCGATGCCATAAAAATAGGAATGATAAATGACATTGAGATTGTAAAGGTTATCTCTGCCTGCCTGCACAAGTACCGACCCGCGTATGTGATTTTCGATCCCGTCATGGTATCTACCAGTGGGCACAAGCTGATAGAAGATGACGCCATTGCAGCCCTTACCGACGACTTAATGCCCCTCACCTCCCTCATCACACCCAATCTGAGGGAAGCAGAAGTGTTGACAGACCATCCTATTAATAATGTAGAAGAGATGAAATCGGCTGCCCTCGAGCTATTGAAATTCGGTTGCAAAGCCGTCCTCCTGAAAGGCGGTCACCTGGAAGGCGGACTAATGTGCGATGTGCTGCAGATAGCCGGAGAAAGTACTCCTCACCTGTTCACCTCCACCAAAATAGAGAGTCCGAACACCCACGGAACCGGTTGTACCCTCTCTTCCGCCATCGCCACATTCCTAGCTTTGGGTTATGTGATGCCGCAAGCAGTGGAACGTGCCAAACGCTACGTCACCCATGGCATAGAGGCAGGGAAAGATATCCGCATCGGTGAAGGACACGGCCCTTTAAACCACTTTTATCATCCTGTCCCTATGAATATTAAGGAAGAATAGCACCTAGTTTCCAAAGAAATAATTACCTTTGCAACGTTTTAAACCAAAAAAGGAAAAATATGAAAGCATTTGTATTCCCCGGACAGGGAGCACAGTTTGTAGGTATGGGTAAAGACCTGTACGAAAACTCGGCTTTGGCCAAAGAATTATTTGAAAAAGCGAATGACATTTTAGGATACCGCATCACAGACATCATGTTTGAAGGTACAGACGAAGACCTTCGCCAAACCAAGGTCACTCAGCCTGCCGTGTTCCTTCACTCGGTTATTTCAGCCCTCTGCATGGGTGATGATTTCAAACCTGAAATGACAGCCGGACACTCACTGGGTGAGTTCTCTGCCTTGGTTGCCGCCGGAGCCTTGTCGTTCGAAGACGGATTGAAGCTGGTATATGCACGCGCCATGGCTATGCAGAAAGCCTGCGAAGCACAACCTTCGACAATGGCTGCCATCATCGCATTACCTGATGAAAAAGTAGAAGAAATATGCGAAGCCATCTCTAAAGAAGGCGAAGTGGTGGTTGCCGCCAATTACAACTGCCCGGGACAAATCGTTATCTCCGGTTCCATCGAAGGCATCAATAAAGCTTGCGAACAACTGAAAGCTGCCGGTGCAAAACGCGCTCTGCCTCTGAAAGTGGGTGGTGCTTTCCACTCTCCGCTGATGAATCCGGCCAAAATAGAACTAGAAGCCGCCATCAACGCAACTGAAATTCATACACCAAAATGTCCTGTTTATCAGAACGTAGACGCTTTACCTCACACCGATCCTGCTGAAATCAAGGCTAACCTGGTAGCTCAGCTGACCGCTTCTGTTCGCTGGACTCAGACAGTGAAGAACATGATTGCCGATGGAGCCGACGAGTTTACAGAATGCGGACCGGGTGCTGTATTGCAAGGCTTGATTAAGAAAATAGACAAAGACGCAAACGCTCACGGAATAGCATAAATAAATATACACCGTCATTCTTCCTCAAAAGCTCAAGAGAATTTTTCCAAGCAATGGAGACATCTTCGGAGAGGAACGACGGTGTATTTTTATCCCATCTTTTTTCCATATCTCGTTAAAAATGATTATGTTTGCCCATGTAACAAACGAGATAAATTAATGAATACATTCAAATACAACATAGGGTATGCCCTGAGCGGAGGATTCATCAAAGGATTTGCCCACTTAGGAATCATGCAGGCACTACACGAACACGGCATAACACCGAACATACTTTCCGGAGTAAGTGCCGGTGCACTGGCCGCCGTATTCTATGCTGATGGCAGAGAACCCTATCACATCATTGAACTCTTTGAACACCATTCATTTACCGAACTCACAACCTTTTCCATTAACAAACAAGGATTGCTGAAGCTTGACAGTTTCATTGATTTCCTGGAAAGCAACCTGCGAACCAAACTGATAGAAGAACTTCCCATCCCCACTATTATCTCGGCCACCGATTTGGACCACGGAAAAACAGTTTCTTTCCGCAAGGGGAAAATTGCTGAACGGGTAGCCGCCTCATGTTGCATGCCGGTACTGTTTGCACCACAGAAAATCAATAATACTTATTACGTAGATGGAGGAATATTAATGAACCTCCCGGTAACTCCCATCCGCGAAATGTGTGAAAAAGTGATTGCATTCAACGTCAGTCCATTGGTGGCAGACGAATATAAAAAGAACGTGGTAACAATTGCTTTAAGGGCCTATCATTTTATTTTTCAAGCGAACACTCTGTCACAAAAGCCTCTGAGTGATTTGTTGATTGAACCCTACGGACTGGAAGGATACAGCAACCGAGAGCTGGAAAAAGCCGAAGAAATTTTTGAACAAGGATACAATACGGCGAATGAAGTTCTAGACCATTTGTTACGAGAGAAAGGACCTATTTGGAAATAAATAAAAAATAATATAATGAAAACACAAGAAAAAATTATCATCTACCAGGTGTTTACCCGTTTGTTCGGAAACGGAAACCCTCGTTGCAAAACCAATGGCTCTTTGGACGAGAATGGCTGCGGAAAAATGGCTGACTTTACGGCCAAGGCTTTGGGAGAAATCAAGCGTCTGGGTGCCACACACATTTGGTATACAGGTATCATCGAACACGCCACCCAAACCAATTACAGTCGCTACGGCATACGCCCGGACCACCCTGCCGTAGTCAAAGGAAAAGCCGGCTCACCATACGCCATCAAGGATTATTATGATGTAGACCCCGATTTGGCAACCAGCATCCCCGACCGGATGAAAGAATTTGAGAACTTGGTAAAACGTTCACACAAGGCAGGACTAAAAGTAATCATTGATTTTGTTCCCAACCACGTTGCCCGCCAATATGGTTCAGACACCAAACCGGCAGGAGTGGCTGATTTGGGCGAACAAGATGATGTAAACCTAGCATTCAGCCCGAATAATAACTTTTATTACATTCCCGGCACAAAACTGGAAGGCAATATCGATCTTCACCGCGGTGCCGCCGAACCCTACATAGAATTTCCCGCCAAAGCCACCGGCAATGACCGTTTTGACGCATGGCCCGGCATCAATGACTGGTATGAGACAGTGAAGTTGAACTATGGCGTGGATTACATGAACGGACGAAGCACCCATTTCGACCCCATTCCCGACACTTGGAACAAAATGCTCGACATATTGTTATTTTGGGCATCAAAAGGCATCGACGGATTCCGGTGCGATATGGCAGAAATGGTTCCTGTCGAATTTTGGGGATGGGTCATTCCACAGGTCAAAGCGCAATACCCCAACCTGATATTCATTGCCGAGGTTTATAATCCGGCAGAATACCGCAACTATCTTTTCAATGGAAAATTCGACTATTTATATGATAAGGTAGGCTTGTATGATACGCTGAGAGCCATCACTTCGGGTTGGGAATCGGCTACCTCCATTCCCAGTCGCTGGCAAAGCCTGAGTGGAATAGAACACCGTATGCTCAACTTCCTTGAGAACCACGATGAACAACGCATTGCTTCCGATTTCTTTGCCGGAAACGGTGCCCGCGCTATCCCTGCCATGATTGTTTCTGCTTGTATGAATGACAATCCGGTCATGATTTATTTCGGACAGGAAATAGGCGAACAGGGAATGGATACGGAAGGATTCAGCGGACGAGATGGACGTACGACCATCTTCGATTATTGGAGCGTGGACAGTATCCGCCGTTGGCGCAATAACGGCAAATTCGATGATAAGCTGCTGACCGAAGAAGAGAAGAAACTACGTACTTTCTATTCCAGACTATTAAATTTATGCAATACGGAGAAGGCGATACGCGAAGGAGTATTCTTTGATTTAACATACGCTAACCTGGCAGGATGGGTATTCAACGAACATAAGCAGTATGCTTTCATGCGTAAGCTGGATGATGAGTTGCTGCTGATAATGGTCAACTTTGACAGCATTCCGGTGCGGGCAGCAGTCAACATTCCGCAACATGCTTTTGATTTCTTGGGAATACCTTATAACTTAGAATATAATGCAGTGGAATTGCTGACAGGAAATACAGAGAAATTGGTATTGTCACCCGACAAGACGACGCCTGTTTTATTGGATGCCATGAATGGAAAGATTCTGAAGTTCAAGCTGTAAACACGAAACAGACAATGAATAGCAGAGGAATGCCAAAACTAAACCGATCTATCGAAAGGGGTGTGTCAAAACGTGGATAATGCTGTCGTTTAGTTCGTAGGGGCAAGGTCCGCTCGCCCGAAAACAGTTTGCTTTGTGTCTTCGGGCAGGCAAGCCCTGCCCCTACTGACAAAATAACAATATTATCATTACCCCTACAGTCGCAAGAAATATCTTTCGCCCGAATGCAGATAGAATAGAGCGTCTCATGCCGGCACACTCTCTCTGCTGCATTATCTTATCGTTTCACCAAACCGATTTTTGCGTTCAGCTTAAAATAATAGACTCCATTTTCGCGCTCCAAATAACCATATTTATCTTTTTCGGTAGAACCTTTCTCAAAACGAGAGTTATTGAACAGAAAATCGGCAAAGGTCTGACGGTCTGCCTTTTGATAACACAATATTTCACCACTGCCGTCCACCAGTAAGAAGCCGGATACAGCCGAATCAACTCCGGTAAAGAGCTTTGCCGGACGCATTCCCAAGGCAAGTGCCAGCAGGAATTGCTTCATCTTATATTCGTAATAATGATGCTTGGTAATCAATTCCTCTTTAATCTTCAACGGATTGACTTGCTTCATCACCTCCGTCAGCTCGCTCACTCTGGTGATGCCGTCCAGATGCATGATGCGCAGCATTTCGCCCAACATGCGGGGAAAATGCAGGTCTATCATACTCAAATTGCTACGGAACACTTTGTCGGCCACATCGTTATACTTCAAGACACCTCCCAGACGCTCTATCATCAACATACGTCCCGCCACATCGTCTTCCTCGCCAAATGCATTGATTTTATTGACTGTGGGAGTGGCAAACTTGATGCCGGTCTGCTCAAACTTCAGGTTAGCAGTTCGTCCACCGTCCAGTAAAGGAAACATGGAGCTGAGACGAGAACGGACACAGAAACCCGTCAAAGGCGCATCCGCACTGTAAAAAGCAACATAAAAATCGGTACGGTCATCCGTTTTTGCTTCCAAATCAAAGATAGCCACCTCATCCAAAAACTCCTCCACCCCATCGGGTGACATAACATCATTTTCACGACTCGCTTTCACAGCCGATAAAATCAGTTCCGCCACAGCAGAAAAGTCCTCGCGTGCCACCAGCTTATCAATTTTTTCTCCACAGATATGTATATTTTCCTCACTTTCAATAATATACCGGCGGGTTCCGTCGTGTTCCTCCCGCTGAATCATGGCAACGGGCAATCGTTGCGCCTCATTCTTCTTCACTTCAGGAGTTCCCGCATATACATAACCATCCGCCAGCAAGCGGAAAAAGGCGTAAAGTTCGCCCCACTCTCTCTTTGTTGCTTCAAATGCCATATCGATTACTGTTTAATGGGTGCAAAGATAAGTAAAAGAAGTATTAAAAGATGCCTTTTTAAGAAAAGCAAATCTTAAACAATGTTATGCAACATGTTTTTTAGCTTCAATTATTTGCTATTATCCCAAAAGTCCGTACCTTTGCAATGTGTTTTTCATAGTATTAGATTTAAGGTTAACAAAGGTTGGAGCAAGGCGTTGCTCCTTTTTTTATGCCCATATACCTCGTTCTTCCCTTATTTGGACAAATTTATGAGATAAAACCGACAAAAGTTATAGTTGACGGTAGTGATACTATTCTATCTTTGTATAACAAAGCCTTTGTAGAGGTAATGGTATTGTTGAATTTAGATTACATGGATATTAAAAGGTAAGAACATGAAACACCTTCGACTGACTTTCTCTGCATTATTTGCCATGGCAGTAAGTATGCAGACTCTTGCGCAAAGAGAAAATATACTCATCAATCAGGATTGGAACTTCCGATTCTCCCATCAAGTGGATAAGAATTCAAGTCACCGGGTAGATTTGCCTCATACTTGGAATGCACAAGATGCTTTGAGTGGCAAACCCGACTATAAACGAGGAATCGGTAATTATGACAAGAAACTATTTATCCGTTCCGAGTGGAAAGGCAAACGACTGTTTCTCCGTTTTGAAGGAGCAAACTGTGTAAGCAATGTTTTCATCAACGGCAAACAGATAGGAGAGCATCGGGGTGGCTATGGGGCATTTATTTTTGAAATCACCGATAAGGTGAATTATGGGAAAGATAATACCGTGCTGGTTCGTGTGAATAATGGTGAACAGCTTGATGTCATGCCTTTGGTAGGTGACTTTAATTTCTATGGGGGGATTTATAGGGATGTGCATTTACTTGTTACGGAAGATATTTGTATCTCTCCTTTGGATTATGCTTCTCCGGGAGTATATCTTTTTCAGCAGCATGTGGGTGAGAAACAAGCCGCTGTTTTGGCTCGTATTAACCTGTCGAACGGAACGGAACATCCCCGGCAGGCAACTCTTAGGCTCCAAGTAAAAGAAGGAGATAAAGTGGTTTATCAGGCAGATAAAAAGGTGACTGTTGCACCTCATACCAGCGTACAACCCGAAGAAATGAGTTTTACCTTGCTGAATCCTCGTTTATGGAATGGCAGGGAAGATCCTTTTATGTATCAGACAGTGATAACCCTGGTGAAGGATGGAAAAGAGATAGACAAAGTGGAACAGCCGTTGGGACTTCGTTATTATACGACAGATGCCGAACGGGGTTTCTTTCTTAATGGAAAACATTTGCCTTTGCATGGGGTGTGTCGTCATCAGGAGTGGGCAGAGGTGGGAAATGCACTTCGTCCGATGCATCATGAAGAAGATACTCGGTTGATGCTTGAAATGGGGGTAAATGCCATTCGTCTGGCTCATTATCCACAAGCTACTTATATGTATGATTTAATGGATAGGAATGGAATTGTGACTTGGGCAGAGATACCGTTTGTCGGTCCCGGAGGTTATGCTGATAAAGGTTTTGTCGACCAGCCTTCTTTTCGTAAAAATGGTAAGGAGCAGTTGAAGGAGATGATCCGTCAACATTTTAATCATCCGAGTATATGTTTTTGGGGGTTATTTAATGAACTGAAAGAAAATGGAGATAATCCGTTGGAGTACATTAAAGAACTGAATGTGCTGGCACATCAGGAAGATCCTACACGTCCCACCACATCAGCCAGTAACCAAGGCGGTGCCATTAATTTCATAACAGATAATATTGCGTGGAACAGATATGACGGTTGGTATGGAGCAACTCCGGCGACATTGGCTTCATGGCTGGACAAGACACATCAGGCACACCCTGAAATAAAGATTGCTATCAGTGAGTATGGGGCAGGAGCAAGTATTTATCATCAGCAGGATTCATTGGTACAAACCAGCCCGGGAAGTTGGTGGCATCCGGAAAACTGGCAGACGGAATATCATATTCAGAATTGGAAGATTATTAGTGAACGTCCATACGTTTGGGGCAGTTTTGTTTGGAATATGTTTGATTTCGGAGCAGCTCATCGTACAGAAGGGGATCGTCCGGGTATCAATGATAAAGGATTGGTGACGCACGACCGTAAAGTTAAAAAGGATGCATTTTATTTTTATAAAGCAAACTGGAATCCTGAACCGATGGTTTATATTGCCGGTCGCCGTAGCGTGAACCGCGTAAAACCAGTGACAGAGGTACAGATATTTTCTAATTGTGCAGAAGTAACTCTGAAGGTAAACGGACAAATAATAAAAAAAATGCAGCCGGATGGTGTAAAAGTGTGTATCTTTAAAGATATTCGGCTGAAAAAAGGGGAGAACAACATAGAAGTATCGGCGAAAAATGGTAAAAGGGTGATAACTGATGCTTGTTGCTGGATATTGTAACAAGAAAAACATGGAAGTGTGTCAAAATTAAACCGGCCTATCCCATCGTCAGCTGTAGGGACAGGGTTTGCCTGCCCGAAGACGCAAAGTAAACTGTTTTCGGGCGAGCGAATCTCGCCCCTACGGATTAAACGACAGCATTATCCCTGTTTTGACCCCATGAATATATATTAAATAATTTCTATTCCATGCTTTTGGCATAACTCCAGTCCTATATCTTTTAACTTGAATTTCTGAATCTTTCCGCTGCCGGTCATTGGAAATTCATCTACAAAGAAGATATATTTGGGTATTTTGTATCGTGCAATTTTGCCTGTGCAGAATTCACGAACGTCAAATTCATTCATTTCTATTCCTTTGTGCAGGATAATGAAGGCGCCTACTGCCTCACCGTATTTTTTAGAAGGAATACCGGCTACTTGTACATCTTTGATTCCTTCCATCTGATAGAGAAATTCCTCAATTTCACGTGGATATATATTCTCTCCACCACGGATAATCATATCTTTGATACGCCCTGTGATTCGGTAATTTCCATCTTTATCTTTGACTCCCAAATCTCCCGAATGCAGGAAGCCGTTCCGGTCTATCACTTCGGCAGTGGCTTCCGGGTTCTTATAATAGCCTTTCATGGTATTGTATCCTCGGTTGCACATTTCTCCTTGTACGCCTATCGGACATTCTTCGCCGGTTTCGGGGTCGATTACCCGGACTTCTGTAAACTCAAAATCGCGTCCTACTGTGTTGCAACGCACATCGAATGGGTCGTCCAAACGAGTGGCTGTCATGCCGGGAGCTGCTTCTGTCAGTCCGTATACGCTGGTCACTTTCATAAACATCTTTTCTTCCACTTTCTTCATCAGTTCCACCGGGCAGAGAGATCCGGCCATGATACCTGTGCGAAGGCTTGACAAATCAAACATATCGAACATCGGATGGTTCAGCTCGGCAATGAACATTGTCGGAACTCCGTAAAGGGCTGTACATCGTTCTTTATGAATAGACGCAAGTACCAATAACGGGTCAAAGCGTTCGACCATTACTTGTGTACATCCATGTGTCAGACAGTTCATGGTGGCAAGTACTACGCCGAAACAATGGAAAAGAGGGACACAAACACACAACTTGTCATCAGAAGTGAATTTCATGTGTTCTCCGGTGAGGAAGCCATTGTTGCTTATATTATAATGTGTAAGCATGACTCCCTTTGGGAATCCTGTCGTGCCGGAAGTGTACTGCATATTCACCGTGTCGTGGCAGTCCACCTGTTTCTTGGCTTCAGTGAGTTCGTCATCCTCTACATTACTTCCCAATAGGAGGATTTCAGAAGTGTTATACATTCCTCTGTATTTTTCCTGACCGATGTAGATGACATTCTTCATGCAAGGAAAACGCTTGCTTTTCAGATACCCACGTTGTGAACTTTTCAGTTCGGGCAGCATGGCATAAACCATGTTGACGTAGTCATCCGAGCCACGATCACCGTTGACGATACATAACGTATGCATATCTGAATTCTGACAAAGATATTCCAGTTCGGCTTGCTTGTAGTTGGTGTTTACGGTTACAGCTACAGCACCGATTTTGGCGCAAGCATACAGGAAAGTGAGCCAGTCGGGTACATTGCCTGCCCAAATTCCTACATGAGTATTTCGTTTGACGCCGATGGCAAGCAATCCTTTTGCCATATTATCAACACGCTCATTGAATTGCCTCCAGGTAAAACGCAGGTTACGATCTGAATAGACGATATATTCTTTATCGGGAGTGGCTTCGGCCCAATGTTCGAGCCAGTCTCCGAGGGTTCGGGTATATAATTCCATGTCAAAATCCGATTTAGATGGGTGTATAGATTACCGCCAATATCTTGGCTGCCTGTCCGCAAAGTCCGTGCACATGATGGGGGACAATAGAGTCATAATAAATACTGTCTCCGGCTTCTATCACATAGCATTTTTTGCCGTGACACACTTCAATGACACCTTCCATTACATAAATGAACTCTTCTCCTTCGTGCGACGAAAGGGTAAACTCAACATTGTCATTCGAAGCTACATCAACAATGAAAGGTTCCATATGGCGGTCGGCTTTCGATTTTGACAGAGAATGGTAGCGCATGTGAGTGCGTAAGTCCATTGCATTATTTGAAAAGCTGATTGTATCTTCGGCACTCTCTTTGCGACAAACGACTGCTCCCTGCTCTTCTTGGTCATCCAGAAAAGTGCCCAGGCGTACTCCCAATGCACGTGCTATTTTGATAAGAGGAGCCAGTGAAGGAAGGTCTACATTATTTTCTATGCGGTTGATTTGCTCTTCGGCAAGCCCTGAACGTTCTGCTAATTCTGCTACACTGATTTCTTTTGTTTCACGCAGCGATTTAATCTTTTCGCCAACGATTCTTGTGCTATCCATATTTGTTAGTATTAGTAATGTTTGCAAAGTAATTTGTGCAAAAATACATAAATCTTTTATTTAAGACGGCTTTTTCTCTTTATCTTTGCACTTTAACTATTAAATTAATGAATTATGTTCTCAGGAATTGTAGAAGAATATGCAGAAGTAGTGCGTTTGGAAAAAGAACAAACTAACCTGCACCTTACATTGAAATGTTCGTTTGTAGACGAACTGAAGATAGATCAGAGTATTGCTCACAATGGTGTTTGTCTGACAGTGGTAAGCATTCAGGATGGTACATATACAGTAACTGCCATTGAAGAAACATTGGAGCGTTCCAACCTTGGATTGTTGAAGGTAGGGGATAAAGTGAACGTGGAGCGTAGTATGATGATGAACGGACGTTTGGACGGACACATCGTGCAGGGGCATGTAGATCAGACTGCGGAATGTATCAGTATCCAGGACGTGGATGGTAGCCGTTATTATACCTTTAAGTATAAGTTTGACAAGGAGATGGCAAAGCGTGGTTATATGACGGTTGATAAAGGTTCGGTTACCGTAAATGGTGTTAGTCTGACTGTGTGCAATCCGACAGATGATACTTTTCAGGTTGCTATTATTCCTTATACTTACGAACATACCAATTTCCACACTTTCCAGTCGGGAAGCATTGTGAATATAGAATTCGATATCATCGGCAAATATTTGAGCCGTATGATGCAATTCAATAACTAAAGGTCTTTCAACAGTATCTTGCTGGTGCTTTGATAATATTCTTCGCGAGCTCGCATCAGTGCTTCCCACGGAGCACTGTATCGCTCACGGTCAATCTTGAATGCTTCTGAACCGGCTACATCCAGTCTGTTCAGGAGCATTGCCACATTCATCCGGTTTATATCCACAGATGGGAGATATGCAAAGGATTCATCGTCATCATCTACAGGAGTTTCATAAATCATGTGCATATCTTGCAGTTCATATAATATGTTTTTGGTTAGCCGGATGGGAATCTTATGTTCATCACTCAATGTGACGGCGGTATAAGGAGGTTCTTCCGTTTCGAAGCGTTTACAGATGAGCGACATGATAAGGATGCAAAGAAAGTCATGATACCGACGACTGATATGAGCTGTCTCTTTACTGAAACTGTAATTTTTCAAATTTTGGGCTACATAGCACAGTTCCGCACCATACAAACAGATGCTCCACGATATTTGTGTCCACAGCAAGAACATTGGGATGGCGGCAAAACTACCATAAATGGCATTGTAACGTGAAACCCATATCTGACTTCCGATATATAGATATTGGAATGCTTGGAATGCAGTACCGGCTATGATACCGGGTATGATAGCGTATTTGATTTTTACCTTTGTGTTGGGCATAAACACATACAGTCCTGTAAACATACCCCATGTGAGTATGAAAGGGATAAGTCTGACCATAAATTTCATTAGCGGTGCCAGCAATACGAAATCTTCCATGTTCTTCAGCATCGTTGTCATGAAGATGGATATACCGCTTGACAATACGATTAATAGCGGAAGAAGTAAAAGGATGGAAAAGTAATCTGTCATTTTACGGTAAAGAGTGCGTGGTTTCTTCACCTGCCAAATGTAATTGAAAGTACGTTCTATGTTATATGTCAGGCTGAGAATAGTCCAAAACAGCATGATTAAACCGATACCGATAAATATACCGCTTTTGGCATGAATCAGATAAGAGTCAATCAATCCGAGAACTGTTTCTGCGGCCGCACTCTGTCCTTCCAATCCGCTGCGAAACTGAGTCTCCAATAAATTGGAGAAGCCAAAACCACGCGCAATGGCAAATAAGATGGCTAATATAGGAATACTGGAAAGTAGCGTGCTGTATGTCAGTGCCGAAGCTTTATTAATAATACGTCCTTGGGTAAACTCACGGATGGAGAGGGTTGCTATCTTTATTGCATTATAAAATATTCCACGGGATTTACTAACCTCGTCTTCCGTCACTCGCCATATATCATCTTTGAGAAACGATTGCAGGCCTTTCAGCTTTTCCTTGTTCATGGTACTCATTTAGGCTCTTTATATAAAAAAAGCAGTCGGTCTGTAAGCCGGGTTCTGTTCCTTATCTAGCGGTAAGGCGTCTGTCATTTATCTACGCCTGTTGTCACCAACAGGCTCTAGCGGTCTACCCTCCGACGTGGGGCGAGCAACCCTCATAATGCCGGTTTACATGACCTTACAACTCCTAAGATACACAGCCCGACATGTCACCATGCGGCTGGTGGGCTCTTACCCCGCCTTCTCACCCTTACCTTATTCCCGAAAGAACAAGGCGGTTTTTTTCTTCTGCATTACTCTACCTTCGCAGATAGCTTTCTGTTAGGAAGTAGGATGCTCTGTGTTGCCCGGACTTTCCTCTTCTGCCTTGCGGCATCAGCGACAGACCGACCGACTGCTTTGAGAAGACAAAGATAATGCTTTTAGCTCGAAAAGCTGCAAAAGGATGAGAAAAAGTATCGAAATGAATGTGAAATGTTGAATTAATACCTCTGACAGGTCCGTTGTCAGCTATTGATAACGAATGCAAATTTGGCAGATATTGCGGTTAACCCCTGTTAAGTGCCTGTATGCCTCTGTTAAAAGAGGGAAAATTTATCTGACAATGCATACAACCGTACATATTTTGTCATTACTTTAGCGGTGTAAAAGTTAAACTGAAAAATGAAATTAACAAACTAATAGATATTAAGTTATGAAACAAGCAACTAAAATGGTACTAGGGGCAACGGCGATTGTAGCTGTTAGCGCAGGTGTAGCGGGAGTAACGACTTATACTATGTTGAAGCCTGAACAGAATAAAAGTCTGGCTTTTAATGATGTGTTCCAACAAAGTCAAAATACAAGATTGGCTGCTTTGGATGCGATTAATATGCAACCGGTCGATCTGACTCAGGCAGCCGAGAATTCTGTACATGCAGTTGTTCATATAAAGTCTACTCAGGAGTCTAAAACTCAGACGGTAACGGTTCGTGATCCGTTCTCTGAATTCTTCGGTGATATTTTTGGAAACGGCAGAGGAGGCGGTCAACAACGTCAGGTGCATACCCCGGAAAGAGTTGGATTCGGTTCGGGAGTGATAATCTCCAGAGATGGCTATATTGTTACTAATAACCATGTGATTGATAATGCAGATGTAATTAGTGTCAAACTGAATGACGGACGTGAATTTAAGGGACGTGTGATAGGTGCAGACCCCAGCACGGATTTAGCTTTAGTTAAAATTGAAGCAGATGATCTTCCTACAGTTCCCGTAGGTGATTCGGATGCATTGAAGGTAGGAGAGTGGGTATTGGCGGTAGGTAATCCGTTTAATATGACATCTACCGTTACTGCCGGTATTGTTAGTGCAAAGGCTCGTACATTGGGTGTATACAACCAAGGTGTAGAATCATTCATTCAAACAGATGCCGCCATCAATCCTGTCTCTTATACACATCTGACGCTGCCGACGACTCCTTACGTGTAGA
>ENA-OZKH01000414-OZKH01000414.1-human-gut-metagenome-genome-assembly--contig:-NODE-414-length-17088-cov-35.841719_pt1 | contig 17088 bp, 10 predicted proteins | sample MGYA00244180_ERZ653758 | MGnify/ENA primary metagenome ERZ653758 (study PRJEB26926, sample SAMN06165252) | human gut metagenome | biome: ENVO:00009003; feature: ENVO:2100002; material: ENVO:00002003...
CTGCTCACGTGGAAATGATGGGATTCCTGGGTATCGGTAACAACCCGATGGTAGGTTGTACAGTGGCTTGCGCAGTTGACGTTGCTACTGCTTTGAATAAGTAATCTATACTTAATCAAATATATAAACTCCTGTAATCTAAATGGTTGCAGGAGTTTTTTATTTGCCGTAAATTATAGTTTAGGGATATTCTAATAGCCTTCTTTTTGGTTATCTTGTCTTATCAGGTAAGAAGAAAAATGATACTATAACAACCTAAAACATGGTTCCTCCAAAGGCTATTACAGTCAAGCCCAAAGCAAAACAATTGCCACTTAATTAAGCACTAAAAAAGTGATTTTTGCAGCCCATTTGCAGCCCAATTTGCCATTTTCAAAAATGGGCTGCAAAAACTTATATAATCAACTATAGTACAATGAGATATACTCCATTTTACAATCATTTTAATATGGAAAAACATTGTACGATGGTTTACTTTTCATTGAGAGAAAGTAAGCAAAACAAGAAAGGTTTATCACCTATTGAGGTTTCTATCTCCACAAACGGAAAAAGAATCTATTTCAGCACAGGTAAATATGCACGTTCTACAGACTGGAATAGAGAAAAACAGTTAGTAAAAGGTAAGAGTGAAGAAGCTCAATTAGTAAACAGCTATCTTACACAGCTAAGAAACAAAATATACCAGAAAGAAATTGAGCTACTTCAAATGGACTACCTAATCACAGCTGAGCTACTAAAAGAAGCTGTTGCAGACAAAGTAGAAGCATTGAACGAAAAAAGCCTGTTTGAAGTCTTTGAAGAGCATAACCAAGAACAGGAAAAGCTGGTTGATAACGGAGTTTCTAAAGCTACCTATTGGATTTCTGTCTATACAGTAAGATTACTCAAAGAATTTGTTCAGCAGAAATACAAAAGAGAAGATTTATACCTACGTGAATTAAACCTGAACTTTATCCAATCTTTTCATACATTCCTAAGAATAGACAAAGGAATGGCCCAAAATTCATCTACCAAACACCTAAAGTTACTCAAAAAGATAATTAACCTTGCAGTAGCTAATTCCTATATGACTACCAATCCGTTCATCACTTATAAGATAGAACGTGAACCCGTGGAAATAGACTTCTTGGATGAAGAAGAACTGAGAAAGATTATCAACTTTGACACTCCCCTACCCAGACTGGAGAAAGCCAAAGATATGTTTCTCTTTGGGTGCTTCACTGGATTGAGCTACATTGACATCAAAACCTTAGCACCAGAACATTTTGAAAAGGACAATACAGGCAGAATTTGGATTAAGAAACGCAGGGTTAAGACTGGAGTTCTATCACGCATCCCCCTACTCCCTATCGCCAAACTGATACTGGATAAGTACAAAGGTGGAGAGAAATTACTTCCTATCCAAGACCCAGCAGATATAAACAAATACCTAAAGGATATAGCCATTTTGTGCGACATCAAGAAGCGAATCACATTTCATACAAGGAAACATCATACAATCTCTATCTAATTGAAAATTAAACAGTTATTTCTGTTTAATTAATATCAGGTAACGATTTAGAAACGAGCGAATTACAATATTCTGTTTTCTTTTGCCTCTGTCAAAGAACGATTCTTTCAATGCAAATATACACTTTACTTGTGACAAAAGCAATCTTTTTCTACATTTAATCGACTTACAGTCAGCCTTAAAGAGGGTATCTGGTCTCATTCCATCTTCTTCCTCAAAAATAACATAGCAGTCTAAATTGGTTTATGTATGGGATAGGTCTTGTTCATTCGATCCGGTAGACTACTATACATAAAAGTATAAAGGCGAGATACGACAAGGAGATGCCATGCTTTTGTGTAAGGGGAATCTCTCTTAGCTTATCGCAGACCATGTATAGCTAAGTGTTTTGAGAATAAACAGTCTGTAAAAAACGGAAAGACACCGATTATGGGCCGTATCACCATCAATGGAACCCAAGCCGGTTTCAGTTGTAAGAAAGAAATGTCCCTCGCTTTGTGGGACGTCAAAACCAACCGGGCCAAAGGCAAGTCCGAGGAGGCCCGTACACTCAATCAGGAGCTTGACAATATCAAGGCGCAAATCACCAGGCACTACCAGTACATCTGCGACCACGACAGTTTTGTTACAGCCAAGAAAGTCTATAACCGCTATGTCGGCTTCTCAGAGGAATGCCACACCCTTATGAACCTTTTCAGGGAACAGCTGGAACCGTATAAAAAGAAAATCGGCATAGAGAAAGCCGAAAGCACCTACTGCGGTCTGGTTGCCGATTACAAGAGTCTCCTGCTTTTCATGAAAAGCAAGAAGAATGCAGAGGATATTGTCATCGAAGAACTTGAGAAATCATTCATCGAGGATTACTACAACTGGATGCTCGGTACATGCGCTTTGGCAAACTCCACTGTCTTCGGGCGTGTCAATACCTTGAAGTGGCTGATGTATATCGCGCAGGAAAAAGGCTGGATACGGGTTCATCCGTTCGCATCATTCGAGTGTATGCCCGAATACAAGAGGCGTTCTTTCCTTTCCGAAGAGGAACTGCAAAGGATAATCCATATAGAACCGAGATACAAACGCCAGCGTGCCATGCGCGACATGTTCCTGTTCATGTGCTTCACCGGTCTTTCCTATGTGGACTTGAAAGCCATAACATACGATAATATCCATACCGACTCCGACGGCGGTACATGGCTGATGGGCAACCGTATAAAAACGGGAGTGGCGTATGTCGTAAAATTATTGCCCATTGCTATCGAACTGATTGAAAAATATAGGGGTACGGATGAAAAGAAAGACTCCCCGAATGTGTCTTTCCGGTAGGTGAATACAATGCCATGCGGCTCAGTCTTGGAATCATAGGCAGGAAATGCAACTCCGGGGCGAGGTCACCCCGCACATCGGACGCCACGCATTTGCCGTTCTGGCCATACTCAAGGGGATGCTGCTGGAAACTCTTCAGAAAGTGTTTGGGCATAAGTCCATCACATACGTCCTGCGCATCCATTCACTTGTCCGGCGCAGGCGGGGCAATCTTTTTCTGGAAGTCGCCCATCTGTACGACCAGCGTGCTGACCAGCTTTCTCAACTCCTAATACGCGCTTGTTTCAATAATTGTCAGTTCCATACTAAAATTCTTTTTAAGATTCTGAATATGCGACAAAGTAACGCACATCCTATATCCTTTCCAAACAGATAATATCAGAGTCTTCCGTTGGCGTGCATTGGCGTATCCAACGTTAAAAGAGAAGGTCCTTCACCTGCATCCATGCGGCAACGGAACTTCCATTCCCTTACTTGTTTTCCATAAATTTATAGGATTAATTTCTGGTGCATGATATTAATAGTCATTATTCTGTCTGCTTTTTTTGCTTGCATAATTGCAGCTAACAGTTATCTATTCCAGAACGCATTGTTATGGAAAATGGCAAGCTGTTTTGTTGGTTTATGGATATTGTGTATGATAATTACCGTCTTCGTTTGTCGTAAACTTGAATGCTCTAATTAAAACAGTACGGTTGTCATGCTTTGTGTGTTTTATTATAAATATTATGAATTATTTGGAATTGATATGTAATATAGATAATTTTGCAGTCGGGAAATGGTTTCGGGAGGTTTACGCCTTCCGAATGAAAAGGGAACCCGGTAAAAATCCGGGACAGTACCCGCTGCTGTGAGTCCACAAAAACGGACATCGAACTTTTGCCACTGGTGTAATACCGGGAAGGCACGATGACCGGGACGAGTCAGAAGACCTGCCATGACCGGAATGAGATTTACACCTGCGGGATATACAGGTCGTAATCAAATAAGGAATAGCTCATCGGCCATTCAATATTTGAAGACAGACATATTCCCGTTCGTGTAAGTCCGCACGAACGGGATTTTTTTGTGTTTGTTAATAATATGTTTTACATTAAAACGAGTGACCTTTGAAAAGAAAATTACGCTTTCTGGCAGGTGCCTGTCTATTTACCGCAACCGCCTTGTTCTCCGGCTGTAGCTCGGACGATGACTTTTTGATGGAACCGGTTTATTCCGGAACTCCGCAAACCCGTGCTGTGACAAATCCGGACGGTACCTTGACTATCACTTTCGACGATTTCGATTCCGGCATGTTAGCAGGACCTACCTCGGCCGGAGAAAATCTTTATTCGTACCAAGGGTATCCTCAAGTAACCACCATTTACGACAATACTCCGGAAGAATATCTCTTCCTTTCAATGTTTAATACTGTAGGTGGAAGCACAGAGTATTCCAGCGGCGGCATCGCACTTTCCAACTGGAACATCCGCTCCAATCAGTCGGGAAATACCGGAGACTGGTGGTATTCTTATCTAAACCAATGTTCTGTCTATAACACTGCGGTGGAAGCGGAAGGACAGAATAAGGAAGCCGGGCACAGCGGTTCCAATTTCGGTGTCGTTTACGGATATGTGGATGCTTACAATCAGGCATGGATGGCTAAACCGGAATTTTATTTCAATGTTCCCCGGAAATTGGTCGGCCTGTGGATCTGCAACACCTCATACACTTATGGTGTCATTACTTATGGTAATCAGTTCGGTTCTACGGGGGTAGCGACTCCTCTGAAAGAGATGAAAGGGTATTTCCAAGTGAATCTGGAATGTTATGATGCGAATGGCGGTCTGATCCGCACTTACAAACGTCTTTTAGCCGATTATCGTAACGGCCAACAACAGGTTGATCCTATCACGACATGGGATTATTGGGAAATCAATGCCGAAGGGGTGCAAAGTGTGAAATTCAACTTCGAGGGTTCGGATTCGGGAGCATACGGTTTGAATACTCCGGCTTATATCTGTATCGATGATATCACCATACAATAAAAAGAATACAGGGATATCCCTTCTGTCGGGGGTATCACTGTTATTTTTCTAAAATCCACACATCATGCATCGTTTTCACTATTTTATTATTTCTGCCTGTATGCTGTTCACCTCCTGCAACAAGGATGAAGTCATTACCGAAGAAGTAGGAGGACAACCTATAATAGAACTTGACAGCGAGACCGGTATTTACACGGTCAAGGTCGATCACGAATTGACTATCGCCCCGACATACCAGAATGTTGAAGATGCTCTTTTTGCTTGGACGATAGACGGTACGCTGGTTTCTTCGGGTCCGTCTCTTCAACGTACATGGAATGAATGCGGGGATTTTTATGTCAAACTAAGAGTAGACAATGCGGAAGGCTATGCCGAAGAGGAACTGAAAGTAGAAGTGAAAGAACTCACCCCTCCGGTCATCTCACTGGCACTACCTTCGCAGGGGCTAAAAGTCGTCCGGAATACCGATTACACATTTACTCCCGATATTCAGCATTCGGATGTCGAAGGGTTCAAAATCGAATGGGTACGGGAAGGAAAAATCGTTTCCACCGAGAATACTTATACTTTCAATGAAAAAGAACTCGGTGTTTATACGGTGACAATCAACGCTTCCAATATAGATGGGACAACAACGAAAGACGTAAGCGTAGAGGTCGTGGAAACGATGCCCTACGTTGTCAAATTCCCGACCCCGTCTTACCAGCAAACATCCACGGACAGGTACACTTTTGCCGACCGCCCTGTTTTCCTGCGTCCGTTGTTGGAGTATTTCGACAATCCCCGTTTTGAGTGGAGTGTAGACGGTCAGGTCATGGAAGGAGAAGTGAAACGCATGTTCAAGTTCACGCCGTCCGCACCCGGAGAATACACCGTCTCCTGTACTGTGTCGGAAGACACACCGACGGAAAAAATAAGCAGGAATATCGACAAAGGGAAAACGGCTGTCACTGCCACCGTAAAAGTCGTTTGTGTGGACAAAAAGGAACAAGACGGCTTCCGGGCTTCGGGAAGTTCCAAGCTCTGGAATAAAGTCTATGAATATACCCCAGCTCCCGGCCAATTTATCAACGAGACGAGCACGATAGGTGGTATGACCGGCAACGAAACATCCCCTGAAGCGGCTGTCGCATGGGCAACACAGCGTTTGAAAGACAAACTGCACGTCTCTTTAGGTTCTTTCGGGGGTTATATCATCGTCGGCTTCGACCACAGTATTCCCAATTCGGGTAACCAATATGATTTCTGTGTTCAGGGGAACGCCTTTGACGGCAGTTCCGAACCGGGTATCGTATGGGTCATGCAAGATATAAACGGAAACGGATTGCCGGATGACGAGTGGTACGAACTGAAAGGATCTGAAGCAGGCAAGGAAGAAACAATACAGAATTTTGAAGTGACCTATTACCGTCCGGAAGGCAAAAAAATGGATGTCCAATGGATCAGTTCCGACGGTAGAAACGGCTGGGTAGACTATCTGTCCGCTTATCATACGCAGGACTATTATTATCCGGCTTGGATTTCGGAAAACAGTTACACCCTGACAGGCACTTGTCTGGCCGCCCGCAACACCCAAGATTCACAAACCGGTTATTGGGATAATCAGAGTTATGACTGGGGGTACGTGGATAATTTCGGAAACGACCAGATAGAAGGCGGCAGTACGGTGGATGGAAGCGGTCAAAGGAACGGTTTCAAAATTTCCAATGCCATCCATGCCGATGGAACGGAAGCCAATCTGCAATATATTGACTTTATCAAAGTACAATGCGGTGTCTTGGCCAAAAGCGGCTGGCTGGGCGAAGTTTCAACGGAAGTATTTTCTTTTGAGGATTTAACCAAATAATAAAAATTGCAAGTATGAAAAATTATTTTCTTCCCATGCTCCTATCCTTGTTCTTTTTGGGTGCGTGTGACAAAAACGATGAAATTATACCTGAAGATGCAGATGAGAATTTCATCACGTCAGTTGTAATGACCGTGGACGGGAAATCGTACACGGCCGACATTGCGGACAATACAGTAACAATAACCGTTCCCTATACGGTATCGCTGAACAATGCCGAAGTGGAATTCAAGTACACAACTTCTGCAACAATCATACCTGATCCTGAAACGGTAACGGACTGGGATAACGAACGAACCTTCCGGGTGACATCCTATAACGGAGATGCCCGCGAATATGCCTATAAAGTGGTGAAAAGCGAAATAGAATCTGACGGAGATGTGGAGTTGAAGACCACCGAGGAGGTAGCTTCTTTTGCCGCAACCAAAACAACCGTTGTCAAAGGGAACCTGATTATCGGCTCTGATGCGGAAGAGGCAGAAAAAATCACTGACATATCAGCATTGGCATCTTTGAAAGAGGTTACTGGCAACATTGTCATTCGTAACAGTTACAACGGTGCAGACTTGACAGGGTTGGAAAATATCGTTTCGGCCGGAGGTTTGCAGGTAGGTTCGGCCGATGTCGCCTCGAAAGCTACGGAACTTCACATGATTTCCATGAAAGCATTGGAAACACTCTCCGGAGACATATCGGTATATAACGACCAAGTGACGTATGTCCTATTCGAGAAACTGGCAACTATTGAAGGAAGCGTGATGTTCAATGCGTCGTCGTTACAGAGTTTTGAGTTTCCGGTTCTGACTACTGTAGGTCAGGATCTGAATCTTCAAGGACTCAATGAAGAGAACACAGCAGCCGGTTCGATTGCGTCTTTGGAAATACCGGAACTGACAAGTGTCGGAGGGGTCTTGTCCGTAAACAATCTTGCCAAGCTGACTTCCATGAGCTTCCTTAAGCTGAAAGAGACCGGTGGCCTTGATTTCCATACCGTCCCCGTGATGTTGGAAACCATCAACCTTCCGGAAATCGAAACAGTAAACGGAAGTATTATTATGGAAGCCAATATGGAAGCTCCTCCTACCGGTAGTTTTGTTCCCCAACGAAATGACGTGCTTCAGGCTTTCGGTGGAATGGACAAACTGACAACGATAAAGGGACAGATAAAGATAAAGAATTTCACGGCACTCAAACAACTTCCTGACTGGAGCAAAATCACCACACTTGGAAGTATCACATTAGATTATCTTGAAGATTTGAGCGGGACACTGACGTTGCCGAATGCCCGATTTGAAACCTTCGGAGAAACAGCGCCCCAGATTGAAATTATAAACAAGGTGCAGCTCTCCAAAATTGAAACAGCCGAAGATTTGTCAAATGTAAATTTTGTCATCACCAGTCTCACGAATAATAAGTTCCCTGAAATCACGTTCAAGAATATCAAAGACTTCACTTGTAAGCCAACCACCAACAATACCGATTATACCATATCGACAATTCAACATGTATATGGAAATCTAAATGTGACAGGCCAAATGCGAAGCAATGCCAAATTTCCCGACTTGGAAATCATAGATGGATATGGATACATCCAAATACCAATGATGGGGACAGTCACAATGTCATCCTTGAAAGAAGTAGGAGGCCAGTTCTATTTATCTGGAAATCTTACCGGTTGTGACTTACCCTTGGTGTCCAAAGTATGTTGCTCAACCTCTCCAGTATATCATAGCGAAGGAATGGGGGCGTTCGCAATAACTTTACAAAGTAAATCGTTAAACCTTCCAGAATTGCTTCACGTAGGAGGTGAAGGGTTGTTCGTTAATAAAGCAACAGGCATTACTTGTGATAAATTACAGACTATAGATGGTACGCTACAGATAAAAAGTGCGACTTTTCTTTCTCAGGAAACACTTTCCATGGAGAAGTTGGAGACCTTGCATGGGGTTGTTTTTGACGGTTTGACGAAATTTACCGACTACACTTTCTTCGGCAAGTTTATAGAAAACGGAATGATTACGGGGGAAAGTTGGAGCGTGACGAAATGTGGGTATAACCCAACCTTCCAAAATATGAAGGACAAACAATATACGCAGCAGGATTAAACCTTATACCTTAACCAGAGTACCCGTAATGATTCGGGTACTCTTTTTTATCCGAATGACAATGAGCAGAACAATACAACGGATTTGCCTTTTTCTTTTCTGCCTGCCAGTTTTCGGCAGTTGCATGAAATGGGATTACGGAGAGATGGAAGATTTCTCTGTATCGGCCTCTGGTCTTTTCATTACCAACGAGGGGAATTTCCAGTACAGCAATGCCACGCTTTCCTACTACGATCCCGCCACGTGCGAAGTGGAGAATGAAGTGTTTTACCGTGCCAACGGGTTCAAGTTGGGCGATGTGGCCCAGTCTATGGTTATCCGGGACGGTATAGGCTGGATCGTGGTGAACAACTCGCATGTGATTTTCGCCATCGACATCAATACTTTCAAGGAAGTGGGCCGTATCACAGGTTTCACCTCACCCCGGTATATCCATTTTCTGTCGGATGAGAAAGCCTATGTGACGCAGATATGGGACTACCGTATCTTCATCATCAACCCCAAGACATACGAGATTACCGGCTATATCGAATGTCCAGACATGGACATGGAATCGGGTTCCACCGAACAAATGGTACAATACGGCAAGTACGTCTATGTGAACTGCTGGTCGTACCAGAACCGCATCCTGAAAATCGACACGGAGACGGACAAGGTCGTGGACGAACTGACCATCGGCATACAACCTACTTCGCTGGTCATGGACAAATACAACAAGATGTGGACCATCACGGATGGCGGTTACGAGGGCAGCCCATACGGTTACGAGGCACCGTCTCTCTATCGTATAGACGCCGAGACTTTCACCGTAGAGAAACAGTTCAAGTTTAAGCTGGGCGACTGGCCTTCGGAAGTCCAGCTCAACGGTACACGGGATATACTTTACTGGATCAACAACGATATTTGGCGAATGCCGGTGGAAGCCGACCGTGTTCCCGTCCGGCCTTTTCTGGAGTTTCGGGACACCAAATACTACGGCCTTACGGTCAATCCCAACAACGGGGAGGTATATGTGGCCGACGCTATTGATTACCAGCAACAAGGTATCGTGTATCGCTATTCGCCGCAAGGCAAGCTGATCGATGAATTTTACGTGGGAATCATTCCGGGAGCTTTCTGCTGGAAATAACGAGGAAGGAGGACAAAAATGAAAAGACATCTTATTCTATTGTTCGTGGGGGTAAGCCTGCCCTTTCTGCTTGCCGCCCAGCAGAAAAATTCCGTCAGCATTACCAAAAGGGTACTACGTATTCCGGAGGTTACGGTGGTGGGCAAACGACCTATGAAGGATATAGGCGTGCAACGAACCCGTTTCGATTCCATCGCCATGAAAGAGAACATCGCCTTGTCTATGGCCGATGTGCTGACATTCAACTCATCCGTTTTTGTCAAGAACTACGGACGCGCCACGTTATCCACCGTGGCTTTCCGGGGTACCTCTCCCTCGCATACCCAAGTGACGTGGAATGGTATGCGCATTAACAACCCGATGCTGGGCATGACGGATTTTTCCACCATCCCTTCTTACTTTATCGATGATGCCTCGCTGCTGCACGGAACGTCATCGGTAAACGAAACGGGCGGCGGCTTGGGTGGTCTGGTCAGGCTCTCCACTTCTCCGGCCAACCATGAAGGGTTCGGGTTGCAGTACGTGCAGGGAGTGGGGTCGTTCAGCACGTTCGACGAGTTTCTCCGCCTGACCTACGGTGACAAACACTGGCAGTCCTCCACCCGTGTGGTGTATTCCTCTTCCCCCAACGACTACAAATACCGAAACCGGGACAAGAAGGAAAACATCTATGACGAGGACAAGAACATCATCGGTTCCTATTACCCGACGGAACGCAACCGCAGCGGGGCTTATAAGGATCTGCACGTCTTGCAGGAAATTTATTATAACACGGGCGAAGGCGACAAGTTCGGGCTAAACGCCTGGTATATCAATTCCAACCGGGAACTGGCGATGCTCAGCACGGATTACGGGAACGACATGGACTTCGAGAACCGCCAAAGGGAGCAGACGTTTCGCGGCGTCCTCTCGTGGGATCGCGTGCGGGAGAAATGGAAGGTCGGTGTAAAAGGCGGCTATATACACACATGGATGGCCTATGATTACAAGCGGGACAAGGGAAACGGCGAAATGGCTTCGATGACCCGCTCACGCAGTAAGATTAACACGTTCTACGGAAGTGCGGACGGGGATTATGCTCCTTCAGAGAAATGGCTGTTCACGGCCGGTGTTTCCGTACACCAGCATTTGGTGGAAAGCGCGGACAAAAATATCATCTCGCAGGAAGGTAACAAGGCTGTTGTCGGGTATGACAAGGGACGTGTCGAGTTTTCCGGTTCCGTTTCTGCGAAATGGCGGCCTGTCGATCGTTTTGCCGCCTCGCTTGTCCTTCGCGAGGATATGTTCGGTACGGAATGGGCCCCGGTTATCCCGGCTTTCTTCATCGACGGGGTACTGTCGAAAAAAGGCAATATCGTGGCGAAAGCATCCATCTCCCGGAACTACCGTTTTCCCACGCTGAACGACCTCTATTTTCTGCCGGGCGGTAATCCCGACCTGAAAAGCGAGCACGGCTTCACATACGACGTGGGGTTGTCGTTCTCGGTGGGGAAAGAAAATGTATATGCTTTGAGCGGTGGTATCAACTGGTTCGATTCGCACATCGACGACTGGATCATCTGGCTACCCACAACCAAGGGATTCTTCTCCCCCAGAAACCTCAAAAAGGTACATGCTTACGGGGCAGAGACCAACGCCCACCTTGATATAATGCTCGGAAAGGACTGGAAACTGGATATGAACGGAACTTTCTCGTGGACTCCCTCGATCAACGAGAGCGAACCGATGAGTCCGGCAGACCAATCCGTCGGCAAACAGTTGCCATACGTGCCGGAGTTTTCCGCAACGGTGACCGGACGTCTGTCATGGCGGACATGGAGCCTGCTTTACAAATGGTGTTATTACAGCCAGCGTTATACCATGTCGAGTAATGACTATACTCTGACGGGCTATCTGCCCCCTTACTTCATGAATAACGTGACACTGGAAAAACAGCTCTCTTTCCGATGGGCCGATCTGTCGCTAAAGGGCAGCATCAACAACCTGTTCGATGAAGAATACCTTTCCGTATTGTCCCGTCCCATGCCGGGCATCAATTTCGAGATATTCATCGGCATAACACCCAAGTTCGGAAAAAACAAAAATAGTAAACGATAATCTGCATCAATATGAACGCATTAAAGAATTTAAGCCTGATTTTGTTGCTTTCTCTGGCATTTACAGGCTGCCACAACAAAAGCTCAAAAATCAATGATTTCAACCTGCTGCTTTATGCTCCCGAATATGCCTCCGGCTTCGACATCAAAGGGGCGGGCGGGAAGGAAAGCGTACTGATAACCGTCAGGAATCCCTGGCAGGGAGCGGACAGTGTAACCACATGGCTGTTTATCGTCCGCAACGGTGAAGAGGTTCCCGAAGGGTTTACAGGACAGGTACTCAAAGGAGACGCCAAACGCATCGTGGCGATGTCTTCCACTCATATCGCCATGCTTGACGCAATCGGTGAAGTCCGGTGTATAACCGGCGTTTCGGGAATCGACTACATTTCCAACCCAGACATCCAAGCCCGCCGCGACAGTATTGGCGATGTCGGCTATGAAGGGAACATCAACTACGAGTTGCTGCTCTCGCTCGATCCCGACCTCGTTCTGCTCTATGGGGTGAACGGCGCAAGCGCAATGGAAAGCAAACTCGAAGAACTCGACATACCGTTCATGTATGTCGGCGATTATCTTGAAGAGTCGCCTCTCGGCAAGGCCGAATGGATGGTAGTGCTTTCAGAAGTCACAGGAAAACGTGAGAAGGGTGAAAAAGCCTTTGCCGCAATCCCGGTCAAATACAACGCCTTGAAAAAGAAAGTGGCCGACAGTACCCTCGGCACTCCTTCGGTTATGCTTAATGTTCCCTATGGCGACTCGTGGTTCATGCCTTCAACCCAAAGTTATGTAGCCCGCTTGATTACTGATGCGGGAGGCCGCTATATCTACCAGAAGAACACGGGAAACGCTTCTATCCCCATTGACTTAGAAGAAGCATATCTGCTCGCGTCGGATGCGGACATGTGGCTGAACGTGGGAATGGCGAACTCCCTTGACGACTTGAAGGCATCATGTCCGAAATTCACCGATACCCGATGTTTCAAAAATGGAGAGGTGTATAACAACAACGCCCGTACCAACACAGCCGGGGGTAACGACTATTACGAGTCTGCCGTCGTGAATCCTGACATCGTCTCCGCGACCTCGTGAAGATATTCCATCCTGAACTGGTGCAGGAAGAGTGTGTGTATTACAAGCAACTGAAATAGATGCGTTCCCGTTCGACTATATTATTCTCCATATTGATTACGCTCACGGTCGGTCTTTTTTTACTGGACTTGGCCGTGGGAGCTGTCAACATTCCGATCCGCGATGTATGGGCAGCACTGACCGGGGGAAATTGTTCCCGTGCCACGGAAAAAATCGTACTCAACATACGCCTCATAAAAGCTATAGTGGCACTGTTGGCCGGGGCTGCCTTATCGGTCAGCGGTCTTCAGATGCAGACCCTCTTCCGTAATCCTCTTGCCGGTCCCTATGTCCTTGGCATCAGTTCCGGTGCAAGTCTCGGTGTGGCACTTGTGGTACTTGCCGGGATCGGTTCATCAATAGGCATTGCCGGAGCAGCGTGGGTGGGTGCGGCTGTCGTGTTGCTCGTGATAACTGCCGTCGGACAGCGAATAAAAGACATCATGGTAATCCTGATTCTGGGCATGATGTTCTCATCGGGCGTAGGTGCTGTCGTGCAGATATTGCAGTACCTCAGCAAAGAGGAATCGCTGAAAGCCTTTGTCATTTGGACGATGGGGGCTTTGGGTGACGTCACCTCCGGACAACTTCTGATTCTTGTTCCATCGGTGTTTGCCGGACTGCTGTTGGCGGTACTGACCATCAAACCGCTTAACCTCCTGCTGTTCGGAGAGGAATATGCCGTAACAATGGGACTGAATATTCGGCGTTCACGCAGCCTGTTGTTTCTCTCGACAACGCTGCTCGCCGGAACGATAACCGCTTTTTGCGGTCCGATAGGTTTCATAGGTCTCGCTATGCCTCATGTCACAAGAATACTTTTCCAAAATAGCGATCATCATGTCCTTCTGCCCGGAACAATTCTTTCGGGATCATCGATATTGCTTCTTTGCGACATCATTTCTAAAATATTCACCTTGCCGATCAACGCCATTACAGCTCTATTGGGAATCCCAATCGTCGTATGGGTGGTTTTACGCAACAAATCCATCACCGCATGATAGAATTACAGCATTTTTCCATAGGTTACAAAGAAAACTCGTTGCTCCACGAGGTAAATGCCACGATAAAAAAAGGTCAACTGACAGCCCTTATCGGAAGAAACGGGACAGGAAAATCGACGTTGCTCCGCGCCATAGCCGGTCTGAACCGGTGTTATTCCGGAAAAATCATTCTCGACGGGCACGACATCGCCTGCATGAAAACCGAAGATATGGCAAAAACGCTGGCTGTCGTCACGACCGAGCGCACGCGCATCGCCAACCTGCGGTGCAAGGATGTCGTAGCCATAGGCCGTGCTCCTTATACCAACTGGATAGGTAGGATGCAAGAAACAGATAAGGAGATAGTCATGCAATCGCTCATTTCGGTGGGAATGGAGGCTTATGCAAACCGCACGATGGATAAAATGTCGGATGGCGAATGCCAGCGTGTGATGATTGCTCGTGCATTGGCACAGGATACTCCTATCATTCTCCTTGATGAACCGACTTCCTTTCTTGACATGCCTAATCGCTACGAACTTGTGGCGTTGCTTCGTAGGCTTGTCCACGACGAGAAAAAATGTATCATGTTCTCGACACATGAACTTGACATCGCGTTGTCCATGTGCGATTCGATAGCATTGTTAGATACCCCGAATTTAAGTTGCTTGACCGCGTCTGAAATGCAGAAAAGCGGATACATTGACAGACTTTTCCAAAATGAAAACATCCGTTTCGACTCCTTATGCGGTACAATGATTTTGAAACAATGAGTATATACACTGTAGAAAATTTTACTTCAGACATCACTGTTGAAGGATATATCGCCGAATTCCGTGACGAACCACATTTTCTTGAACTTTGCAAACAATGTACCAATTACGGTAAAAGTTGGGGGTGTCCTCCATTTGATTTTGATACGGAATCGTTTCTCCGACAATACAAGTATGCACATCTTATGGCAACGAAGATAATCCCTGAAGACAAAGATATTCCGATTGAATATACACAAAAACTCATTTTACCGGAACGGATACGAATCGAGAGCGAATTATTGGATATGGAACGGAAATATGGAGGGCGTTCATTTGCCTATATAGGTAAATGTCTTCACTGCTCAGATAACGAGTGTACGCGTAACTGCGGCACACCATGCCGACACCCGGAAAAAGTGCGTCCGTCACTCGAAGCCTTCGGATTTGACATAGCCAAAACGCTTTCTGAACTTTTTAACATCGAACTTCTTTGGGGAAAGGATGGCAAATTACCTGAATATCTTGTTCTCGTAAGCGGATTTTTTCATAATGAATACGAACTTTGCAACATAGCATACTAATGACTCGGACATGAAATAAACAGACAAACTAACCACATTCGGTTCAATCTGTTTTGTGATTTCAAATGAATTATAGTTAGATATGTAAAAAGCGACGCTGGAGCTTGAAATAAGTAACGGTTTATCGGTGTATTCTCCGTTAAACCGTCCTGTTTTCGTTAAACGAAAACACAACTTGCTGTCCCCTAATGGGGACAACATTCTCCAATAGGAATTGTGTATCAGCCCATTGTACGGCTATTCTCCTGTGATTTTCGGGTCATTTCCATCAGGCATTTGCCGGCTGCTCTCCCCATAAAAAGGTGGCTGTCTCTCCTGAATCATGTGACTTACGCCCATAATTCAGGAATAAGGGAGACGTATGTACTGGAAATCTGCCCTTTCCATACCCTATTCTCCATTAATGGATTGTTATTTTTACACTTCTGCAAATGGAGAATGGCAGGTAGCCGTATACACCTTATTGTTTTTCTTCATTGTCTCCATTAATGGATTGTTACTTTTACACATCTACAAAAGGAGAATGGGCTGTGAACCGTATATGCCTTATGGCTTTCCTTCATTGTCTCCATTAACGGATTGCTACTTATACACATCTGCAAATGAAGAATGGGCATGTAACCGTGTATGTCTTATGGTTTCTTTTCCTTGTCTCCATTGATGGATTGCTACTTCTACACATCTGCAAATGAAGAATGAGCATGTAACCGTGTATGCCTTATGGTTTTCCTTCATTGTCTCCTTTGACGGATTGTTACTTCTACACTTCTGCAAATGGAGAATGGGCAGTGAATCGTATATGCCTTATGGCTTTCCTTCACTGTCTCCTTTGACGGATTGTTACTTTTACACTTCTACAAATGGAGAATGGGCAGTGAACCGTATATGCTTTATGGCTTTCCTTCACTGTCTCCTTTGACGGATTGTTACTTCTACACTTCTGCAAATGGAGAATAGGCATGTAACCGTGTATGCCTTATGGTTTTCCTTCATTGTCTCCATTAATGGATTGTCACTTCTACACTTCTGCAAATGGAGAACGTGCATGTAGCCGTGTACGCCTTATGTTTTTTCTTCCTTGTCTCCATTAACGGATTGATATTTTTACACTTCCACAGACCGATAATTCAAGAATCCGTATCAGGACGGATGCATGCTCCCACACCTGCCCATAAGGATTTGAAAGGGGCGGTGGACAAGGAACGGAATCCCGCCGCTTTTCCACGCCGCTACGGACAGCAGGATTCTGACGTCACTCCTGCATGGGAAGAACCATCCGGATGGAACCATATGTTCGTCCCCCCGTCATGTGTATCATGACAATCCCCGACTTTGGATGACTATAAGTGACAGGTGGTTCCGTCCTGTCCTCTTCTTTTTTTATTTTGTATTCCGAAACAATGCCAGTTGTGTAATTTAATAATTTAAGATTTTAAGACAATGGATTCAGAAAAGGAAAAGAACCGGCTTTCCGATATCGTTCTCGAGAGGGTCGGACTCACGGGAAACCTTCTGTCAGCTCCCGTTTCCCCATCCCCGGAACCGGCGGTGGATATGCCGGGTCATGAAAGGCAGGTCCGTGCAGGGAAAGTGACAGCCCCG
>ENA-OZKH01000423-OZKH01000423.1-human-gut-metagenome-genome-assembly--contig:-NODE-423-length-16899-cov-7.138150_pt1 | contig 16899 bp, 13 predicted proteins | sample MGYA00244180_ERZ653758 | MGnify/ENA primary metagenome ERZ653758 (study PRJEB26926, sample SAMN06165252) | human gut metagenome | biome: ENVO:00009003; feature: ENVO:2100002; material: ENVO:00002003...
ACGAGATTCCTCTACGTCTCGTGGGCTCGGAGATGTGTATAAGAGACAGCCTCCAGCCCGTTAAGGCTCTCCTGGCCGGTTAAGGTCACGACGCCTTTCGCCACGTTCATGCCTGAAACGTAGCGGGTAGTGGTGGGGGACGGGATGCCATTACTGCCTCCGTCACAGCTCTCCACGCCGCCGTGATCCAGGGCGCAAAGCTCAATGGCGGTACGGTAGGGAATGAAGGTTTGCAGCATATCGGTCAACGCTGCTTTTCGCAGGTAGTTCTGGTATGCGGGAACGCCGATGGCGCTCAGAATGGCAATAATGCCGATCACCACCATCAGCTCAATGAGTGTGAATCCTTGTTGTCTGTCCATGTCTGCTCCTTACGTTAAGTAGGGCTACTCTGGCAGTGAGACAGCGCAGAAACGAGGGGCAAAAAAAAGAACGTGAAGGGGCTTTCAGGGAATTCGTGGCGTGTTGCAGGGTAGGGCAATGGTTTTGCGAGCGGGAGTGAATTTCCCCTCTCCGCAACGAGAGGGGAGGGACATTATTTGAAGCGCATCGAGAGGTCGAGGGCGCGAACGTGCTTGGTCAGCGCCCCAACGGAGATGAAATCAACGCCGGTCTCGGCGAATTCACGGATCGTATCAAACGTCACGTTGCCGGATACTTCAAGCTGGGCTTTGCCGTTGGTCAGTTTTACCGCCTCGCGCATCTGCCCGGTTTCGAAGTTATCAAGCATGATGATATCGGCGCCGGCCTTGATAGCCTGCTCCAGCTCCTCCAGGTTTTCGACTTCCACTTCGACGGGCACATCCGGATGCAGCCAGAAGGCTTTTTCGACCGCCTGACGCACGGATCCTGAGGCAATGATATGGTTCTCTTTAATCAGGAACGCGTCAGACAACCCCAGACGATGGTTTGCACCGCCGCCACAGAGCACCGCGTATTTCAACGCAGTGCGCAGACCCGGTAGCGTTTTGCGGGTATCCAGCAACTGCGTGCGGGTACCCGCCAGCAGGTCAACGTAGCGACGCACTTCGCTTGCCACACCGGACAACGTCTGCACGAAGTTCAGCGCGGTTCGTTCGCCTGTCAGCAGTACACGGGAAGGTCCATCAAGTTCGAACAGCGGCTGATTTGCCGTAATCGCATCACCGTCGTCGACATGCCAGGTGATCTGCACCTCATCGCCTGCCAGTTGGGTAAAGACCTCTTCAACCCAACGCTTACCGCAAAAAATGCCCTCTTCGCGCGTAATAATGACCGCATGTGAGCGAGTCTCTTTTGGCAATAATTGTGCGGTAATATCCCTGTCGGCGCTGACGTCACCGCCCAGATCTTCTTTCAGGGCATGGGCAACGCTTGCCGGAATATCCATACTAATACGTTCCAGAAGCGCTTCACGTCGGTTGTCGGGGTTGTAACGGCGAGGCGGCATGATAAAACTCCAAATTGGTAACGAATCATAATATTGAAACATGCTACTCTGAACCGAGTAACAGCACCATACATAAGGAGTTCCAGCATGTTGTTAGAAAACGGATGGCTGGTGGATGCGCGGCATGTGCCCTCGCCGCACCACGACTGCCGCCCGGAGGATGAAAAGCCCACACTGCTGGTTGTTCATAATATCAGTCTCCCGCCGGGTGAGTTTGGCGGCCCGTGGATCGACGCGTTATTCACGGGGACCCTGGATCCTGATGCCCATCCTTTCTTTGCTGAGATTGCGCATCTGCGCGTGTCGGCTCACTGTCTGATCCGTCGCGACGGCGAAGTGGTTCAGTACGTCCCTTTTGATAAACGCGCCTGGCATGCCGGCGTGTCAATGTACCAGGGGCGCGAACGCTGCAATGATTTTTCCATCGGGATTGAGCTGGAAGGCACTGACATCACCCCCTACACCGATTCACAGTATCAACAGTTGGTGGCTGTAACCCAAACGCTGATCGGGCTCTATCCCGCGATAGCCGGGAATATTACGGGACACAGCGATATTGCCCCGGCGAGAAAAACCGATCCCGGCCCGGCTTTTGACTGGCCCCGGTTTCGCGCCTTGCTTACCGCGTCGTCAGAATAAGGAGATAACATGACGTTGTTTACCATGCTGCTGGTTATCATCGCTGAACGCCTGTTCAAACTCGGTGAGCACTGGCATCTGGATCACCGGCTGGAGGTGCTTTTCCGCCGGATTAAACATTTTTCCATGCTGCGCACGCTGCTGATGACCGCTGGCGTGATGGTTATAACGTTTTTACTGCTGCGTTCGCTTTACGGCCTCTTTTTCAACGTGCCGCTGCTGGTGGTGTGGATCCTGCTCGGCGTGCTCTGTATTGGCGCGGGCAAGGTGCGTATGCACTACCACGCCTATCTGAAAGCCGCATCCCGTGACGATGCCCATGCGCGGGGCGCCATGGCGAGCGAGCTGACGATGATCCACGGCGTGCCGCCGGATTGCGATGAGCGTGAATTTTTGCGCGAACTGCAAAATGCGCTGCTGTGGATCAACTTCCGTTACTACCTGGCACCGCTGTTCTGGTTTGTGGTGGGCGGTCCGTGGGGGCCGGTACTGCTGATGGGCTATGCGTTTCTGCGCGCCTGGCAGACCTGGCTTGCCCGTTACCTTACCCCGCATGAACGTTTATTGTCGGGAATCGATGCCATTCTGCATGTGCTGGACTGGCTCCCGGTACGTCTGGTGGGCGTCGTTTATGCGTTAATTGGCCACGGTGAAAAAGCGCTGCCGGCATGGTTTGCTTCGCTTGCCGACCGCCACACGTCTCAGTATCAGGTGTTAACACGTCTGGCGCAGTTCTCGCTGGCGCGTGAGCCGCATACCGACAAGATTGAAACGCCGAAAGCGGCTGTCTCCATGGCGAAGAAAACGTCGTTTGTGGTGGTCGTGGTCGTGGCGTTGCTGACCATTTACGGCACGCTGGTCTAAGCCAGCGCACCGTACCGGTCAGAGCGTATCAGCAGGCGGGATGCCAAAGTCAGGCATCCCGTTTTCGTCCCAGCGCACGTGTTTCAGACGCGTGTGACGATTCGGGTCATAGAGCGGGTCGCCTTCAATCTCGGTGTAGTTTCGCGCGTGGTAGACCAGCACGTCCTCTCCCTCCGGCGTTTGCGTAAAGCTGTTATGCCCGGGCCCAAACTGACGATTCTCGACGCTGGTTCGGAAAACCGGACGCGACGCTTTATGCCAGTTCGCCGGATTTTGCGGATCGGCGTTCAAGTCTATCCACAGTAACCCCATGCAATAGTTCTCATCCGTAGCGCTGGCGGAGTAGCTGATAAACAGCTTATCTTCGTGAAACAGCACTGCCGGACCTTCGTTGACCCAAAATCCGCGGCATTCCCAGTCATACTCCGGTTTACTGAGCATCACCGGCTCGCCTTTGAGCGTCCACGGATTCGCCATTTCGCACAGATAGAGGTTGGAGTTTCCGGCGATATCCGGGGCTTTTTGTGCCCACAAATACCAGCGTTTTCCCTGATGAACGAACGTGGTGGCGTCCAGTGCGAAGGTATCGAACGGGGTGGTAATCTGGCCTTTCTCGATCCACGTCCCGGTGAGGGGATCGTGGTCCGCACACTCCAGCGCAAACATGCGGTGCTGGAACATACCGAGGCTGTCCAGCGCCTGGGTATGGGTGGCGGCAAAATAGATATACCACTTACCGTCAATGTGGTGCAGTTCCGGTGCCCAGATCAGCTGGCTCATCGGCCCGGTCTCCGGTTTACGCCAGACCACGACCTCTTCGGCATCGCGTAGTCCTTCCAGCGAGTCGGCGTGACGGATCTCGAGCCTGTCGTACTGCGGCACGGAGGCGATAAAGTAGTACAGCCCCTCGTGGTGCAGAATGTAGGGGTCGGCACGTTGTTCAATAAACGGGTTTGGCCAGGTGTGCATTCGGCTTTCCTTATTTCGTCTCAGCGGCTTTGAGTTCCTGATAATTATTCAGCTCGCGATAATTGTTGCGACGCTTCTCGAGGTCTTCCTGGATCTGCTTCATCGTTTCGCGGTCAACCTTCAGCAGGCGTACCACGCCTGCGGTAATGAGATACCCGACGCCCGGAATCACGGTAAACAGCAATACAATGCCGTTGATGGCATCCGGACTTTGCGCTTTCGCCCCCGCGTCATAACCGTACCAGGAGAGCAGGAAACCAACCATCGCACCGGCAATCGCCAGCCCCAGTTTGAGGAAGAAGATGTTACCGGAGAAGCTGATCCCGGTGATGCGCTTACCGGTTTTCCACTCACCGTAGTCATCGACGTCGGCCATCAGCGACCAGTGCAGCGGAGACGGGATCTGGTGCAGGATGTTCAGCAGGAAGTAGAGCACCACAATGGTGACCGTGGCTTTCGGATCGAAGAAATAGAAGGCGCAGGAGAAAATAGCCAGCACGATGTTGGTCCAGAAGAACACTTTCAGCTTACACCAGCGGTCGGTGAGGACTTTCGCCAGCATACTGCCGAGCATCATGCCAACCACGCCCAGGCTAATAAACAGCGTGGCGAAATGGGTACTCTGGCCCATAACCCAGGTCACGTAGTACATCGTGGCCGCCATGCGGATAAAGCCCGGGCACACGTTGCACAGGGTCAGCAGCAGAATGCGCACCCACTGGTCGTTCTTCCACACGTCTTTCAGGTCGTTTTTCAGCTCGTCATGAGTCTGTACCGCCGGGCGTACACGCTCGCGAACGGTATAGAAGCAGAACAGGAACATACCGGTACCAATCAGCGCCAGCACGGTCATTGCCATCTGGTAGCCTTTGGCTTTGTTGTCACCACCAAACCAGTCGGCCATCGGTAACAGCGTCAGTGACAGCAGCAGCGTGGCGATACCTACCAGCACAAAGCGATAGGACTGGCAGGCAACACGTTCCTGCGGATCGTTGGTAATCACGCCGCCTAACGAGCAGTAAGGAATGTTGATTGCCGTATAGGTTAAAGAGAGCAGGAAATAGGTGACGAAGGCATAGATAACTTTGCTGTTGTAGCTCCACTCTGGTGTGGTGAACATCAGGATGCTGAACAGCGCATAGGGAAAGGCAATCCACAGCAGCCATGGACGAAACCGGCCATATTTACTGCGGGTACGGTCGGCGATGGCCCCCATAATCGGATCCGTTACGGCATCAATTACGCGGACAGACAGCAGCAGTACGCCGACCAGTGCAGGCGCCAGACCAAAAATATCGGTATAAAAATAATTAACAAACAACATGATGGCGCCAAAGATGATGTTGCAACCTGCATCGCCCATCCCATAGCCGATCTTTTCTTTTACTGACAGTTTAGCGTTATCCATAGACTGCTCTCCGGGTTACGGTATGGAGAGAATTATTTGCTGGCAAACGAATATATGCGTTGCAGTATCAGGGCGGTGATATGGATAAATGCGCTGTTGGCGTGAAACTGTGAGGGAGGTAACAACACGCGGTACCTGCAAAACGCAGATACCGCGGGGGAGACTTAGTGAGCTTTCAGGGCGTTGCGGCTTTTCTGGCTAAACAGATAGCCGATACCAAGAACGGCAACCCAGACTGGGATCAGGTACACCGAGATTGCCATACCCGGGGTCAGCAGCATGATGACCAGCACTCCCGCCATAAACAGCAGGCAGATCCAGTTGCCCAGCGGATAGAGCAGGGCAGGGAAGCGAGTCTTCACGCCCTGCTGATGCTTGGCACGGCGGAACTTGATGTGTGCCAGGCTGATCATCGCCCAGTTGATAACCAGGGCAGAGACCACCAGCGCCATCAGCAGGCCAAACGCCGATTCCGGGGCCAGATAGTTAATCAGGACACACAGCGCCGTTACGATCGCCGAAACGATGATGGTGTTCACCGGAACGCCACGCTTATCGACGTTGAGCAGCATCTTCGGCGCGTTACCCTGCTGGGCCAGGCCGAACAGCATACGGCTGTTGCAGTATACGCAGCTGTTATAGACCGACAGCGCCGCTGTCAGCACCACGATGTTGAGCGCATTCGCCACGACGGTATCGCCCAGCTCATGGAAAATCAGGACAAACGGGCTGGTGTCGGCAGTAACGCGCGTCCACGGCAGCAGAGAGAGCAGAACGGCCAGTGAGCCCACATAGAAAATCAGAATACGGTAGATAACCTGGTTGGTCGCTTTCGGGATGCTCTGCTCCGGGTTGTCAGCTTCAGCTGCGGTGATGCCGACCAGCTCCAGACCACCGAAGGAGAACATAATGATTGCCATCATCATCACGAGGCCCGTCATGCCGTGAGGCAGGAAGCCGCCCTGTTCCCAGAGGTTGCGTACCGTGGCCTGCGGGCCACCGTTGCCGCTAAACAGCAGCCAGCCGCCAAAGATGATCATCGCCACGACGGCAACCACTTTGATGATGGCAAACCAGAACTCCATCTCACCGAAGACTTTAACGTTGGTGAGGTTGATGGCGTTAATAATGACGAAGAAGGCCGCAGCAGAAGCCCAGGTGGGGATCTCCGGGTACCAGAACTGAATGTATTTCCCGACGGCGGTCAGTTCAGCCATGGCAACCAGAACGTACAACACCCAGTAGTTCCAGCCTGACGCGAAACCGGCGAAACTGCCCCAGTACTTATAGGCAAAGTGGCTGAAAGAGCCCGCAACCGGCTCTTCAACGACCATTTCACCTAACTGGCGCATAATCAGAAAAGCGATAAAACCGGCAATGGCGTAACCCAAAATAATGCCGGGACCGGCAGACTGGATAACGGATGCACTTCCCAGAAACAGTCCAGTGCCAATAGCACCGCCCAGTGCGATTAGCTGTATATGGCGGTTCTTCAGACCGCGCTTTAGCTGATCGCCGTGCTGTTGAGCTTCCATTTGAAACCTCGTGTGTGGTTGTTATGTTCACGCGACGCGTGTGTAATTATGAATATCCGTTTTCTGTATTTATTTCTTTACAGTCAATGAGACCGAAAAAAGCGGAGATGTCTTCCGTAAGCGCCAGAATAGTGGTAAGCGCCAGCGATTGCACCTGCTTTATGCCGGGGCGATGACGAGTTGAATAAAAAGAAAGCATTTGTAAATCACCCCGCTAACCCTTCATACCCCAACCTATAGAATAGAAATGCTCCGTAAGTGGGCAAAATTTCATATTTTGCGTTGTTGAATCGCTTCAGATTGCAAAAACCCTCGTTTCATTAAGGTTAAAACTCCCACTAAGGGAGTAACTAACTCATTTGTGCGAAGTTACATTTCTGAAACGTTATTTCTGTAAGGTTGTTAAAATGTGCAGGGTTTACTGATTTCAATCAAAACCAATATGGACAGAAGGTGAATACTTTGTTACTTTAGCGATACGAACTTGAAATTGGTAAGACCAATTGACTCCGGGCAAAAAGGCGTAAGACAGGGAATATGGCCTACAGCAAAATTCGCCAACCAAAACTATCTGATGTGATTGAGCAGCAGCTGGAGTTTTTAATCCTCGAAGGGACACTGCGCCCGGGTGAGAAACTTCCGCCAGAACGCGAGCTGGCAAAACAGTTCGACGTTTCACGTCCCTCTCTGCGTGAGGCGATTCAACGTCTCGAAGCAAAGGGCTTGCTGCTTCGTCGCCAGGGCGGCGGAACCTTTGTGCAAAACAGCCTGTGGCAGAGCTTCAGCGATCCGCTGGTAGAACTTCTCTCTGACCACCCAGAATCCCAGTTTGATCTGCTTGAGACCCGTCACGCGCTAGAAGGTATCGCGGCCTATTACGCCGCACTTCGTAGCACTGATGAAGATCGCGTGCGTATCCGCGAACTTCATCAGGCCATTGAACGGGCACAGCAATCCGGCGATTTAGACGCCGAGTCCAATGCCGTTGTCCAGTATCAAATCGCCGTCACCGAAGCTGCACACAATGTTGTGCTCCTCCATCTGCTACGCTGCATGGAGCCGATGCTGGCCCAGAACGTTCGTCAGAATTTTGAATTGTTGTATGCCCGTCGGGACATGCTCCCATTGGTAAGCAACCATCGCACCCGAGTATTCGAGGCGATAATGGCCGGGGAACCGGAGCAGGCGCGCGAAGCGTCGCACCGACATCTGGCTTTCATTGAGGAAATCTTGCTGGACCGCAGCCGTGAACAATCGCGTCGCGAACGTTCATTACGCCGCATACAGCAACGAAAGGATTAAGCGCCAGGGTTTTTTAGAGCGCGGCAACTAAACGCAGAACCTGTCTTATTGTGTTCTTGCCCAAGAGCACAATGGGACAGGTTCCAGACAAATCAACGTATTAGATAGATAAGGAATACCCCCATGTCAGAACGTCTCCAAAATGACGTGGATCCGATCGAAACTCGCGACTGGCTACAGGCGATCGAATCGGTCATCCGTGAAGAAGGTGTTGAGCGTGCTCAGTATCTGATTGATCAGCTGCTTTCTGAAGCCCGCAAAGGCGGTGTGAAGGTTGCTTCAGGTGCAGGGGCTAGCAACTACGTAAACACGATTGCCGTTGAAGACGAACCGGAATACCCGGGCAATCTGGATCTGGAACGCCGTATCCGTTCTGCAATCCGCTGGAACGCCATCATGACCGTTCTGCGCGCGTCCAAGAAAGACCTGGAGCTGGGTGGCCACATGGCGTCCTTCCAGTCCTCTGCGACCGTTTACGAAGTGTGTTTCAACCACTTCTTCCGTGCAGCTAACGAGAAAGACGGCGGCGATCTGGTGTACTTCCAGGGCCACATCTCTCCGGGCATCTATGCACGTGCATTCCTGGAAGGTCGTCTGACTGAAGAGCAGATGAACAACTTCCGTCAGGAAGTTCACGGTAAAGGTCTGTCTTCTTACCCACACCCTAAACTGATGCCAGAATTCTGGCAGTTCCCGACAGTATCCATGGGTCTGGGCCCAATCGGTGCTATCTATCAGGCTAAATTCCTGAAATATCTGGAACACCGTGGTCTGAAAGACACCTCTGAACAGACCGTCTACGCCTTCCTGGGCGATGGCGAGATGGATGAGCCAGAATCGAAAGGCGCAATCACCATTGCGACCCGTGAGAAACTGGACAACCTGTGCTTCATCATCAACTGTAACCTGCAGCGTCTGGATGGTCCGGTAACCGGTAACGGCAAGATCATCAACGAACTGGAAGGCATCTTCGCAGGTGCTGGCTGGAACGTGATCAAAGTGATGTGGGGTTCCCGTTGGGACGAACTGCTGCGTAAAGACACCAGCGGTAAACTGATCCAGCTGATGAACGAAACCGTTGACGGTGACTACCAGACCTTCAAATCCAAAGACGGTGCCTACGTTCGTGAGCACTTCTTCGGTAAATATCCTGAAACCGCAGCACTGGTTGCAGACTGGACTGACGAACAGATCTGGGCTCTGAACCGTGGCGGCCACGATCCGAAGAAAATTTACGCTGCACTGAAAAAAGCGCGTGAAACCAAAGGTAAAGCGACTGTAATCCTGGCCCATACCATCAAAGGTTACGGCATGGGTGATACCGCAGAAGGTAAAAACATCGCTCACCAGGTTAAGAAAATGAACATGGACGGCGTGCGTTATATCCGCGACCGTTTCAACGTTCCAGTGACCGATGAGCAGGTAGAAAACCTGTCTTACATCACCTTCCCTGAAGGTTCTGAAGAGCATAAGTACCTGCACGAACGTCGTCAGGCGCTGAAAGGCTACCTGCCAGCTCGTCAGCCTAATTTCACCGAGAAGCTGGAACTGCCAGCGCTGGAAGATTTCTCTCAGCTGCTGGAAGAGCAGAACAAAGAGATCTCTACCACTATCGCTTTCGTTCGTGCCCTGAACGTGATGCTGAAGAACAAGTCGATCAAAGATCGTCTGGTTCCAATCATTGCCGACGAAGCGCGTACTTTCGGTATGGAAGGTCTGTTCCGTCAGATCGGTATTTACAGCCCGAACGGCCAGCAGTACACCCCGCAGGACCGTGAACAGGTTGCTTACTACAAAGAAGACGAGAAAGGTCAGATCCTGCAGGAAGGTATCAACGAGCTGGGCGCAGGCGCATCCTGGCTGGCCGCTGCGACCTCTTACAGCACCAACAACCTGCCGATGATCCCGTTCTACATTTACTACTCCATGTTCGGGTTCCAGCGTATCGGTGACCTGTGCTGGCAGGCAGGCGACCAGCAGGCTCGCGGCTTCCTGATCGGTGGTACTTCTGGTCGTACGACCCTGAACGGTGAAGGTCTGCAGCACGAAGATGGTCACAGCCATATTCAGTCTCTGACTATCCCTAACTGTATCTCTTACGACCCGTCTTACGCGTACGAAGTGGCAGTCATCATGCATGACGGTCTGCAGCGCATGTACGGTGAAGCGCAAGAGAACATTTACTACTACATCACCACGCTGAACGAAAACTATCACATGCCGGCCATGCCAGCAGGTGCCGAGGAAGGTATCCGTAAAGGTATCTACAAACTCGAAACCGTTGCAGGTAGCAAAGGTAAAGTTCAGCTGCTGGGCTCCGGTTCTATCCTGCGACACGTACGTGAAGCGGCACAGATCCTGGCGAACGACTACGGCGTTGGCTCTGACGTGTACAGCGTAACGTCCTTCACTGAACTGGCGCGTGATGGCCAGGATTGTGAGCGCTGGAACATGCTGCACCCAATGGAAACGCCACGCGTTCCATACATCGCTCAGGTGATGAACGACGCGCCTGCGGTTGCGTCTACTGACTATATGAAACTGTTCGCTGAGCAGGTTCGTACTTACGTACCGGCTGATGATTACCGCGTACTGGGTACTGACGGCTTCGGTCGTTCTGACAGCCGCGAAAACCTGCGTCACCACTTCGAAGTGGATGCATCTTACGTGGTTGTAGCAGCACTGGGCGAACTGGCTAAACGTGGCGAAATCGATAAGAAAGTGGTTGCGGACGCAATCACCAAATTCAACATCGATGCAGATAAAGTTAACCCGCGTCTGGCGTAAGAGGTAAAAGAAGAATGGCTATCGAAATCAAAGTACCGGACATCGGGGCTGATGAAGTTGAAATCACCGAGATCCTGGTCAAAGTGGGCGACAAAGTTGAAGCTGAACAGTCGCTGATCACTGTAGAAGGCGATAAAGCCTCTATGGAAGTTCCGTCTCCTCAGGCTGGCATCGTTAAAGAGATCAAAGTCTCTGTTGGCGATAAAACCGAGACTGGCAAACTGATCATGATTTTCGATTCCGCCGACGGTGCAGCAGCTGCTGCACCTGCGCAGGAAGAGAAGAAAGAAGCTGCTCCTGCGGCGGCTGCACCAGCAGCTGCTGCGGCAAAAGAAGTCAACGTGCCTGACATCGGCGGTGACGAAGTAGAAGTCACTGAAATCCTGGTGAAAGTGGGCGATACCGTTACGGCTGAGCAGTCCCTGATCACCGTAGAAGGCGACAAAGCCTCTATGGAAGTGCCGGCGCCATTCGCGGGTACGGTTAAAGAGATCAAGATCAACACCGGTGACAAAGTTTCTACCGGCTCTCTGATCATGATCTTCGAAGTGGCAGGTGCTGCACCTGCTGCCGCGCCTGCTCAGGCTGCTGCGCCAGCGCCGGCTGCTGCACCTGCTGCTGGCGGTGCGAAAGATGTCAACGTACCTGACATCGGTGGTGACGAAGTTGAAGTCACCGAAGTGATGGTAAAAGTGGGCGACAAAGTTGCTGCTGAACAGTCACTGATCACCGTTGAAGGTGACAAAGCGTCTATGGAAGTACCCGCGCCATTCGCGGGTACCGTTAAAGAGATCAAAATCAGCACCGGCGACAAAGTGTCTACGGGCTCTCTGATCATGGTCTTCGAAGTGGAAGGCGCTGCGCCAGCTGCTGCTCCGGCTGCCGCTGCTGCACCAGCACCTGCCGCTGCACCGGCTCAGGCGGCTAAACCTGCTGCTGCCCCTGCTGCAAAAGCAGAAGGTAAATCTGAGTTCGCTGAGAACGACGCTTACGTTCACGCTACGCCACTGATTCGTCGCCTGGCGCGCGAATTCGGTGTAAACCTGGCGAAAGTGAAAGGGACTGGCCGTAAAGGTCGTATCCTGCGCGAAGACGTTCAGGCCTATGTGAAAGACGCGGTGAAACGCGCTGAAGCTGCCCCTGCTGCTGCCGCTGGCGGCGGTATCCCGGGCATGCTGCCATGGCCGAAAGTGGACTTCAGCAAGTTCGGTGAAATCGAAGAAGTGGAACTGGGGCGTATCCAGAAAATCTCGGGTGCCAACCTGAGCCGTAACTGGGTGATGATCCCGCACGTTACGCACTTCGACAAAACGGATATCACCGATCTGGAAGCGTTCCGTAAACAGCAGAATGCCGAAGCTGAGAAGCGTAAACTGGATGTGAAATTCACCCCAGTCGTCTTCATCATGAAAGCCGTTGCTGCGGCGCTTGAGCAGATGCCACGCTTCAACAGCTCCCTGTCCGAAGATGGCCAGAAGCTGACGCTGAAAAAATACATCAATATCGGTGTTGCGGTTGATACGCCAAATGGTCTGGTTGTTCCGGTCTTTAAAGACGTGAACAAGAAGAGCATCACTGAGCTGTCCCGTGAACTGACCACCATCTCCAAAAAAGCGCGTGATGGTAAGCTGACTGCCGGCGAAATGCAGGGCGGCTGCTTCACTATCTCCAGCATCGGCGGCCTGGGTACTACCCACTTCGCACCGATTGTTAACGCGCCGGAAGTGGCTATCCTTGGTGTGTCCAAGTCCGCGATGGAACCGGTATGGAATGGCAAAGAGTTCGTGCCGCGTCTGATGATGCCAATCTCTCTGTCCTTCGACCACCGCGTGATCGACGGTGCTGATGGTGCGCGTTTCATCACCATCATCAACAACACCCTGAGCGACATTCGCCGCCTGGTGATGTAATCGAAAAGCCGGCCAGTCGGCCGGCTTTTTTCTGTTAATCTCATGTGGTCTGTGAGGTTATTGGCGAAAAGCGACAATTCGTGAGCCGTTTGTTGTTTCAAAATTGTTAACAATTTTGTAAACTGCGGGCGGATAGAACGTCCCGGTGGATGAAGGGCGACAAGTACCTGGACCGCCGGAAATCAATAAGAGGTCATGATGAGTACTGAAATCAAAACTCAGGTCGTGGTACTTGGGGCAGGCCCGGCGGGTTACTCTGCTGCCTTCCGTTGCGCTGATTTAGGTCTGGAAACCGTAATCGTAGAACGCTACAACACCCTCGGTGGTGTTTGCCTGAACGTAGGCTGTATCCCTTCTAAAGCTCTGCTGCACGTTGCGAAAGTTATCGAAGAAGCCAAAGCACTGGCTGAACACGGTATCGTCTTCGGCGAGCCGAAAACCGATATCGACAAGATTCGTACCTGGAAAGAGAAAGTTATCACTCAGCTGACCGGTGGTCTGGCAGGTATGGCCAAAGGCCGTAAAGTGAAAGTGGTAAACGGTCTGGGTAAATTCACCGGCGCGAACACCCTGGAAGTGGAAGGCGAAAACGGCAAAACCGTTATTAACTTCGACAACGCGATCATCGCTGCGGGTTCCCGTCCAATTCAGCTGCCATTCATTCCACATGAAGATCCACGCGTGTGGGATTCCACCGATGCGCTGGAGCTGAAATCCGTACCTAAGCGTATGCTGGTTATGGGTGGCGGTATCATCGGTCTGGAAATGGGTACCGTGTACCATGCGCTGGGTTCAGAGATCGACGTGGTTGAAATGTTCGACCAGGTTATCCCGGCTGCCGATAAAGACATCGTTAAAGTCTTCACCAAACGTATCAGCAAGAAATTCAACCTGATGCTGGAAACCAAAGTGACTGCCGTTGAAGCGAAAGAAGACGGTATTTACGTTTCCATGGAAGGCAAAAAAGCCCCTGCCGAACCACAGCGTTACGACGCCGTGCTGGTGGCTATCGGCCGTGTGCCGAACGGTAAAAACCTCGACGCGGGCAAAGCAGGCGTGGAAGTGGACGACCGTGGCTTCATCCGCGTTGACAAACAGCTGCGCACCAACGTGCCGCACATCTTTGCTATCGGCGATATCGTCGGTCAGCCAATGCTGGCGCACAAAGGTGTTCACGAAGGTCACGTTGCCGCTGAAGTTATCGCCGGCATGAAACACTACTTCGATCCGAAAGTGATCCCATCTATCGCTTACACCGAGCCAGAAGTGGCATGGGTAGGTCTGACTGAGAAAGAAGCGAAAGAGAAAGGCATCAGCTACGAAACCGCCACCTTCCCGTGGGCTGCTTCTGGCCGTGCTATCGCTTCCGACTGCGCAGATGGTATGACCAAACTGATCTTCGACAAAGAGACTCACCGTGTGATCGGTGGTGCGATTGTCGGTACCAACGGCGGCGAGCTGCTGGGTGAAATCGGTCTGGCGATCGAAATGGGCTGTGATGCAGAAGATATCGCGCTGACCATCCACGCGCACCCGACGCTGCACGAATCTGTTGGCCTGGCCGCAGAAGTGTTCGAAGGCAGCATCACCGACCTGCCGAACCCGAAAGCGAAGAAGAAATAACTCTCTTCACGCCGCTTACGCGTTCGAAACAAAGCAGCCTTTATGGCTGCTTTTTTTATGCCTGGCGAAAACCACCACATTTAGTAGGTAATTCCCTCTCAACCAATTGATAACGAAGCCGATAACTCACTTAAGAATAGTGTTGGCACGCTCGCCTCAGGCGGGTGGCCTGGCGTCGTCATGACATGGACTTTGTCTCTTATCCGCGTTTCATCGCTCCCGTCCTGCCTTTGCCGCATTTGTTGTTCTTCTGGTGTTCGAAATATAAAGGAATCGTTAATGTCTATTAAAAAACTCGCTGTCGTCGGTATGGTTCTGGCGGCATTTACCCTCTCTGGCTGTGGCGCGATGACGACGGCTATCAAAAAACGCAATCTGGATGTGAAAACCCAGATGAGCCAGACCATCTGGCTGGAGCCGGCTTCTGAGAAAACGGTGTTTATTCAGGTAAAAAATACCTCTGATAAAGACATGAGTAATTTGCAGACCCTGCTGGCGAAAGAGCTGAGCGATAAAGGCTACAAAGTCACTTCCTCTCCGGATACGGCCTATTACTGGATCCAGGCGAACGTGCTGAAAGCGGACAAAATGGATCTGCGTGAAACGCAGGGCTACCTGAAAAGTGGTTACGAAGGCGCGGCGATTGGTGCCGGTCTGGGTGCCGGTATCACCGCCTATAACAGCAACTCCTCCGGTGCCGCGCTGGGTGTGGGTCTGGCGGCTGGCCTGATTGGTCTCGCAGCAGACGCGATGGTGGAAGATGTGAACTTCACTATGATCACCGACCTGCAGATCTCCGAGCGCAGCAAAGCGAAAGTGACCACCGATAATATCGCCGCTCTGCGTCAGGGCACCTCCGGTATCAAGCTGCAGACCAGCACCGAAGAGGGTAACCGCGCGAAATACCAGACCCGCGTGGTCTCTAACGCCAACAAAGTAAACCTGAAATTCGAAGAGGCGAAACCGGCCCTCGAAGCGCAGCTGGCAAAATCTGTCGCCAACATCATGTAAGTTGATTGCTGACATCTTAAAAAGCGGGCTCGGGCAACTGGCCCGCTTTTTTTATACGTAAAAGTGACGGGTGCCTGCTTTTCAGCCAAAAGCGATAAACCTTCGCCGCACGTTGCCGATGTTACTTATTTACTATTTCGGTGAGAGGGAGTTTCATCGCCATGATTAACGGCATTAACCTTACTGCGCTACTGCCATCAGCCGCGCGGGTCAGTACCCCGGCGCGAGTCGGCATTGCCGCACCCGCATCTGTAAACAAAGCATCTCCCGTGGATGATGCCTCGACAAAAGTGATGTTCGGCAGCCAGACGTCGGAGATCGCCGCCGTCTATTCGCTGATGCCCAAGAAAGTGAGCCCGGTGATTGCCGAGCAGCAGCATAGCCAGATTCAGGGGCTGATGGGGCTGGCTTCTGGCGGCACCTCCATCTCCGCTTTCGCCACGCTTGGCAGCACGCTGCTGAGCAACCTGAATGATAACCGTGGCGATGTCGTGCAGACGCTGCGCGGTGCGGATATGGGCATTGCCCGCGCGGCAAATGACTCCGCCATTAGCATGGATATCGTCACCCAGTCCGGCACCAGGGTGCAGCTGGTGATGAGCCAGCAGGATGACGGCATGACCGTTCAGCTGAAAACCGATGGCGAAGCGCTCAATGACGACGAAGCCGCTGCCATCGCAGGACTCGGTAAAGCGCTGGGGGAGACCCTGAGCGGCCTCGGCAAGCAGCAGCCGCAGCTTGATATCAGCGGCTTAACTCAGTTTGATACCCGCCTGCTGAAATCGGTGGATCTGAAAACCGACCTGCGTAACGACGACAAGTCGTTGCAGTCGCTCAATTTCCATGCGGATAACAAAACGCGCTCCACGGCTTATGAAGATGGCGACTTCTCGCTGAAAATGAGCAGCGACATGGCGCACTCTGCCTTTGCCGGCAACGCCGCGCAGCAGCAAATCGCCTTAAGCGCGTGGGATAGCAAATTCGATAAAGCGCGCACTGCCGGGCAGGGCAATTATGACCAGATGGCAGCGATGAAGGCGGTCTTCCGCGCGCTTAACAGCAATACCAGCGCTGAAACAATGCCTGTCGTGGCGACGAATGCGATCCGCATCGGCGATAACGGCGCGTCACAGCTGAGCGGTTTGAATGATTTCTCGCTCTCGCTGACGCAGACGGAGAAGTCGGTCAACCCGGCGAAGTTGCAGGAGAAAGATCGCTTTGCCTACACCGCCTCGCAGTCAACGGAAGCCAACGCCCACAGCGACAGCTCTAAGAGCGTGAAGCAGACGACGCGCAGCAATCTGAGCGCCGCATGGCACCAGGCGATCGATCCGTCGATTCCGCTGGCGTTGGGCACGCAGAAATCCTCACAACTGTCTCTTATACACATCTGACGCTGCCGACGACTCCTTACGTGTAGAT
>ENA-OZKH01000439-OZKH01000439.1-human-gut-metagenome-genome-assembly--contig:-NODE-439-length-16332-cov-4.778952_pt1 | contig 16332 bp, 14 predicted proteins | sample MGYA00244180_ERZ653758 | MGnify/ENA primary metagenome ERZ653758 (study PRJEB26926, sample SAMN06165252) | human gut metagenome | biome: ENVO:00009003; feature: ENVO:2100002; material: ENVO:00002003...
GTCGTCGGCAGCGTCAGATGTGTATAAGAGACAGCAGTTAAGATACGAAAATATTCCGTATCACTCGTCGTTCGAGTAATAACTTTAGTCGGTGTTTCATATTCGTCAAATATGTTTTGTAAACCATCGCTTCGTTGCTGGTTTATTTCTGATGGTTAACGCTTCGTTTAATATGAATATATCCTGGACGGCTTGCGGTTAACTGTCTGTCTTCATGGAGTTAATCCGCGAGCCGCAGAGGATAACTGTTTTTCTTGCATTGTTTATGCCTGAAGCGCGTGCGGCAGTCTAAAAATTACAGATTAATCTCAAGGAAAAATATTGGGAGTACGCTTGTTACATTAACGAAATAAGATATATGCCGCTGATATTTGTTTTTAATGAGATATTACCTCTTAAGATAATGCTATTAATTACCTCTTAATGGTTAAGCGATGAGGTTATTAATAATACAGTTTAATCAGAAAGCGCTTTATTTAGAGAAGGTGAATCTACATTTAGAGAAGGTGAATCTGCCAGGTCATATGGGTGTCAGGGCAGGCCAGCACACGCTTTAACCACTCCCGTCTTAAGATCACAAATCGGAAATTCTTCCCCCCAGAGGGAACGGGTTTCTCTACACTCCAGGTAATATTCACTGGAGGCATGACATCATGGCGAACACCATCACGGCTGATGATATTCGGGAACACTTTTCGCAGGCTATGTCGGCGATGTACCAGCAGGAAGTTCCGCAGTATGGCACCTTGCTCGACCTGGTTGCGGACGTAAACCTGGCGGTTCTGGAAAATAACCCACTATTACATGAACAACTGGCGAACGCGGATGAACTGGCGCGCCTGAATGTGGAGCGTCATGGGGCGATCCGCGTGGGTACCGCGCAAGAGCTTTCGACCTTGCGTCGTATGTTTGCCATTATGGGGATGTACCCGGTCAGCTATTATGACCTCTCTCAGGCGGGTGTGCCCGTCCACTCCACGGCGTTCCGCCCGGTCGATGATGCGGCGCTGTGCCGAAATCCGTTTCGTATCTTTACCTCGCTGCTGCGCCTCGAACTGATTGACAACGTCGTCCTGCGTGAGCGTGCCGCGGAGATCCTGTCTCACCGCAATATCTTTACCCCGCGTTGTCTGAAACTTATCGCGCTGCATGAGGCAGAAGGGCACTTTACGGATGCGCAGGCGCAGGCGTTTGTGCAAGAGGCGTTAGAAACCTTCCGCTGGCATCGTCATGCGACGGTCGACCAGGAGACCTATCTGGCATTGCATAACGAGCACCGACTGATTGCGGATGTGGTCTGTTTCCCGGGTTGCCATATTAACCACCTCACGCCACGTACGCTGGATATTGACCGGGTGCAGGAGCTGATGCCGAAGTACGGGATTGAACCCAAAATTCTGATTGAAGGACCACCGCGCCGCGAGGTTCCCGTATTACTGCGCCAGACCAGCTTTAAAGCGCTGGAAGAGCCGGTGCTGTTTGCCGGGGAGCATACAGGAACGCATACCGCGCGCTTTGGCGAAATTGAACAGCGCGGCGTGGCGCTGACGCCAAAAGGTCGTGCGCTTTATGACAGCCTGCTTGCAGAGGCCGGTACCGGTAAAGACAACATGACGCACCAGCTCCATTTGCGCGAGATCTTCAGCGCCTTCCCGGACAGCGAATTGTTGATGCGCCGTCAGGAACTCGCCTATTTCCGCTATCGCCTGACGCCATCCGGGGAAGCGCATCGTCATGCGTTTCGTCCGGGAGACGATCCACAGCCGTTAATTGAGCGCGGGTGGGTTGTCGCTCAGCCGATCACCTATGAAGATTTCCTCCCGGTCAGTGCCGCAGGGATTTTCCAGTCGAATCTGGGCAATGAAACCCAGGCGCGTAGCCACGGTAACGCCAGTCGCGACGCGTTCGAAGCGGCGCTGGGTTGCCCGGTGTACGATGAGTTCATGCTCTATCAGGAGGCTGAAATCCGCAGCAAACAGCGTTGCGGTTTGCTCTGAAATCGTTACTCTTCTGGGGTGTGATGGAAACAGAAGGTTGTTATGCAAAATCCCTCCGCCCCTGTGATTGAAACGCGCCAGGGCGCACTGTCTGGTTTAACGGATGAAAACGTTCATCTCTGGTGTGGTATTCCCTATGCGGCGCCTCCCGTTGGCAACTGGCGCTGGCGTTCGCCACGGCCGCCTGAACGCTGGGAGGGGCTGCGTCTGGCCACCGCTTTTTCGCCTTCAAGCTGGCAGAACAGTGAGTATTGCCAGGCGTTAGGCGGTGGCGATCCCGGCCGGTTTTCAGAAGATTGTCTGTATCTTAACGTCTGGTCACCCGTCGAGCGGCCGGTGCCGCTTCCCGTCATGGTCTGGCTGCACGGCGGGGGGTTTACCATTGGCGCGGGTGGCCTGCCGCCCTATAACGGTAAGGCGCTGGCAACGCGCGGCGTGGTGGTTGTGACGATCAATTACCGTCTTGGTCACCTTGGCTTTTTTGCCCATCCCGCGCTGGAGGGAGAAGAAGACCGGGTGGTGCATAACTTTGCGCTGCTGGATCAGATTGCCGCACTTGAATGGATTCGGGAGAATATTGCCGCTTTCGGTGGCGATCCTGGCAACGTCACCCTGTTTGGCGAATCCGCCGGCGCGCGCAGCGTGCTGTCGCTGCTGGCGTCTCCGCTGGCGAAGGGACTCTTCCACAAGGCGATTGTGCAAAGCGGATACACCCTGCCGGATACGCCGCGGGAACAGGCCCTGCAAAAAGGGGAAGCGCTGGCGGCGCATTTCGGCCTTGAGGAGGCGTCAGCAGAACAGTTACGTGCCATTCCCCCCGAAGCGTTCTGGCCGCTGGCCGCGCCGCTGAACATCGCCCCGGCCCCCATCGTCGGAGACTGTGTTCTGCCGGAATCAATGCTCGATGTGTTCTTTGCCGCGCGTCAGCATCCTGTTCCGGTGATGATTGGGTCGAACAGTGACGAAGCCAGCGTGATGGCGGTATTTGGTATCGATCTCGCCGGTCAGATCCAGAAGCTTCGCCGTGAACGTCGCTTTGGACTGGGGCTGATCAAACTGCTCTATCCGGGTGTGAAAGGGGATGTGGAGCTTGGCAGGCAGGTGTGCCGGGATATGGCTTTTACCACCATGGGATATGTGGTGATGCAGGCCCAGCAGCGCGTGGGCGGCTTGTGCTGGCGTTACTGGTTCGACTATGTGGCGGAAGCAGAGCACGCAACCTATATCAACGGTGCCTGGCACGGTAATGAGGTGCCGTACGTGTTTGACACCCTTTGTGAGATTGAGCCTTCCTGCCACTACGTTAATGCGCGAGACCGGCAATTCGCTGCGCAGGTTGCAGATTATTGGGTGAGCTTTGCGCGTGACGCCGGTCACCGGGAAAGTCTTCCTGGCCCGACGCACTGGCCGGCCTGTCGAAAAGGAAGGGACGTGCTGCTACGTATCGGCGTGAATAAACATGCAGGTTTCAGGCTTGAAAACCGCTTTATGCGCGCGCGCATGAGCCTCTTTAAGCGCGTCATGAAACACCATGTGAGCCTCGACTGAGCAGGCAGGCGCGAAACGCCGCCAGCCCATTTTCCTGGCCAGGCGATTCGCGCAGAACCAGTCTGTAGCTCGCACCCGTTTTAATGCTGCTCTCAAAAGGCCGCGCCAGCCTCCCGGCGCGGACATCTTCTTCCACCAGCGTTTCGTCAGCAATGGCCACCCCCAGCCCCTGAATGGCGGCCGTGATGGCAAGGTCCATCGTGTCGAAGTGTTGATTTTTGTGCATAACAACCCCCGGGCCTTCCTGCTTCGCCAGCCACAATGACCAGTCTGTCTTATCCCGTGTCGGGTGAAGGAAGGTTAACGCGCCCAGTTCGCGACCTGCTCGCAGGGGGCTCATTACCGGGGTTAACGCCTCTTCAAACAGCAGATCGCCCGCGCTCATATGGGTGCCAAATACAATGGCCGCGTCGTAAGATTCCGTTTTGAAATTGACGTTATGGTCGGTAGTGGTGGTCAATGCGATCTGCAGATCCGGCTGCTCACGCTCCACCTCCAGCAGACGAGGCACCAGCCAGCGCATGGCGCAGGTGGGTGCTTTGAGTCGGATCACGGTTTGCTGGGTACGGGCCCGATCGGCCAGGGTCAGCAGCGTTTCAAAAGTGGATTGCAATTCCGGAAGCAGGGCGCTGCCCTGTGGGGAGAGGCGCAGGCCGCGCGCATGGCGCTCGAACAGCGGAAAGCCGAACCACGCTTCAAGGGTGGCGATTTTGCGACTTACGGCTCCCTGCGTCAGACAGAGTTCTGTTGCGGCATGGGTCAGATTCAGATGACGCGCGGTGACTAAAAAGGCGTCGATGGCATTAAGCGGGAGCGAACGGCGCGACATTAAACACCTCAGGTATGCGTTTTTCTCATGGCTATTATGACAACAATTCGATTGTCCCGACAACTGACTTGTTGTTTGAATAGTTATGCATTCATCATGAGAAAGGAAAGAGGATGACGTTACACACTCCGGTGCACACCCGTTCCAAATTACCCGATGTGGGGACCACGATTTTTACCGTTATCGGCCAGCTCTCCGCCCGGCATAACGCCATCAATCTTTCTCAGGGTGCACCCAATTTTTCCTGCGATCCCAAACTGGTCGCCGGGGTGACCCGGGCGATGGAGGCAGGGCACAACCAGTACGCGGCAATGACCGGCCTGCAGCCGCTTAAAGAGCGTATTGCGGATAAAATTGCCACCCTCTACGGCACGCACTATGACCCGGCCAGCGAAGTGCTGGTCACCGCCAGTGCCAGCGAAGGACTCTATTCGGCGATCAGCGGGCTGGTGCACCCGGGCGACGAAGTGATCTACTTTGAACCGTCGTTTGACAGTTACGCCCCGATTGTTCGCCTGCAGGGGGCCACGCCGGTTGCCATTAAACTGACGGTGCCGGATTTTGCCGTCAACTGGGATGAAGTCCGTGCGGCGATCACCCCACGTACGCGCATGATTATCATCAATACCCCGCATAACCCGAGTGGGCAGGTCTTTTCAGCAGAGGACCTGCAGCAGCTGGTGGCGGTGACCCGCAATACCGATATCATTATTTTGTCTGACGAAGTGTACGAACACGTCGTCTTTGATGGTGAACCGCACCACGGTATGGCGACACATCCGCAGCTGGCGGAGCGGAGCGTCATTATCTCTTCCTTCGGAAAAACCTATCACGTGACCGGCTGGCGCGTGGGTTACTGTGTTGCTCCGGCGGTACTGATGGATGAGATTTGTAAAGTCCATCAATTTCTGATGTTTTCTGCCGATACGCCAATGCAGCATGCGTTTGCAGAGCACATGATTGACCCGCAAACCTGGCTGTCGCTGGCGGCGTTTTATCAGCGCAAACGCGATCTGCTGCAAAGTTTGCTGGAAGCATCACCGTTCAGACTCTTGCCGAGCGCCGGTTCGTTTTTCCTGCTGGCCGACTACAGCCAGTTTAGCGATGAGCGCGACAGTGAACTGGTGAAACGGCTGATCGTTGAGTATGGAGTGGCCACCATTCCGCTGTCGGCGTTTTATGCGGATGGTACGGATAATAAATTGATTCGTCTCTCTTTTGCGAAAGATGAGGCGACGTTACGGGCAGGTGCCCAGGCCCTGTGTCGGGTTAAACCACGCTAAGGAGTTGGAGATGAAATTACGCGCGTTAGTTGTCGGCATGGGATTGCTGTGTACGTTTTCGTCATTCGCGGCTACCGAACTGCGGTACGGGCTGGAGGCGGAATATCCGCCGTTTGAAAGCCGAAATGCTGCTGGCGAACTGGAAGGGTTTGACGTTGAGCTGGGCAATGCCATCTGCAAAGCCGCAGCGCTGAAATGCACCTGGGTTGAAACCTCTTTTGATGCGTTAATACCGGGCCTGGTGGCGAAGAAATTTGATGCCATTAACTCGGCGATGAACATCACCGAACAGCGACGTAAAAGTATTGATTTTACCCAGCCTATTTACCGCATCCCGTCGCAGCTCGTTGGCAAGGCCGGTACCGCGGTAGAGGCAACGCCCGCGGGGCTTAAGGGCAAAACCATCGGTGTCCTGCAGGGCTCAATTCAGGAAACCTACGCGAAAGAGCACTGGGAAAAGCAGGGTGTCACCGTGGTGTCTTATAAAGATCAGAATATGGCCTGGGGCGATCTGCTGAATGGCCGTATCGACGCCTCGCTGGTTATGTCCGCGGCCGGGCAGGCAGGTTTCCTCAGCAAGCCGCAGGGGAAAGGGTTTGGCTTTATCGGCAAACCGGTGTCGGACGACACTATCCTCGGCAGTGGGATCGGCTTTGGGTTGCGTAAAGGGGACGAGGCCACCAAAAAGCAACTTGATGCCGCAATTGATAAAGTGCGTGCCGATGGCACGATCGCTAAACTCGCTGATAAGTACTTCCCAGGTATCGATGTCAGCGTAAAATAACCGCCTCATTTGCCCCGACTGACGATGTCCAGCCGGGGCATTTTTATACACGTCTTTATACCTTTCTTTACACCTTTTTCGGGTCGTTCTGGTCGACAGAAAATATTTCGCACTTTGTACAGATAATCGCCGCCCAACAATTGGATTCTTAACCATTTTTGTTTAGGCTGTGCGTTCTTTCTTGCCGTCATTTCGCCGAGTGCGAAACACATTCACACGACCATAAGGACGTTTTTCCAGGCATGAATCGCAGACGTTTTCTAAAAGGCTCGCTGGCAATGGCAGCCCTGAGCGGCACAACTGGCCTTGCTTCCCTGTTTTCCAAAGCGGCTTACGCTGCTGACTCTGACATTGCTGACGGTCAGAGCCGTCGTTTTGACTTCTCCGTACTGCAATCCATGGCCCATGACCTGGCGAAAACCTCGTGGGGCGGAGCACCGCGACCGTTACCGGACACGCTGGCGACCATGACGCCGCAGGCCTATAACGCCATCCGTTACGATGAAAAACAGTCACTGTGGAATAACATTGAAGGCCGTCAGCTGGATGTGCAGTTCTTCCATATGGGCATGGGTTTCCGTCGCCGCGTGCGCATGTTCTCGCTGGATCAGTCAACGTCACAGGCGCGCGAAATCCACTTCCGTCCTGAGCTGTTCAGCTACGGTGAAACCGGTGTTGATACGAAGCAGCTGGAAGGGCAAAGCGATCTTGGGTTTGCCGGTTTCCGCGCCTTCAAGGCACCAGAACTGGCGCGTCGTGATATCGTCTCATTCCTGGGGGCGAGCTATTTCCGTGCGGTTGATGATACCTATCAGTATGGTCTTTCCGCGCGGGGTCTGGCGGTGGATACCTTTACCGACACGCCGGAAGAGTTCCCTGACTTCACCGCGTTCTGGTTTGAAACCGTCAAACCGGGCGATACTACCTTTACCGTCTATACGCTGCTGGACAGCCCAAGCATCACCGGTGCGTATAAGTTCGTGATCCACTGCGAGAAGAGCCAGGTGATCATGGAGGTGGAAAACCATCTCTATGCGCGTAAAGACATTAAACAGCTCGGCATTGCGCCGATGACCAGTATGTTCAGCTGCGGTACAAACGAACGCCGCATGTGCGATACCATCCACCCGCAAATTCATGACTCCGACCGTCTCGCCATGTGGCGCGGTAACGGGGAGTGGATTTGCCGTCCGCTGAACAACCCGCAGAAGCTGCAGTTTAATGCGTTTGTGGACAAAAACCCGAAAGGGTTCGGCTTGCTCCAGCTCGATCGCGATTTCTCGCATTATCAGGACGTCATGGGCTGGTATAACAAACGCCCAGGCCTCTGGGTGGAGCCGCGTAACGACTGGGGTAAAGGTGCGGTTGGCCTGATGGAGATTCCGACAACGGGTGAAACACTGGATAACGTGGTCTGCTTCTGGCAGCCAGAAAAACCGGTGAAAGCGGGCGATGAGCTGGACTTTAAATACCGTCTTTACTGGAGCGCCATGCCGCCGGTCCGTTCCCCACTGGCGAATGTCTTCGCGACCCGCACCGGTATGGGTGGGTTCCCGGAAGGCTGGGCGCCGGGCGAAAACTACCCGAAAGTGTGGGCCCGTCGCTTTGCTATCGACTTCGTCGGGGGCGATCTGAAAGCTGCCGCGCCAAAAGGCATTGAGCCGGTCATTACCCTCTCCAGCGGCGAAGCGAAGCAGGTTGAGATCCTCTACGTTGAGCCGTTTGACGGCTATCGCATTCTGTTCGACTGGTATCCTACCTCGGATTCGACCGAACCGGTGGACATGCGCCTGTTCCTGCGCTGCCAGGGGGATGCGATCAGTGAGACCTGGCTGTATCAGTATTTCCCGCCTGCGCCGGACAAACGTAACTACGTTGACGATCGCATCATGCGTTGACCATTTATTCCCTCTCCCCGGCGGGGAGAGGGTGACGGGAAGGGACCATGACCGCCACTGAATCTGAAATTATCCCGGTGACTGACCATCTCGAGCTTCGCGCCGTCGAAGAGCGCTATACCGCCGATCTGCACAACATGGTCATCAGAAACAAAGCCTGGCTGCAAACCGCCTTTGACTGGGCGCAGCATGTGGGCACCGAAGATGACACCCGTCGTAATGTGCTGAGTAATCAGATGCTGCACCAGCGCGGCTACGCCAAAATGTTTCTGATTTTCAAGGATGAGGACCTGGTCGGCGTGCTGTCGTTTAATGCGATTGAACCCGCCAACAAAGCCGGATACATCGGTTACTGGCTGGATGAGGCGCATCAGGGACAGGGCATTCTGTCGCAGGCGCTGCAGGCATTTATGCGCTATTACGTCGAGCGAGGCGAGATCCGCCGTTTTGTCATTAAGTGTCGGGTGGCGAATAAACACAGCAACAACGTTGCCCTGCGCAACGGTTTTACGCTGGAAGGGTGCCTGCGGGAAGCAGAGTTCCTGAATGGCCGTTTTGACGATGTGAATATCTACGGCAAAATTTACCCGCTATAACGCCCCCAACAGAGGCGTACGGGTGATGCGCTGGTCGCCGTTAATCACCTTTTCTCCGCGCAGGTGGATGTTATCACCGGCAAAAGCCTCAATCACCGCATCGTCGGTGATTTCAACCCGATGTTCAATAAGCACATCGCCGCTGATGCGCGCCCGTCCCTGGATCACGACCTTATCGTCAAGCAGGATAGGGCCGCCGCGCAGCCAGGCCTGACCGCCAATCAGGACGTGGTGTTTAATGACACAATTTCCTTCCACCACCGCGTTCTCTGCCACCTGAGAGCTGTAGCGGACGGTAGGGATGGCATCGTCGTCAAAACCGGCAATGACGCGGGCGTTACCGTACACTTTTGCGCAGTCACATACCCAGACGTTATTGAGATCGTTGCCTTCGAGGATGGCGCTGTCGAAAACTTCCGCCCGGTGTTCAACGAAGGCATAATTAACCATTGCCTCGCCGTAGATTTGCGCCTGATGTACAATGCGGGACTGGCTCACCGTCGCCTTGTCATAAATTTTCAGGATCTGCTCATGGTCCGGCGTAAGCCCTTTGGCAGCAATCACCACGCTGTTATGAAGCACCCGCGCCTCGCCGAAAATATGGCATTCGCCGCGCACGCAGGATTGCTGTATCGTGACGTTGTCACTTATGCGCGCACCGTGACTGACCTCTGCGCCGTCCAGCCAGCAGTTGTCGCCAATCTGCGCGTCATGACTGACGATGCAAGGCAGGGTAAGGCGCGCGTTGCCGGACACCGTCGCACCGGCAAAGACGACGCTGTTTTCATCGTAGATCCAGCAGTCGCCTTCGTGCGCGAGGGCGCTCTCATCTTCAACCCAGCCGCCTTTCGTGCCGCTCACGATGTCGTTAAAATTCGCCGTGGCAATAATCTGTCGTAACGACGTCGTGTGCGTTGTCTCGCCGTTTTTCCATTGCCAGAGGCGGGTGTCCTCGCTGAGCCTGTACTTTTTCATCATGGAGTCTCGGGTAAGCGTCTCCACTAAACGTAGCAAACTTTCGGCGTTTCGTAGTGCTGGCATCCGTCGCGGAAACCCCTTAAAATGGCATTTAAAATACATTTTAAAAATTCAAATTAATGAATAAAAATAACAACACTCAACAAGTGCTTAACCTGCCCGCGGGTTACTTCGGTATGGTGCTTGGCATCATTGGGATGGGGTTCGCCTGGCGATACGCCAGCACGCTCTGGCCCGTGACGCGCTGGCCTGGTGAGAGCCTGGTGGCCCTTGCGATTGTGATTTGGTTTTTGCTGACGGTGGCGTTTATCGCCCGGGCGATCCGTTTCCCGCGAAGTGTGCTGGCCGAGATGCGCCACCCGGTGATGAGCAGTTTTGTCAGCCTTTTTCCCGCCACAACGATGCTGGTCGCCATCGGTTTTGTGCCCTGGCTGCGCCCGGTGTCACTGGTGTTATTTGGCGTCGGGGTGGTGATACAGCTGGCTTATGCTGCCTGGCAAAGCGCCGGATTATGGCGCGGTAACCATCCGCAAGAGGCCACCACGCCGGGGTTATACCTGCCCACGGTGGCAAACAACTTTATCAGCGCCATGGCGTGCGGCGCGCTGGGGTTTAACGATGCCGGGCTGGTGTTTCTCGGGGCGGGCGTTTTTTCCTGGCTCAGCCTTGAGCCGGTGATTTTGCAACGACTTCGTAGCGCCGGGGAGTTGCCTTCCGCGCTGCGAACCTCGCTGGGTATTCAGCTGGCTCCCGCGCTGGTGGCCTGCAGCGCCTGGTTTAGCGTCAATGGCGGTGAGGCGGATACATTTGCCAAAATGCTGTTCGGCTACGGCCTGTTGCAACTGCTGTTTATGTTACGGCTGATGCCATGGTATTTGTCCCAGCCGTTTAACGCCTCGTTCTGGAGCTTCTCGTTTGGCGTGTCGGCCCTGGCCACCACGGGGCTTCATCTGGGGCAGAGCAGTCCGTCGGGCTTTTTCCACGCCATTGCCGTCCCACTGTTTATCTTTACCAATGTCATCATCGGGATGCTGCTGGTACGAACGTTTATCTTGCTGATACAGGGCAAACTTCTGGTGCGCACTGATAAAGCGCTGCTTATGCAATCTGAGGAAAAATAATGGCTGTTGATGAAAATTACTTCACAGAGAAATATGGCTTAACCCGTACGCACTCAGAAGTGCTGTACAGCGCGGGCATTGTGAAACCGGGTAAAACGCTGGATCTGGGCTGTGGTAACGGGCGTAACAGCCTCTATCTGGCAGCCAACGGTTACGACGTGACCGCGTGGGATAAAAATCCCCTGAGTATCGATAATATTGAGCGTATCAAAGCGGAAGAAGGCATCGTAAACCTGCAGACGGCAATCAAAGATCTGAACAACCTGAGCTTTGAGGGCGAATACGATTTTATTCTCTCTACCGTGGTGCTGATGTTCCTGGAAGCGAAAACCATTCCGGGCCTGATCGACAATATGCAGCGCTGCACCAGACCCGGCGGTTATAACCTGATTGTTGCCGCGATGGACACGGCGGATTACCCGTGCACCGTCGGCTTCCCGTTTGCGTTCAAAAGCGGTGAACTGAGCAACTACTACGAGGGCTGGGCGTTGCTCAAGTACAACGAAGAGGTGGGCGAACTGCACCGCACCGACGAGAACGGTAACCGCATCAAACTGCGTTTTGCCACGCTGCTGGCGCGCAAGCCCGCTTAACGGGCGGCCAGCAGGCAGAGCTGCAGGGCTGTGTTGTATGAGGCGTCGAACGACGACAGCGGCAAAAACTCAAACTTCGAGTGGAAGTTATGCGCGCCGGTGAAGAAGTTTGGCGTGAGCAGGCCTTTTGCCGAGAGCGCCGCGCCGTCAGTACCGCCGCGCATTGGCGTCGGTTTGGGCGTGATCCCAAGGGATTTCATGGCCTCAAACATCAGGTCGATAGCGCGACGATCCTCACCAATCGCATTGCTGATATTGCTGTAGGTATCTTCAATGCGATACTCCACCTTTGCCGTAGGATGCTGCCCGGCAATCAACGCCGCGACATCGGCAATCTGCTGCTTGCGGGCGGCAAACTGTGCTTTATCGAAATCACGGATATTCGCTTTTAAGACGGCCTCGTTTTGCCCCGCCTGAATGCCGTTAAACCAGACATAGCCTTCACGCCCCTCGGTGCATTCCGGGGTTTGCTGGCGGTCAAAATGGCTGATGAAGTCTGTCGCCATCAGCAGTGGGTTAACCAGCACGCCTTTGGCGGACATGGGGTGAGCCGTTACGCCGGTAAAGCGAATTTCTGCCGCCGCGGCGTTGAAGTTCTCGTAAACAATCTCACCCAGCTCACAGCAGTCGATGGTCCAGGCAAAATCAACGTCAAAACGGTTTAGATCCAGCGCCTTCGCGCCACACAGGCCGATCTCCTCATCCGGCACAAACGCGACCACAATGTCGCCATGCTGATGTTCTGGCGTCAGGTTTTCCAGCAGCGTCATGACCACGGTGACGGCGGCTTTATTATCTGCGCCTAATACGCTGGTCCCGTCGCTGAAAATAATCTCTTCACCCGGGTAAGCCAGAATTTCCGGATGCTCTTTTACGCGTAACCAGATTGATTTCTCTTTATTCAAACAGAGGTCTTCACCCGTAAATTTTAATATTTGTGGATGAATATCCGGTGATAAACCGACATCGACGGTATCAATATGGGTAATAAAACCGATGCGTGGCGCCCCGGCTACATTACCTTTTTTAACCGCAGTAACCGTCGCGTATTCATCAATCACAATATCGTCTAAACCCAGCTGCGCCAGCTCCTGGGCTAGCTCACGCGCCATGTCGTGCTGGCCCAGCGTAGAGGGAAGGGTGTTCACTCTGGGATCGCTCTGGCTGGTGATGGCGAGATAGCGGAAGAAGCGGTGCGTTAATTGTCTGGAGAGTGCCGAGCCCATAGTGATTCCTTCTGTATTTATTTTTCAGGTGTTTGCTACATCACTTTAATGATATTTATGAAATGGCAAAAGAATTAATTAGCCGTCGAATTAAAAAGACAGGAATAAATGATGAAAAGCAAACTCACAATGTTAACGCTGGCACTTGCTGCGCTCACGGTCAGTTCCACCGTCGCGGCAAAAACGCTGGTGTATTGCTCTGAAGGATCGCCGGAAAACTTTAATCCTCAGTTATACACGTCGGGAACCAGCGTGGATGCCAGTGCCGTGCCGGTCTATAACCGGCTGGTCGATTTCAGGGCGGGTACAACGGAACTGGTCCCGAGCCTGGCGGAACGCTGGGAGGTGAGCGAGGACGGCAAGGTTTATACCTTCCATCTGCGTAAAGGGGTGAAATTCCAGAGTAATAAATCGTTCAGGCCGACGCGCGACTTTAACGCCGACGACGTGATTTTCTCATTTATGCGCCAGAAGGATGTAAACCATCCCTATCACAACGTCTCTAACGGCAGCTATTCCAATTTCGAGAGCCTTGAGTTCGGTAGCCTGATCACGGCCATTGATAAAGTCGATGAGCACACCGTGCGCTTTACGCTCGCCCATCCGGAAGCGCCGTTTGTCGCCGATCTGGCGTGGTATTTCGCCTCGATCCTGTCGGCGGAGTATGCCGACGCGATGCTGAAAGCCGGTACGCCGGAGAAGGTGGATATGGACCCGATTGGCACCGGGCCGTTTAAGCTGGCGCAGTACCAGAAAGATTCGCGCATCCTGTTCACTGCGTTTCCGGAGTACTGGCAGGGCAAATCGAAGCTGGATCGACTGGTGTTTAGCATCACGCCCGATGCCTCGGTGCGTTTTGCCAAAATCGAGAAGAACGAATGTCAGGTGATGCCGTTTCCAAACCCGGCGGACCTGCCGCGCATGAAGGCTAACAAAGACATTAATCTGATGAGTAAAGCCGGGCTGAATACCGGTTTTCTGGCCTTCAATACGCAAAAACCTCCGCTGGATAACGTGAAGGTTCGCCAGGCGCTGGCAATGGCCATCAATAAGCCGGCCATCATTGACGCGGTATTCCATGGCACCGGTACGGCGGCGAAAAACCTGCTGCCACCGGGCGTCTGGAGCGCCGACAGCGAACTGAAGGATTACGACTACGATCCTGAAAAAGCGAAAGCGTTGTTGAAGGAGGCTGGTTTTGCAAACGGCATCAGCATCGATTTATGGGCGATGCCGGTTCAGCGTCCCTACAATCCGAACGCAAAACGGATGGCGGAGATGATTCAGGCCGACTGGGCGAAGGTTGGCGTCCAGACCAAAATCGTCACCTATGAATGGGGTGAGTATCTTAAGCGGGTGAAGGGCGGTGAACACCAGGCCGCGCTGATGGGCTGGACCACCGCAACCGGCGACCCGGACAACTTCTTTGGTCCGTTATTTACCTGTACTTCGGCTAATGGTGGATCTAATTCCGCCAAATGGTGCTACAAACCATTTGATAAAATTATCGCTGAAGCGAAATCGATAACCGATCATGATAAACGCGTGGCGCTGTATAAAGAGGCCCAGCAGATGATGCATGACCAGATACCGGCAGTAATGATTGCCCATTCGACGATTTTTGAACCGGTGCGCAAGGAAGTCACGGGCTATGAAATCGATCCGTTTGGCAAGCATTTGTTCTGGCAGGTTGATATTAATCAGTAGTTTTTCTCTGCCCGGCGTTCAGTCGGGCAATCTTTTCGCAATTTGTGCTGCTTACATCATTTTTTGTCACAACAAACCCGCCAAACTTTTGCTATAACTTCAAATGCATACTTGCAGATAACATGGAATACCATCATGCGTACTCACACTTTTTTTAAAGTTGCAGTGCTTTCTGGTCTGTTGGCGTTAGCGGGCTGTTCGTCTAAAGTCGCCGCCCCCGAACAATATTCAGGCTTTTTAAAAGATTATTCTGGATTGCAGCAAACAACGTCCGCAACGGGTAAACCGACGCTGCGTTGGGTCGACCCGTCGTATAACGAGGCAAATTACGACAGTATTTTATGGACGCCAATCACCTATTATCCAGCGCCAAAACCAACGACCCAAATTGGTCAAAAAACGCTTGATGAGCTTCTGGCTTATACCAACACCAAAATGAAAGCGGCAATCAGCCAGCGTAAACCTGTTGTTACGACGCCAGGTAAACACAGCCTGATCTTCCGCGGTGCGATTACCGGTGTGAGTTCACAGAAAGAAGGTCTGCAGTTCTATGAAGTAGTGCCCGTCGCGTTAGTGGTTGCAGGTACGCAGATGGCAACGGGGCACCGCACCATGGATACCCATCTCTTCTTCGAAGGCGAGCTGATTGATTCGGCCACGAATAAGCCGGTCATGAAGGTCGTGCGTAAAGGCGAAGGTAAAGAGCTGGCGAACGAAAACACGCCAATGGGCTTCGCAACGTTAAAACAGGTTGTGGATGACATGGCGACGGATGCCACCATGTTTGATGTTAAGAAAACCGCGAAATAATCAAAACGGCCTGCAGCAATGCAGGCCTTTTTTTTATGCCATACGCAAACGTCTGAACCAGGTTTCCGGTTTCGTAAACATCACCATATTCCCGCCCAGAATCAGCAGTAATCCAATGATGCCATTGAGATGCCACACGTAACCTTCATAGACCGTGGAGATGGACAGCGCCACCAGCGGGAAGAGCAGCGTACTGTATGCCGCTTTGCCCGGGCCAATGCGTCCCACCAACGTGAAGTAGGCGCCAAAAGCGATGACCGAACCAAAAATGGCGAGATAAAGCAGCGCGCCAATGTAACTCACCGTCCATTCGGGGATAAAACTGTCACCCCGGAACAGGGCAATGCAGCCCATAATGACCGTACCGTAAAACATCGCCCAGGCGTTGGTGGTCATGGTCTCCAGCCCTTTTCGCTGGTGGCGCATGCTGATCATATTGCCCAGCGAGAACCCGTAGGTCCCCAGTGCTGAAAGGCCAATCCCCGTCAGCAGGGAGGCACTCCAGCCACTCGCCAGCAGGTCGTCCCAGAAGAGGGTGATGATCCCGATAAGCCCCAGGGCCGCCGCCGTCCAGAAGCGTGCGGGTGGGCGCTGACCGAAGAAAATAAAGCTGTTGATGGCGTTATACAGTACGGCCATTGAGAAAATGACCGACTCCAGCCCGGTATTGATGTGCGCGGCGGCGGTGTAAAAACACCAGAAGTTGAAGCAAAAAACGCAGCATCCTTGCAGCATGCAAAAGAGATGATCCCGCAAGGCCAGCTTACGAAGCCGGCGCAGGGCAATTAAGACGATCATGATCGTGGCGCAGGCCACGGCAAAACGCCAGAAAATTGACACCGGGGCTGCGACTGGCCCCTGTTGCAGGAAAATGGCAATCCAGGTTGTTCCCCATATCACCACCACCAGTCCATAGACTGTCTCTTATACACATCTCCGAGCCCACGAGAGGTAGAGGAATC
>ENA-OZKH01000461-OZKH01000461.1-human-gut-metagenome-genome-assembly--contig:-NODE-461-length-15820-cov-9.395433_pt1 | contig 15820 bp, 12 predicted proteins | sample MGYA00244180_ERZ653758 | MGnify/ENA primary metagenome ERZ653758 (study PRJEB26926, sample SAMN06165252) | human gut metagenome | biome: ENVO:00009003; feature: ENVO:2100002; material: ENVO:00002003...
TCGGAGATGTGTATAAGAGACAGGTGAAAAATCTTATTTTTCACACTAATCTCCATTTCTAAGCAGCTAATGATATTATTTTTTTCATAAAAGCTATATATTTTGCCCGGAAACAAATAGCCGTACTAATCCCTCACATAAATATCCGAAAGATTCTCAAGGATCGCTCCTGCGACATCCGGTTTGTTCATCGTATAAATATGCACATGATTGACACCGTTTGCGATCAGATCGATGATCTGGTCTGTCGCGTAGGCGATACCTGCCTGTTTCATGGCAGCCGGGTCACTTCCAAAACGGTCAACGATTGCAAGGAAACGGCGCGGTACCAAACTTCCGGACAGGGCAATGCTCCGTTTTACCTGGTTTGCGTTGGTGATCGGCATAATTCCTGCTACGACAGGAACATCGATTCCATGTTTTAGTGCTTTGTACATAAAGTTATAAAGAATATTATTGTCAAAGAACATCTGTGTTGTGAGGAACTCACATCCGGCATCCACTTTTTCTTTCAGATGGATCAGATCTTCCTCTAATGTCTGTGACTCAGGATGTCCTTCCGGATAGCAGGCTCCGCCGATACAGAAATCTCCCTGTGATTTGATATCATAGATCAGCTCACTTGCATGTTTATACTGATTTGGCAGCGGGAAATCCGCATTCTGCGGGATATCTCCGCGCAGTGCAAGTACATTTTCAATCTGCTTTTCTTTTAACTCCTGAATCACAGAGGCAACTTTCTCCTTAGTCGAAGATGCACAGGTGAGATGTGCCAGTGCCGGAATATGATTCACATTTCGCACTTCATTTGCAAGTTCTACCGTATAATCAGAAGTTCCGCCAGTTGCACCATAAGTAACACTCATATATGCCGGTTTCAATGCTGCCATATCACCGACAATCTTTTTGTAGTTGTCTAACTGTGCACCCTGTTTCGGCGGGAACAGTTCACAGGAAATCGTTACATTCTCTGTATTTAATAATTCTGTAAGTCTCATAAATCCCTCTTTCTGCTAAAAGCTTCGTAATTTATCGGAACCGTCATCCACGGTATTCTCGATCTTTCGTATCACAACATAATAGGAATAATTCTCATTGACAGCCACTTCCACGCGGTCACCGACCTTATGTCCAAGCAATGCCTTTCCAAGCGGTGACTCATTGCTGATCAGATTCTTTAAAGAATTACCGCGGACGGTGGTCACAAGTTTATAAACTTCTTCCTCATCGTCCTCCTCAAAATAAACCGTCACCGTATTATTCATACCAACTTCATCCTCCGCAGAATCCGTTGAAATCACTTTTGCGGTTTTGATCATTCTCTCTAAATAGCGGATACGGCTCTCATTCTGGTTCTTATCTTTCTTTGCCGCATGGTACTCGAAATTCTCACTTAAGTCTCCCTGCGCTCTTGCCTCCTTCACTGCCTCTAAGGCCTCTTTGCGCACCACAAGTTTCCGGTACTCAATCTCCTCTTCCATCTTTTTTATGTCCTGTTCGGTCAATTCGTCGTACATGAATCTTCCTCCTTACTTGTCATTTCAGCGATTATTATAAATTCTTTCCAGTTTTCCGTCAAATAAATTTCTGTGTAAACATCTCTTTACTGATCCATTGAATTTCGCATTTTGTACATTTTTTGGCACATACTGACAATATATATCCACTTGCGGGATCATAGCTTTGCAGATACCATTCTCCCGTCTGCCCCGCTTTTAAAAATTTAACCTGATCCTGCAGTACACAAAACGATGCAAGATCCAATGCCATCCCTTTTCCAACCGCTTTGATATAACTTTCTTTTCTTGTCCATAACTCTGTAAAATAACAGTCTGCTTTTTTCATTTTTCCCTTTTGTAATGCCAGATATTCCTCCGGACAGAAAAAACGTTCTGCCACTTTCATCTGTCCTTTCCGGATCTGTTCCACATCAATTCCAACTTCTTCATCTGAAAAAACACCTGCCACATATCTTCCCGAATGTGACAGGTTAAAATGTATACCGGTTTTTCCATTTAATACCGGTTTTCCTTTCTCTCCGAATCTAAGATACATCTGCTGCATTTTCCCTGGTAACAGACTGATTCCATATTCCCTCAGGGCATACTCTAACAATAATCCTGCTGCTAAAGATCTGCACCGGTCTTCTTTTTTTTTCAATTGCATTATTTTATTTTTCCGGTCTTCCGTGATAAAAGGCAGCATCTGTGCAAATATCTTTTCATCCCCAAATGGAACAATATCCGTCATATAAATCTTCACGCGTCTTATTCTCCCTCGATCCGGATAATGCTTCTAAGATGTTCTCTTTCCCTGGACAATTCCTCATATACCGGCATCAGTCCATCATTTATTCCGGCACGAAGCGGCTCTACAATTTTTTCGACCGTATCAAACATCGGTGTGATTCCCATATTGGCAAAGACACCTTTTAAAGTATGTGCACAGTCAAACGCCTTTTTTCTCTCATCTTCTGCAAGTGCCTCTTTTAATCCATCAAAAGACTCGTCCTCTGCCACCATCGGAAGGCAGCTTTTATATAATTCCTCATCTCCTAAAAAACGCTCTAAAGCTCCATCTAAATCGCATCCCCATGCTCTTAATTTTTCCAATACCTCACACATTTTTCTATCATTCCTCCGATTGTTCTTTTTCCTGTTCCATCTCCCTGTCTTTCGTTTTTCCGGATAATAACAGCCTGTATTTTTCTAATTCCCATTCCAGTTGTTTTGGTTCTGTCACATTTAAGAAAACACCATATATGATATGTTTATTTCCTACAATTCCTACATCATACAGCTTTAATGATATAAAAATTTCTTCTCCTGCTTCATTCTTCCTGGAAAATTCACATTGTGTTTCACGTCCTTTATCTGCTGTATAAAAAAAGGCATCCAGAATACGTTTATGATATCGTTTTGGAATTCCCTGAAAAATATCTTTTTTCTGACTGATATCCTGATATCCAAACACCTCATAATACGCATTATTTACGCGTATTATCTCAATCTGTTCTTTGCCGTACTCATAGACAGCCACACCCTGTTTTGCATTTAAAAAGAGTGACTCCAGCTGGGAGGCCGGCGTCCACAGGCTATCTATGTCAACTAAGCGTTCTGTCTCTTTCTTTCTCTCCGCATGCGGTCTGTCAAACTGCAGTTTTTCGTATTCTTCCACAGGCATCGGTTTTGCAAAATAATATCCCTGTACATATTCACAGCCAATACTCCGCAAAAATTCCACCTGTTCGATCCGTTCCACACCTTCCGCAACAACCGGCATATTCAGCCATTTTGCCATACGGATCACTGCCGCCATGATATTTTCTCCGCGTCCTTCCCTGTCATCACCGGCAAAAAACTTCATGTCCATCTTTAAAACATCAACCACAATATCCTTTAAAACATTTAAAGAAGAATAACCACTTCCAAAATCGTCCATCAGAATGTAAAATCCCTCTTCGCGCAAACGCTGCATCATATCCTGCACTGCTTTTGGATTTGTATTGTATGCACTCTCTGTCAGTTCTACCTGAAACAGTCTGCGTGGAATCCGGTAACTGTCCACCAGATTGCAGATCACATTCACGATATCTTTGTTGTAAAGACTGATCCTCGAAAGATTGACGGATATCGGAAGCGGATTCTTTCCTTCATCCATCCACTTTCTAAGCTGGATGCAGGTCTGCTCCCACACATAATAATCCAGCTTTGTGATAAATCCATTCCGTTCAAATACCGGTATAAACTCTCCCGGTGAAATCATTCCACGTTCCGGATGTTTCCAGCGAACCAGCGCCTCCGCTCCTGCGATCTGATTATCGCTGAGCCCGTATTTTGGCTGATAGAATACAACAAATTCATGATTTTCCAGTGCACTTTTCATGCTGTTTACGATCCGCTGTTCCTTCTCGATCTCCTGGCTCATCTGCCGTGTATAAAATGCATAGTTACGGATATAATTGCCTTTGCAGTGCTTTGCCGCAAGGTTGGCACGATCGTACATGTGATCCGGTGTTATTTTCTTTCCAGCGATCAGATAAACACCAAATATCGGTACGATATCAAAATCAAGCGGGTATCTGCTTAAGATATCACGCATTTTATCAAAACTTTCGACCAGTTCTTTTGTATTTTCATAGGATACGCAGAAGCAGAATATATCCGCATCCATCCTGCCAAAGGTAACGTCACTGCGGTTTCTGACTGCACATATCAAAAGGTCTGCAATATATTTCAGCAGCATGTCCCCTGCACTCATTCCAAAGAAAGAATTGATCAGCTGGAACTTTTCAATATCCATCCGCACAAAAGCAAAATGCCGGTCCGGATATCGCTCTAACATAGAAGATGTCGCCTGAAACATATGGGTCTTATTATAGATGCCGGTAAGGATATCATATTCTGCACGGTACTTTAACGCTTTGCTGATATTCTGACTGCTGCTGCCAGTCACATTCTTCAGCCGGAACCGGACAACATCCACATCATAAGGTTTCCGGATAAAATCCCATGCTCCCATGCCCAGGCATTTAATCTCTGTCTCAATGTCAACCTCCATCGTAAGTACAATGACAGGTATCGCCTGATACATCTGCGCTTTATGATACCGTTCCAGAAAATAATACCCGTCATACTCCGGCATAACGATATCTAAAAGTACCGCCGTTATCTCCGTGCTTCGTTCATAAAGAATCTCAAATGCTTCCTTGCCATTTTCTGCCTCTATCACCTCGTACGTACCGCTCAAAATTCTTTTCATCATGACACGTTCGACCTGTTTATCATCTACGACTAATACCTTGCTCTTTTCAGACATATTCTCACCTATCCGCCCCAAAAAAATCCCATAAAAAAAAACCTGACTTTATCATAGCAAAGTCAGAGTTTCTTTTCAATAGTCATCATTTAACCTTCTGCAAAAAAAAGGTCGATTTTTCCACAAAGGCAGATATCTGTCGAAGATGCGCCAACCTGAATTTCATACGTTCCATTTACCGGAACCGGCATCTTTTTGTCTGTGTCATAACGGGAAAAATCTCTTTCCTCCAAAATAACACAGATCCTCTTTGTTTCCCCGGCATCAAGCCTGACTTTTTCAAACGCTTTCAGTTCATGAACCGGTCTGTCTTTTTTCTGTTCCGGTGCCACATAAATCTGAACGGTCTCTTTCCCTGCATGTTCTCCTGTATTGGTTACCGAACAGGAAACTTTCACGGTCTGTCTGCCATTTTCCTGCTGCCGTATAATTTCAAGATCATTATAGGTAAATGCCGTATAGGAAAGTCCATGACCAAACGGGAACAGGACATCTGTTTTTTTTGTGTCATAATAACGGTAACCGACCATCACACCTTCCCTGTACTCCACACGGTCTTTCTTTCCAAATGTTCCGATCGTATGTGCCGGACACTGCGACGCATCACGGATAAATGTTTCTGCCAGCTTTCCGGATGGATTTACTTTTCCAGACAAGATCTCTGCCAGGGCTGTTCCCCCTTCCATACCGGCATAGTAGCTCCAGAGGATTGCTTTTGCCTTTTCTGCCCACGGCATCTCAACCGGTGCACCTGCATACATGCAGACCACCGTATCCGGCACGGCCTTTAGCAGAGCATCGATTACTTCATCCTGCCCGTATGGCAGTTTCATGTTCACGCGGTCAAGTCCCTCCACATCAAAATCGTGGTTCAGTCCGCCCACAAAAATAACAATGTCACTTGCTTTTGCCAGCGCAACTGCTTCCGCTAAGGCTTCCTGCTGTTTTTCATCCAGTGTTCTTCCACTTACAGTGCTTTCCTTTTCGGTATTCTCTGCAGTCTCCGTGCTCGCCGCCTGCCAGTTGATCTCAGATGTCTCTTTCTTATCCGGAATCACATAGCCCGGTGCGTAAGAAACTTTCACATTTCCACCAAGTAACTTTTTGATTCCCATAAGCGGTGAAATCTCATACAGTGCCTTGATTTCTGCACTTCCTCCTCCGTTTGAATGGATTGCAGCGGCATTTGCGCCGATCACGGCAACCTTACAGCCGGATTCTGCCTGAAGCGGCAATACCTGATCTTCATTTTTCAGTAAAATCATTCCGCAGTTTTTCATTGAGCAGGGATTTACTCATACAGCAGTGCTCACCGTTTAACAGATTATAGGCTCCCATCAGCGCAAGGGTGTGTCCCTTTTCTACCGCCGCTTGAAATCCCGGAAAATAAATTTCTTCCAGTGCCGTCTCATCGATGATTGTATCCACCCAGAGTCTTTCAGTTTCCTGTGAGTTTGCCGCAAAATGCTTCACGCATGCCGCAACATCGTTTTCCTGGATTCCCTCGATCATCGGTACAACCAGTTCTTCGATGAGTCCTGGATCTTCGCTCATATATTCAAAATTCCTGCCACAGAGCGGACTCCGTTTGATGTTGATGCCCGGAGCTAAGATCACATCTTTGCCCCTGCCTCTTGCCTCCTCACCCAGCACTTTTCCGGCTTTCTTTGCCAGATCACGGTTCCAGGTGGATGCAATGGCGCTGTTGCACGGAAGATAAGTCACATAATCTTCCGTCGTCCCGACACTCCGCCATTCATTGTCCGCAAATTCTGCGCGCACTCCCATCGGTCCATCCGACATATAGAGCGGTGGGATGGAAAGCCGCTCCACTCCTTCGGTGCGGAATAAACCCGCACCGTGGATCATACCGATCTTTTCTTCTAAAGTCAGCTCTTTTAAAATTTCTTCAATGTATGTTTCCTGCATTAAAATACAACCTCAGCCTTGCCGTCCCCGTGAAACTCTACGATGACATTTTCTCCATCCTGTGTATAGGATGCACCGTTTACCTGCTTTGGAGCACCGACATTCATCAATGCCACTTTGGATGCCTTTTTGCTCTCCACTGTGATTTCATAGGAAGTTCCATTCTTTACAACGTCTGCAGATGCTTCTTTTTCATTTTCTGTTCCATAGACAACAGTCTCCGCTTGAATGCCATCCTTCAATGCATAAGCACGGAATGTCACTCCGTCCGCATAATCATAAACCGCATTGTCATTTCTTGCACCCATAGCCACGATGCTGCCCTCTTTGACATAGAGAGGAATGCTTAAATAACCATGTTTTTCTGTATACCATTTACCGCCCTCTTTGACTTCTCCGGTCAGTAAGGATGTCCAGGTTCCCTCCGGCAGATAGTACTCTGCGATGCTGTCATCACGGAAGATTGGTGCAGCCAGTAAGGAATCACCTAACATATACTGGGTTGCCAGGTAAGCACAGTTCTTGTCCTCGGTAAATTCAAGCACCATGCTCCGCATCATCGGGATACCGGTCTTTGATGTCTCGATCGCATTGCGGTACAGATACGGCATTAAGGATGCCTTAAGCTGTGCGAAATAACGTACCACATCTACTGCTTCCTCATCATATGCCCACGGCACACGGTAAGAAGTAGATCCGTGCAGTCTTGAATGGGAAGAAAGAAGTCCGAAAGCACACCATCTCTTATAGACGTCCGGTGTGGATGTACTCTCAAATCCTCCGATATCATGGCTCCAGTATCCAAAACCGGAACTTGTCAGTGACAGGCCTCCGCGAAGGCTCTCCTCCATGGATTCATAATCAGACCAGCAGTCACCGCCCCAGTGAACCGGGAACTTCTGTCCGCCTGCAGTTGCAGAACGTGCAAAAAGAACAGCCTCTTTTTCACCTTTTTTCTTCTTTAATACGTTAAATACCACCTTATTGTAAAGGTATGTATAGTAGTTGTGCATCTTGACCGGATCAGAACCGTCGTAATATACCGCATCTGTCGGGATTCTCTCACCAAAGTCGGTCTTGAAGCAGTCAACACCCATATCGAGCAGTGCCTCTAACTTTTTGCTGTACCACTCGCAGGCTGCAGGGTTAGTAAAGTCCACAATGGCAAGTCCCGGCTGCCACATATCCCACTGCCATACATCGCCATTTGGACGTTTTAAGAAGTAACCGCCCTCGACACCCTCTTTGAACATGGATGACTCCTGTCCCACATAGCTGTTGATCCAGACACAGATCTTTAATCCTTTTGCTTTCAGACGTTTTAACATGCCCTCCGGGTCCGGGAATACTCTTGAATCCCAGGTAAAATCACACCAGTTGAAATCTTTCATCCAGAAGCAGTCAAAATGGAATACGGATAACGGGATCTTGCGGTCAAACATTCCATCGACAAAACTGTTGACTGTCTTTTCATCATAGTTTGTCGTAAAGGATGTGGACAGCCAGAGACCGAATGTCCACGGTGCCGGAAGTGACGGTTTTCCAGTAATGTCTGTATATCGCATCAGCACCTCTTTCATCGTCGGTCCGTTGATCAGGAAATAGTCAAGGTTTTCACCCGGCACGGAAAATTCAACCTTGGTTACCATCTCTGTTGCAACTTCAAAGGACACGCGCTCCGGATGGTTTACAAACACACCGTATCCTTTATTGGAAATATAAAACGGGATATTTTTATAAGACTGCTCTGTGGAAGTACCGCCGTCCTCGTTCCAGATATCCACGCTCTGTCCATTTTTTACAAACGCAGAAAAACGCTCGCCAAGTCCATAGATCAGCTCGCCAACGGAAAGTGATAACTGCTCTCTCATATAAGCATCTTCCGGTCCTTTATCATAGGCAAAACCTTTCCAGTCGGTCTTCATGTATGCAAGATCTCTCCATCCGCTTGCAGTGATTTTCTCCTCACCGCGGTAAAATGTGAGTGCTCCGTTCTCTTTCTGCACTTCCAGACGCAGTGTACCGCTTGAAATGACCAGTTTGTCCTCCGTATCTTCTGCCTTTAAATGTCCGCTCTCCGCAGGTGCGATCTCAAATGACGGTGCCTTTTTCTGCACGCCCATGTGATGATAAGTCTGAACCCTAAGCACTTCCTCATACGGTGCTGAAATCACGATCGTGAGGTTGATTCCGCCAAGGGTATCGCCGCGCTGTGTGATCTTGCTTGTCGGCGCACAGATCGTCACCTGATCTTTCTCGATTTTTGAAAAATATACTTCTGCCGGAGAAAAGCACTCGCAGCGCTCTTTCTGCAGCCAGCATCCATTACTGAATTTCATATGATAATCCTCCCTGTTTTCCGAAGGAAAATGCATGCTATGTTTTTTATAGCATTTGCCTCTTGCAGGCGCAGAGGATTTTCCTCCCTGTAATTATCTCATTTTGTCTCATCTTACTATACCCACCCTGCAAAAAATACCCTCTAAATTGTACATAAAACACTCGATAAATTTGACAAACAAAACGTTCGCATTTATACTTACGTTTAGTATTTTTATCATTGGAACAGGAAGGTTATTTTTATGTATCGCGTTTTAATTGCAGATGATGAATCCATTATCCGGGAAGGTATCAAATGTCTGTTCGACTGGGAATCTCTCGGCTATACGATCGCCGGAGAAGCTGCAAACGGTGAGACCGCCTATCAGCAGATTCTTGCCTTACAGCCGGATATCGTTCTCTTAGACATCCGCATGCCGGGAATGTCAGGGCTTGACGTTATCCGGGAGGCAAGAGCACAGGGTTTTACTGGAAAAGTCATTATCTTAAGCGGTTACTCTGATTTCAAATATGCGCAGGAAGCCATCCGTTACGGAGTGCAGTATTATCTGACAAAGCCGATCGACGAGGATGAACTTGAGGAGATTCTTCGTTCGATCAAAGAAAACTTAGACAAGGATGCTGCAACTGCAAATACCCGGGAACATTACCGTGAAAAGGCAAGAGAAACCATCATCCGCGATCTTTTAACGAATGATATCGATCTTTCCCACATAAATACAACAGATCTCCATCTGACAGCAGACACCTATCAGGTTGTGATCTATGAGAAATACAGTCACAATACTGCAGATGCCTCCTATCGTTTTTCGGATCTTCTGCGCGTGACGAATCAGGATAATAACTCCTATGATAACATTACGCTGCAGTATCATGAGGTTATTTTACTGAAAGGCACTTTTGCCATTCAAAAATTTAATGATTTTCTGGAGCGTTACCGGAGAGAACGGCGTCCACAGGAGAACTCTCCTCTCGACAGTCTCTTTATTACATACGGTGCGTGCGTGTCAGATCTGTCGGAAGTCTATATTTCCTATATTCAGGCGAAACAGCTCTTAGAACGCCGTTTCTTCTGCGAGCAGGAACAGCACACGATCGGTTATGCCGAACTGCCGGACCCGGACAGTTTAAAATCCATCTTAAACGACGCTTTTTTAAACCGTTACGCTACCAGCCTGTTTGAATATCTTCAGGCATTCAACCGCAATATGTTAGCGGAGACTTTGACACAGCTTACCAATGAACTTTACCATGCTGCAGATTCGATTGATTCCATACGGCTTTTCCTGACAGACCTTTATCTGCAGATCAAGGAACAGGCAAACCGGCTTTACAATGGTGCAAATATCCCGTTTCCGAGCAATGCGGATATCATCCGTCTGATCGAAGAAAAATATTATCTCTACGAGATCATCCTGTACTTTACGGAACAGTTTGAGATGATCATGTCCTCGATCGGTAACTCTTCCCGTGAAAGCGTGCTGGATGATATTCTGCACTACATCAACCACAACTATGCAAGCAATATCACATTAGAAAATATTGCACCGCTGTTTGGTTACAACAGCTCCTATCTCGGAAAGATTTTCCGCAAAAAGATGGGTGAAAACTTCAACTCATACGTCGACCATGTCCGCATCAAACACTCGATGGAGCTTCTCTGTTCCTCAGAGTTAAAAGTTTATGCGATCGCAGAAAAAGTCGGTTACCGGAATGTCGATTATTTCCATATCAAGTTCAAAAAATACGTTGGAAAAAGCCCGGCAGAATACCGGAAAGAACATAAAACTGAATAAACTTTCATAAAAACAGCCGTCTCCGGGTGAATATATGTACCCTTTTCTCTGTAAGTTCAGAAAAAGGGGGGCATATCACCGTGAGGCGGCAGTTTTTATTTTTAAGATCCGAGTGTCAAACGCTGGCTTTAAGTTTTTCGATTGGCAAATGGCACCGCATTGCCTGTCATTTTAAGAAATCATACTGTGACATATAAAGTTTATAATACTCACCCTTCTGTTCCATCAGTTCGTCATGATTTCCACGCTCTAAAATATCGCCTTTATCCACATATAAGATGCAGTCTGCATTTTTGATCGTAGAAAGTCTGTGTGCAATGATAAAAGAAGTCCGTCCCTTCAAAAGTTCGTTCAATCCTTTCTGCAAAAGCAGTTCCGTCTCTGTATCAATGCTCGAAGTCGCCTCATCTAAGATCAGGATCTTCGGATCTGCAAGCAGTGCCCTTGCAAAGGAAATAAGCTGTCGCTGACCGGCAGAAAGCCTGCTTCCTCTTTCATTCACTTCTGTCTCATAACCGTTTTCCATCTCCATGATAAAATCATGTGCACAGACTGTTTTTGCTGCCCGGATCACTTCCTCATCCGTTGCACTGCGGTTGCCATAGCGGATATTATCCATGATCGTTCCTGCAAAAATAAAGCTGTCCTGCATCATGATCCCCATCTGGGTTCTTAAGGAGTGCAATGTCACCTTCGAGATATCAATGCCATCGATCGTGATCACTCCGGAATCTACATTATAAAAACGGCTGATGAGGTTCACGATCGTGGATTTTCCTGCCCCGGTCGGACCGACGATCGCATACGTTTCACCCGGTTTTGCCGTAAAATTGATATCCTCCAAAATCTTCTGCCCCGGTTCATACCCAAAAGACACATGGGAAAATTTCACTTCTCCCACCACTTCCGGCATCGGGATTGCATCCGGCTCATCCCTGACACCCACCGGCTCATCGATCGTCTCAAAAATCCTCTCAAGATAAGAGATTGCTGTCAAAAGAGAATTGTAAAATCCGGCAAGTGTGTTGATTGGTGCCCAGAAACGCCCAATGTACGCGGTAAATGCGATCAGAACACCGACGGTCAGTGTCATATCCGGTGCTAAAATCCAACGGACACCCAGCACATAGATCAGTGCCGTCGTAAATGTCGAAATAATATCCACGCTCGGTCCCATCGTAAAGTTAAACATTACCGCACGCATCCAGGATTTCCGGTAATTTTTACTTAGGTTATTAAAGATTCCGGTATTCTCATTTTCCCTTACGAAAGACTGCGTCACACGGATTCCATTGATACTCTCCGCAATGTACGCATTTAAGTTTGACTGTTTGTTGCTCTGGATCTGCCATGCCCTGCGCTGTTTTTTCTTGATTAAGATAATCACAAATGCAAGAACCGGCAATCCGCACAGACAGATCAGCGTCAGCCGGACATCGAGTGCAAACATAAACATCAGAATAAAGATCAGGTTGCACAGATCTGTGAATGTGTTGACAATACCATTGCTCAAAAGATCACTTAGGCTGTTCACATAATTGACCACACGCACCTGAATTTTTCCATGTGGTCTGTCATCATAATAGGAAAATGGAAGTTCCTGCAGATGACAGAAAATATCGTAACGGATATCATGCACAATGTCCTGTCCGATCACACTCATGGTCTTGATCTTGATCCGCAGGGAAAGACCAGAATAAAGTGCGATCAGCAATGTCGCAATACTGTAAAATGTGATCGATTTCATATCTTTTTCCGGGATGCTGTGATCCATCACATTCTGGAAAAAGATCGGGATCGCCATGGTAAGTGCCGAGGAAGAAAGCATCAGAAGAATAACGCCTGCCATCTTCTTTTTGTAGGGAGCAATGTAACCTGCAAGACGTTTGAGCTGGTTTACATCAAAACTGTCCTCTAATATCTCATCCATATCATATCTGTTTCTTGCCATCTTATTTCTCCCCCTTTCCGTTTAAAATTTCCTGTGGGATCTCGCCATACTGGTTATGGAAAGCCGTCGCGTAATAACCTCCCGCCGCCACTAACTGCTCATGTGTTCCCTGTTCAATGATGCGTCCGTTATCCATGACAAGGATCAGATCTGCATCTCTAATGGAAGAAATGCGGTACGCAATGACAAAGATCGTGCACTTGTTATCTAATTTCTTCAACTGGCTCTGGATATAACTCTCCGTCTCCATATCGACCGCCGATGTCGTATCGTCAAGAATCAGAATCGACGGATCTTTCAGCAGTGCCCTCGCAAGGGAGATACGCTGTTTCTGTCCGCCGGAAAGTCCGACACCGCGCTCACCCACAATCGTATCATATCCATCCGAAAGTGCCTGGATAAAATGATTGGCATCCGCCATGATCGCAGCCTGTTTGACTTCTTCGAACGAACAATTCGGCCTTCCGTATGCGATATTTCCTTCGATCGTATCCGAAAAAAGGAACACATCCTGCATCGCCATGCCGATATTGTCACGCAGGTTATAAAGATCCATGTCGCGGACATTCACACCATCCACAAGCACTTCACCGGAAGTCGTATCATAAAACCGGCAGAGCAGATTCATGATCGTTGATTTTCCAGCTCCGGTAGAACCAATGATGCCGACGGTCTGCCCCGGTTTTACCTTAAAATTGACATCCATGACAATATCTTCGTCATCCGCACGGTAAGATACATTTTTAAACTCGATCTCACCTTTCAGATGTTTCTTCACTACTCCAGATACCGGTGTTTTTACATGCGGCTCTTCACTGTAAGTCGCATAGATTTTCTCCACGGACGTTGTAAAGTTACTGATATCGTTGACCAGCCATCCTGCCTGGCGCAGCGGGTTGTTTAACATCCACAGATAGCCGTTCACCGTCACGAGCTGTCCTAACGTGATCTCTCCCTGAATGACCATATAGCCGCCGTAGAGGATCAGGATGATCGTCAGCGCATAGGAAAGCACCTCAAATATCGGCACATATTTCATCCAGATCTTTGACGCATCGATCTGCGCCGCACGGAATTTATCATTTTCCTTATTGAATTTTTCAATCTCAAAATCTTCTTTTGCAAATGCTTTTACCACACGGTTTCCACTGACATTTTCCTGCACAAACGCATTGAGTGAGGAAAAACAGTCACGGTTACGCTTGAATGCCGGACGTACCTCTTTCGTCTGACGATAAGTTGCAAATGCAGTAAACGGCAGTACCACAAGCATGGCAAGTGCCAGTTTTGTATTGACGGTAAAGATCATAAGCAGCGCAAACACAAACATCAGCACACTCTGATAAACCATGTAGACCACATACGCCACAAAATGACGGATCGCATCCATATCTCCGGTCTGCCGGCTCATCAGATCCCCGGTACGCTTCTTGTTATAAAATGCAAAATCCTCTTCCAAAAGTTTCCGGTAAACCTTATCCCTCATATCGTACAAAATACCCTGCGACGCTGTCTCAAATGCTACCTGAAACAGAAAACGTAAGATCCCCATCACGACCGTAACGCCGATCAGGCAGCCGATAAACGACATCAGCTTATCATATCTGCCCCCGCTTATGACCTGATCCACGATCTGCCCGGATATGTACGGATTGACCACCGATAACACAGATACCGCTGTGGTCAGTAAAATACCAATTATCATCAGTCCCCGGTACTTTTTCAGAAATGAAAAGAACCATTTCATTGGTGTCATAATAACCCTCCTACTCCCTTTTTGTTTTTCTTTCGGATTTTCAGTATAGTACTTCTGGGGTAAAAAGGAATGTACTATCTTGCACCGTTCATGTTATTTTTTGCACCGGAAGGGATGGTTTCTGATGGGGAATGTGATATACTATGACATGATTGACAAAATAATTTTTCAGACTTATACAAAGAAATGGAGATCACTATGTGCTGTGACAATCTGGAAGAACTGCTTGACCAACTGAATCCTACTTTTTTATTTACCTGGAAAGGCACCCGTCTGAAAGACGAGGAACTCTATCACAGCCATGATTTCATCGAGATGGCTTTTATTTTGTCCGGTCACGGAAGATACCGGATCAATGGCTCCTTGTATGATATCTCCGAGGGCGATATCATTATTTTAAATCCGGGGCAGAAGCATCAGGCACTCTGCACAGACCCTTCCAATCCGGCTACGGAATTTTTTGTTGGATTATGTGACGTCCGTTTTGGGGATTTCCCGGAAAATTATCTGCCGCTGCATTTAAAAGATCTGACATCCGATCCAGCCACACAGTCTCCTATTTTACATACCTCCGGCGAACTGCGCCAGAAGCTGTTTAAGGTCTGCACAGCCATGAGCGTAGAAAATGACGTCTGCCGCAGCGGACGTTATATCATGTTGAAAAGTTATCTGATGCAGATGCTGATCCTGCTGCTGCGGGAACAGAGTGAACCGGTAAAAATCAATACCGGCTGCTCTTTTGAATCTACCAGCAAAAAATATGTAGTTGACCAGATCGTAAATTATTTTGAGGATCATTACAGTGAAAAGATTTCTTTAGATCAGATTGCAGAAAATATGTACTTAAGTCCTTTTTATATCTCACGTATTTTTAAAAGTGAGACAGGCGATACACCGATCCGCCACCTGATCAATATCCGCCTTGAAAAAGCAAAAGAATTGTTGGAAAACGGCTTTGACGGCAGCATCCAGGAAGTTGCAGCCGAAGTCGGCTATGATGATGTCTATCATTTCAGCAAGCTGTTTAAAAAACGGTTTGGGATGCCGCCGTCAAAGATCCGTAAATTATTATGATTCATTTAAAAATTTTTTCCAGAAATCTTTCGAGCCTGCGAATTCCAGTTCCTTGCCATTCTGGAATCTTTTACTGATAATGCCATCCTCTCCAAAACTTGGTGTGTATGTCAGATTTTTATATATTCATCGTCATATATGGGGGAATGCATATAA